>MDSZ01208051.1_pt1 | contig 11391 bp, 9 predicted proteins | sample 811201 | NCBI WGS metagenome assembly MDSZ01 (sample SAMN05326647, study PRJNA326480) | marine metagenome | isolation source: seawater | place: Indian Ocean: North | collected 2010 | reverse complement strand
ATCCCATGAGTAGTCTCGCGATTGATGTTGCTCAAAGCGTTTATGGTGTTGGTCGCTTGGGTGTTGCACCGAGAGAAAGTCGTCGTCGTCGAAATCGTCGTCGTCGTTCGGCCACACGACATTTTTTTGTCCTCCGAGTCGTCTCGAAAGCGATGCTATTAGTATATATAAGTGTGTTATTAGTAGTAGTATTGGGGAAAAAAAAGTGACGACATCATCACTCATCGCTCTCTCTCTCTCTCGTTTCCAATTCGCTTGATAGTTGTATACACTATATATGTTTTTCTCTTCTTCAGTTCTTCACAGTTCTTCACATTCGAGTTAAATAGTACGAGACGCGTCAAAAAGAGCCAAAACCACCACCGAACTACCACCATCATCATCATCGCGTCTTCTTCTTCTTCTTCTTTCGAGAGAGAGACGTATAATAGAGTAGATAAAGATGATGACGACACAGACGACGACGAGGACGACGAGGACGACACATTCGTCGTTCCACCAACACCACCAATTATGCGGACGAGGACGACGCGCTTTGGGAGGACCATCATCATCATCGCGACGGACGACGACGAGGAGGACGAGGACAAATAAAACACCATCTATGAGTATAATAACAGCGGCGAAGAAAGGCGGGGCGTTTTTGAAAGAGTTCGCCCCGGAACCGTCCCCGGAAGAGAAACGAAAGCGAGAGGAAAGAGAACGCAAAGAACGGATGGAACGCACCGGAGGCTTTCCCGAGTTGTCGACGACGACGGATGACGATGAGAAAGTGTTCAACTGTAACATAGTGGTCAAAACGAAAGGGTTTGGCGTGACGTGGAACGGCATCGGGACGCTCACCGTACCAGACGGTGGGACGAAAGAAATGTCCACGAACATCGCTCGAGTGTGCTGCGCACAAAGGAAAGCGCTGCTGAGAGCCAACTGCACGCGATTGTATCCAAAGATGCAAAAACTCCCAATGGAGTGGGCGGTGCAACCGTTCGACGATCCGTACGCGGATCCTCTGGATTTAGACATGGTTTTAGAAGGCGAACATGCGAACGAAATGATTCCAGGGAACTTGCAGTTTCTCAAAAAAGGCAGAGCAGTCGGACCGGGAGGACCGTAACAGTATACAAGAAGAGAGAGCGAAGCCGTCAAAAGACGCGCGCGTCGTCGAGAGAAACATCATCACCCGTATCTCTCGCGACGCCGACGCCGACGCCGACGACGGTAAAAAAATAAACGACGACGACCGCTCTATCGTCGTGGCTTCGAGCAGGCGCAGTAAACAACACCAACACCAACACCAACACCAACACCAACACCAACACCAACGGAGTAGTCTTGGCGCGTCGTCGTCGTCGTTATTGTTAGTGTTATTGTTGTTATATCGTGTCCTTCCCTACTACGCACGCCAAGTGTGGTCACTACTACTAAAGGTGGTGTTTTATACTTATAGTATTTTATACGAGTGTTTTTAATTAATGGGAGTAAAAAAAAAATTCCCTCACATTTTTGTCCTCCCTTACATAATAAATTCGAGTCCCCCCCAAAAATGCCCCCTTCTTTACTCACGGGACCTTTTGTCCTCCAACCAAACGCGCAAAAAACGCTTTGTGTTGTGGTGTCGTCTTCGCGAGGCGCCAAAAGCGGGCTCTGGCGGCGACCGCATCCTCGCCGCCGCGCGGCGGCGGCGGCGGCGACGGCGGCGGCGGCGTTGGGGAGCAATAATAATAATAATAATAATAACGAGAAGAAGAATGTCTCGGAATCGATGCGTCTCTCGGCGGCGGAGCGGGAGGCGTTGGAAGCGCAGAGGAAGTCGTTCGAAGCGGAGCTCGCGCGTCGGGAACGGGCGAAGCAGAGAAAGTCGGACGAACCAGATTACGCGGCGCTGTTTCGAGAGGAAGAGAAACGATTGAACGAATCGCTGTTACGGGAGGAAGGAGGAGGAGGAGGAGGAGGAGACGAATCATCGAGCGCGAGCGAAGCGGACGTGGCGTTTCGAAGACGACAACTGATGCTGTTAAAAGTCGAGAAAGAGTTGAAGCCGATGGCGAGAGGGTACGGCGTTTCTCCATCGGGGACGAAAGCGAAACTCGTAGAAAAAATTCTGGAACACGAGATGAAAACGTTGGCAATGACGAGCGAGTTTAACGAACAAGACGTCGTCGATGGCGCGAGTTCGTGGAGAAAAGCGAGGAGCGTCACGGAAGCGAAAGAAAAGGAAGGCGAGAATTGGACGCAAACGGAAAGGAGTCGGATGATGAAAGATACGCACGGATATAAAAGCACACACAACAAAGAGGAAAAGAAAGACAAAGAAGAAGAGGAAGAAGAAGAAGAAGACACGTGGAGTCGAGGTGCAGACGACGAGGAAAACGATGGGTTTACCTCGTACACCGATACCCGGTTCGGGCGAGAAGTGGACGATTCGATTTACGAAATCGAATGCGACAATCCGCACTTGGTTTTATCGAAAGACGTCAAGAAAAGGGCAACCGAGCAAGATTTAGAACGACGATACGCGATGATTAACGGGTTACGAGAGGTGGCGAAATCAAAAGTTGGTTTAGAGAGAGATTCGACGTTGATTTTAAGCGCCATCGCTTCGGCGATTGAGGAGTTTTATACGAAAAAAGCGAGACGGTCGGCGTTTACGACTTTGAACAGAGCGAGGAAAGGTTTGCTATTTGGCCGTGGTATTGATGTTGTTGCAGATATTGACGTAGATAAAGGGAATTTTAGATTACTCGTTCGCGTTTTAGGTAGGAACGGGACGATTGAAAGAGAGTACGACGACGCGGCGTTTTTCGATAAATGGATTCGTTCCGGAGGAAGAAAACGCCTCACAGATTTAGGTAAAATATTGAACGAACACATGAAACGAGAAGTTTCGTACAAATCGACGGAATATTACGACGAGTACATGCTTGGCGAGATTGTTACTGGGACAGCTCGAGCGAGAGGGTACGACGGCGAGTGGCTTTTGGATTTACCGAACGGTGCGACGGCGACGTTACCGGCACCAGAACAGATTCCAGGTCCAGCGAGCGATTTCGTCCAAGGCGATGAGGTCGTCGTTTTAGTTTTAGGCGTGGACGACAATCAATACGCGGCTGGGCAAAAGGCGCCCGTTTTAGTCTCCTCGGCAGTCGCCGGTGTCGTCGCCGCTATTATGACCGCGCAGGTACCGGAGTTGAGAGACGGCAAATTGCAAATCGTAAATATCGCGAGAATTCCCGGGAAAATGACGAAAATTGTCGTGAAATCGAACGACCCGGAAGTGGACTTGATCAGAGCGATGGTAGGCGAAAACGGTGAGCTTATCGAGCGCGTGAAACAATTGATTTGTTCCGGCGACGAGGCTATTCACGTAATCGATTTTAAGGATGGACGATTGTCAAAGATGGTACAACGGGCGCTCTACCCGGCGACGTGTAGACGTGCAAAGATGGTGAAAAAACCCATTTTCGATCGAGTCGATTTTGTGAGAGTAGACGAACGCGGTAATGTATACAAAGAAGAAGATATTGAATCGCCGACACAAACGTTAATAGATGGCGAAGAGGTAGAAGAAGCGAACGAGTTTGACGATTTCGACGACGACGAGGAAGAAGGTTTACTTACCGATGACAAAATCGGCGAACGTCAAAATGAAGAGTCCATTAGCGACGGGTATGGATCCAAAAACGTCACAACAGACGACGATTATTACGCCGAAAACGTGAAATACCGCGAATATGGCAAAATACAAGCCATGATGTCGCAAGACGATGTGCTTAAAGCGATTGGTAGGAACGGTATGAACGTTAAACTTGCCGCAGCCGTGTGCCGATGTTTCATCGAAGTCATTACCGAAGACGGCGAATCTGGCGATTATAGTGGATTCGGCGAACACCGAGACATCATCGGCAGCTTTCACGATAACAACACTCCGTTCGGTAATAGTAGCAACCGCAGAAGAGATTTCGACGACGATGATGATAACCGCTGGTCGGAAGATTTAAGTTGGAACCGCGACAACTTTGCCTACGACAATGAAACTTCCGCCAATTACAACGACAGCTCTTCGTTCTACGACGATTTAATCGGAACTCTAGAAGACGAATCCTGGCGCGACGTCCCGCAAGGTAAACCCATGGACTTGACGGAGGATAACATTAGCATGGAACTAGATGCCTTGAACGAACAAATTCGTAAAAACCGCGAAGAAGATGATGAGAGTACGAATACCATCGCTTCTTCATCGAAGGAAGACGAACGCGACGACCCGCTCTTCGCGAAAATGGAAGCGCTCGAATTCGACGACGAAAACGACGACGACGACGAGTTCTACGACGACGACGACGACGACGACGACGAGAGCGGCGACTATGACGACTACTACGACGACATCTGGGACGATGAAGATGGAGATTTAGAGGAGTAGATTTTTCTTTGTAAATAATAATTTCACGATTTTAAAACCCACAAAAATACCCCACACAAAAATGAACCGAGACGCTCTCTCTCTTGTACTGAGCGCGTTCTCCGCGCTTTCGCTGAGCTGCACGCGTCTGCCGCCCACCACCACCTCCTCCCAAAACTCGTCTCGAGGCACCGGACAGAATCTCCTTAAAGTCGTTCTTTCCTCCGCCAAACCCGAAAGAAGGAAAGGACGACGACGACGACGACGACGACGACGAACGAAAACGCGCTTCTTCGTGGAAACGAAAGAAAGCGCAAAGGGACTCGAAGCGCGCGCGTGGACGACGACGAGATCGATCGGAGACGCCAGAGACGTTTTCGAGAAGCTCCCCGAAGTACCGACGACGACGACGAGCTCCGGTGGTGATGACGATGACGACGACGATGATGATGCGGTGCAAATTGTTGCGCGAGCTTCGGTCAAGCAAAGAGTGAGCAAAGAAGACGTGCTCGTGACGACAAAAAATATGAGTGCAGGAGTACAAACGGGGGTGGTGGAGACGTTCGAATCTCCTCCCTTCTGTGCGGAGAACAACGACGACGATGATTTTCGGACGATGGTTGAAATTGTCGTCGCGCGAAAAGAAAAGAACGAAGAAGAAGAGATCGTAGATGAACGCACGGTGATATCAGTCGTGGAACACTTGTCGGCAATGCTGGGATGCGAGAGCGGATTCGACGAAAACGAAGACTACGAGCGCGCCGACATCGACGTCGTTTTGAAGAGAAATGGATCATCACCGGTAACGATTAAAGGTAAAGATTGGAACAGAATACCAGAGGACGACAATAGTGATAACGATGGAATGGAAGAGGATGAAGGAATGGGAAGTGTTCCTATCGATATCGTTGCGAAAGCGGACTCGGAAGGTTGCGAGGTGACTCTCGCGTTTTCTCGAACGAAAGAAGCAGAGCTGCGCGTAGGAAACGATACGAGAGGCACAGTGTCGTCTTGGAGACGCGAGGAAGAAGACGCGGAAAACACACACGTCAGAATGAAGAAGTGGGTTTCGCTCAATCCCGTCCGGATCGGGAGCGAAGAGGCGAAGGTGAACGACGTTTTGTTTCAGCTCCCTTGGCATTTTTGGTCAAGATTTGGGTTTCATCCGATTCGTCGTCGACGCGAAAGTGATAATGGTAATGATGAGAATGCTTTAGAAGAGGAGCATGACGACGGCGAGAGAACAGAAAACGCATCCTTCTCGCGCGTATTTGACACACCAGATTTTGGCATCTACGTCTACGACGACGACGAAGCAGACGACGACGACGAAGCATGCGGCGACGATGCGGGTGGAGCAGCGGAGGCGCGAGGCGAACACCGAGAAGGAGGAGAAGGCGACAACGACGGAATAGATTTAGAAGAAGAAATGGAACTGCTCGATTTACGAAAACAAGTGCAAGAATCATCTACGCCGCAAGATTTTGCTGGGTTGAAAACAAACGAGGAAGAGATGGACGCGCACAACATTCAGCATTTGCAGGAGCTATTTTTGCGCGACGTGTGCGTCGTTTGGCGGCAATCGAAGAAGAAGACGATGATAAAGAACGAGCAAGAGGAGGAATCTGCTTCACCTTCTGTACTAGCACAACGCTTACGTAATGCTTTCGAAAAAGCTTTCGTGGAAGCGAAGCGTAAGAACCGCTCAAACTTTACGTCAAAGAGGGAACGTAGAGAATGGAGGATTGGCGAGCGAATCATGCGCAACGCGGCAAACATCTATCGAAACGCGGTTGTAAACACGGATTTGATGAAAGATGTCGCAAGAGCGGACGAAAATATCGAAGATTGGGAAGGTAAGATTTGCACTTTGCTTTGTCAAAAACGAGCGTTTGGCCAGATGCGGTTCTAAAAGCCATTTTATAAAATTACAACTTACTGATATACACGACATCACTCACGAAACGCACTCTTTGGCCAGTGGAAATAGAATTTCGTTTGCGTAATCGTTCGCCCACTCTTCTCCGTACCAACTCGAAAACATTTTAATCGCTGGATCTCTTTCCATTTGCCATTTGTCGTGTTTCGCCAATCGCCGGCGAAAGGCTTCCTTCGCCTCTGCGCTCTCCTCGTTCCCTTGCTCCTCGTCGTCTTCTCCGTCTTTTAAAACTTCCACGTACCCGTTCAAATATTCCTTGAAACACTCTAAAACTAGTTCAAAAGTCTCCTCTCCTCCTTTATCAGTGTTGTTATTCGGTCTCGCGAAGAACATCTCTTCGCTAAAATAGCCGCTTGTATCTTCGTAAAACTTCTCGCTCGGCGTGGTCGCGTTCAACGTTTCGCCGTACTTCCTCTTAATCTCTCTCGCTATCCTCTTCGCTTTACTATTCTTAGTATCATCACCATCCCAACTCGTAGTATTGGGATGAAAATCGAACGCGACGAGAATACTTTTCCCGCTTCCAAAGTTCAACACGTCCGCGCCGAAGCTCGGTTTTCCCGGCTTTCTCGGCGTCGCGACGATATTCAAACAGTTCGCGAGTCCACCTCCTGAAACGGCCGTAATTCGCACCCTTTCCACGTGTTTCTCCGCATCGTTTCCCACGTACACGAGTGTTCTCGTCGTCACTCTTTCTTTCCCAATGAGTGCAGATTTCTCCGCGCACGTCGTGTTCTCCACATCGCGGAAGTTCTTCTCCACGAACTCGAGCGCGTGACGCACGTGCGCCGAGAAATCGGACGTCCTCCAATTCCGATGATTCCGATGGTGTTGGTGGTGGTGTTGGTAAAGGTGCTTTTTGGATGTCGCGATTTTTCGAGCCGACGTCGCCGCCGCCGCCGCCGCCGACGACGACGACGGTGGTCCCGTCCGCGTTTTGCGCGAGAGGCTGTTACGCGACGTAGTAGTAAACGACGTAGTAAACGACGTAAACGACGAATAATCCATGATGATGATATTATCAGAGCGTCTTCTCAAAGTCACTTAGTCTTCACGTAAAGCACTACTTCTCTAAAGAAAGAACTTTTTAACTGTAGTACAAAAAGTTCTCCAATAATCCAATTCGTTTTTGTTCTTCTTCACAAAAAAAACAGACCAAAAACCACACCTTCTTTCTTGGTGGCCTGGTAAAGACTCTCTTTCTTCTCTCAACTAGAGTCGTTCTTTGTACCGTCGACGTACACGAGTAGAGGGAGGAAGGCGCGAAGGGAGAGGAGGAGAAAAATGATCGTCTTCTCGGTCTCGTCGTTTACGTCGTTAAAAGCGGCGACACGAACGTCCAACTTTAATACGCGTCATCGTCATCGTCATCATCATCGCAAAACGTCGTCATCGCAAAACGTGCGTTCATCATCGGGCAAAGGTGGCGACGACGACGGCGACGAGCACCACCACCACCACCACCACGCGCCGTCGTCGTCGTCTTTGGTGGTGAACCGTCGCGCGGTCGTCCTCGAGCGTCCCGCCAAACTTGCCGTCCTTTCCTTCCTCCTCTTATTGTCTTCTTCTTCTTCTTCGCCCGACGATGCCTTTGCAAAAGGCGGCAAATCGCTCGAGGAAAAAGAGCGCGCGAAAGATGCGCGAAAACGAGCGCTCCGCGCGGCCGCCGAGCGCGCGAAAGAGACCGGCGTCGGCGGCGCCGCGTTCAGCGATTCCGAGTACATGGTCGGAGAAGACCACTCGCCGAACCAACACTCGCATCAAGAGGAAGGGAGCAAAGGCAGTTTCGTTTGATTTTACATTTACGCTAAAAGGGAGCAGCAGACAGAGAGAGATTGAGAGAGAGATTGAGAGAGGGATGTGGGATGCGCGGGGGGTAACGACCTGTGTTGTTGTTTCTCAAACGCAAAAGGGCAGCACGAAAGAAGAAGAAGAAGAAGAAGAAAAGCGCACGCTTTCGCGAAAGAAAAAAGAGCGACACACAACAAAAGCGACGAGAGAAAGAAGAGAAACACTTATCAACACGCGCACGCACAAAAGAGAGATAGATTTAGCGCACGTGTACAACACCCCACAACACAAACCGTTAAAAACGCAACTGTTTTTTTTTTTTTTCTTGTTGTGTGTGGTCATATTTTTTTGGTCTCTCTCGACAGTATTATTATTTTTCCCAAAGTCTCTCGTTCTTTTTATTTTCATCATCATCATCATCGCTCTCTTCATAGTAGTATAGTGTTCCTCCTCCTTTCCCGAAAGAAAGTGAGAGAGTGAAGAATACCAAAGAAGAAGAAGAAGAAGAAGAAAAAGAAGACGAAGACGAAGACGAAGAGCGTGGTGGTGGTGGTGGTGGTGTCGCGAAGAGAAAACCCACAGAGAAGAAGACCACCGAAACGACGAGAACGATGATGATGACAAAAAAGCGTCCGAGAGGAAGAGGACGACTTTGGGGAGAAGACAACGACGACGACGACGACGATGAACGCAAAAGCGACAAAAAAAGAAGGACGCGTTGTTTGACGACGACGACGACGACGACGACGACGACGACGATACGAATACGAGGCGTCCCGGATGCGACGATCGAGGCCGTCGCGAAGCTCTTGAGAGAGGAAAACACGATTCCGTTCATCGCGAGGTACCGGAAAGAAACGACCGGATGCGCGAGCGAAACGACGATCAAAGCCATCGCGGATGCGATGGAAAAAGAAGAAGAAAAAGAAAAGACGCGAACAAAACTCATGCGATGCACAGACGAGATGCTGATGGCTTTGACCACCACAAAAGAAGGAGTGAAGGAACGAGAGAGGAAGACCATCGAACGCGCGAGAGAAAGAATACGAACGAGCGATTCCATCCGAGACATGGAAGACGCGTGGCAAACGATTAAACCGGACGGGAAAAACAAACACACGCGGGCGGCGAAAGCGAGGGAGAAAGGTTTAGAAACGTTGGCGGAGATGATTGCGAAAAGAGATTGGAACGTCATCGCGCGTATGAAAGAAGACAAGAGACGGTTGAACGAAACAGACGAAGAGGACGTGTGGAAAGGCGCGAGGGATATACTGAGCGAGTGGGTTGGGAACGAGAGTTCGGTGAAAGACTCAGCAAAAGAACACGTGAGGAAGTTCGGGAGAGTGACGTGCGTGAAAGTGACGAGTAAAAAGGACGATACCGCCGCGAACGTCACGCGCCGTCGCGAGAAAAATTTGACGCCGAAAGAACGAAGGGAACAGAAAGCGATGGAATCCGCGGAACGGTACGATAACTTCTCGGCTTTGGTGACGCACGTGAAACCACACCAAATTTTAGCGATGAATCGAGCCGAAGCAAACGGGACGTTACGAGTGAAATTAGAATTAGATTACGCGAGGCAAGTGATTCCAGCCGCAGAACGATTCATGCGTTCGTTCAAAGACCCGAAAGGAGAACAAAAATACAACAAGGTTTGCGAAGAGCAAATAAAAATGGCGTGCGAAGACGGCGTGAAAAGGCTCGTCAAACCGTGGGCGGAACGCGAAATGCGAGCACAATTAAAGGAAGAGGCATTGGAACGCGCGTCGTTAGATTTCGCGGCGAACGTGAAAGCGCTGTTGTTACAACCGCCTTTGCGACCGCAAGGAGTAGTGTTAGCTTTAGATCCCGGGTACAGAGCCGGATGCAAATGTGCAGTCGTCGATAAGATGGGCAACGTCCTAGAAACGTTCGTGTGTTATTTACACAAAGAGACCGAAATGAAGAAGAAGATCAGAGATACGTGCGAACAACATAAAGTCTCCGTCGTAGCAATCGGAGACGGAACGGCTTCGAGAGAAACCGAAACGCTCGTCGCGAATGCGAATTTGAACATTTGCGTCGATGACGGTAACGATTCTTCTTCATCGTCGTTGAGAGGATGGGTCGTGACGTCCGAAGCTGGCGCTTCTATATACTCCGCCAGCGAGATTGCCATCAGAGAACTCCCAAACTTGGACGTTTCCTTACGAGGTGCGGTCTCCATCGCTCGAAGAGTTCAAGATCCTTTAGCCGAACTCGTGAAACTCGATCCAAAACACATTGGCGTCGGGATGTATCAACACGACGCCAAAACTGGTGCGTTGGATAAAGAACTCGATTACGTCGTCGAATCCGCAGTCGCGTCCGTTGGCGTAGATTTGAACACCGCTTCGATATCGTTACTTTCCAGAGTACCTGGAATGAACAAAACTGTCGCGAAAAACGTCGTCGAAGAACGCGAAAAACGAGGTCGAACGTACTCCTCGAAAATAGACGCGAAATCAGTCAAAGGCTGCGGCGAAAAGACGTTCGAGCAAATTGCCGGTTTCTTAAGAGTCGCGGAAAGTGAAGATATTTTAGACCGAACGGCTTTGCACACGGAAAGTTACGCCGCGGCGAGAAAATTGCTGAAAAGATGCGCCAACGATGCCGCGTTGCTCGAAACATTAGCAAGCGACGGCGACGGCGGCGGCGGCGGCGCGGACATAGCTAAAGAAATTGGCGTCGACGGAATGACTCTCAAAGACATGGCAAAAATGCTCGCTCATCCGGAAGAAAACAACGACGAACGATTTCTGGCACCGGCAAATAAAAATGGCATCGTGTCGAAAGCTTCGACGACTTCGTCTACAAAAATCCAACACCAAAACGCTCAAATCGGCTTAAACATCCGTTCTGGCGCTCTCACTTTATCCACCTTGAAAAAAGGTCAAACTTTATCAGGCGTCGTTAAAAACGTTTGCCAATTCGGCGTCTTCGTCGACGTCGGCGTGGAAACGAGCGGTTTAGTTCACAGATCCACTTTCATCGAACAAGACTTTGCTAACAAAACAAAAAAAGCCGGAGTCAAAGTCGAGCCTCACGACGTCGCTCGCGCCGGCGAAAAAGTCACCGTGCGCGTTGGAAACGTCGACCTAGATCGAAAGCGCTTGGAACTTTTCTTCGTTCGATGATGATGATGTTCGATGCTGATGCTGATGCTGCTGATGATGAAAAGCCGTGTTTTTTTTGGTGTTCTTCGTAGTGTTCGTAGTAGTGTTGTGTTGTTGTTATTGTTGTT
>MDSZ01082165.1_pt1 | contig 11391 bp, 7 predicted proteins | sample 811201 | NCBI WGS metagenome assembly MDSZ01 (sample SAMN05326647, study PRJNA326480) | marine metagenome | isolation source: seawater | place: Indian Ocean: North | collected 2010 | reverse complement strand
TATCGATATATATCGATATGCGCGAAGAAAAGGTTTGGTGGTGGTGTTTTTTCGAGAAAGAAGACCTACTCTATAGCTTTTCGACGCTCTCTGACAAAGACACACGCAGTGTAGTATTATGACGAGAGAAAGAGAGTATACTACTACTAGAGTGCAACACAGTCGAGGTGTTCCGTTGGTGTTTTTTTTCCTCTCCCTTTTTTTTGTGTGTGTGTGTGTGACTGTGTGACCTATTTAGGGTATCAAATTTTCAAAAAAAAAAAAAGGACGAAACGTTTTGAAAGGGACAAAAAGCAATTAAAAAGGACACCAAAAAACGCCCCCCCCCCTCTTTTTTTCTTTTGTGCATCATCATCATCGTCGTCGTTGGAAAGAGGACAGAAGACCCCCCACACTTCCTTTGTGCTCTGTGCAGAGACATTGAGAGACGAGAGAGACGAGAGAGAGAGACAAAAAAAGAACACAACAACAACGCCAAAAAAAATACTACTACTCATACTCATACGCATCGCGTTAGGCGTGTTTTTTTCGTTTCAATTTGGACACACGAGAGAGAGAGAGAGAGAGAGAGAGACGACGACGACGACGACGACGACGATGAGTGCGTTGTTGGGAGGAAAAACCACGACGACCGTGGTGGCCGTGAGTGTGAGTCTGCCGCTTTGGGTGCTGGTGCTTTTGGTCGTCGCGGCGGTCGGCGTTGGACGACTTTCAAAGAAGGCGTCGACCAAAAAGTGGTGTCCGCGATGCCGCCGCGAAAAGCAACGACGACAAAGTGGAGAAGAAGAAGAAGAAGAAGAAGGGACCACCCCGGGAGTGGAGGCACTGGTGAAGGAATTGCGCGCGCTGGAGAAACGCGTGGAGGAGCAGACGCGAGGGAGCTTTTTGAACGCGAAAGTGAGAGAGATTCTTTGCGACGTGGAAGAAGAGAGAGAGGAGAATACTACGACCAAGACGACGACGACGAAAGAAGAAGAAGAAGAAGACGCGGAGATGATGATGGAGTCGTCGCCGACCGCGTCGACCAGAGAGAGCTTTGAGACGACGACGACGACGACGAGTCGTCGAAGGAAAAAGGAAGAGGAACAACGGAAGCAGGAAAAGAAAGAACGCGACGAGGACGGCGCGAACGCGAACGACGAACCTTCTGTTCGCCGCGCGGCGGAAAGAAGTGCGGCGGCGACGACGACGAGCGGAAACGGGTCAGAGCCGATGTCGTGGACGCACACGAATGCGAACGAGGAAGAAGAGGGAGAGGAAATAACGTCGCCTGATGATGGATTTACGAAAGTGACCCGTAAAGCAGAGCGGAAGGAAGAAATGAGACGAAGAAGATTGGAGGAAGATGTAGAAGCGGAGAGACGACGCGAGCAAACGAAACGGGAACGAGAGGAGAAGAAGGCGAGAGAGGAAGCGGAGAGAATGCAAAACAGAGTCGAGGATTTTAAAAGAGAAAAGGAACGAACAGAAAAACAAGACGCTGATATTGCAATGTGGCGTGATTTGGCTACGAAACGTTTAGCAGAGGCAGGCGTATATAAGCTCGCGGAGGAAGGTGATTTATACGCGGTTCTTACGTTAACGATGGAGGACATGGCATCTCAGATAGTCAACGCACTCAAATCCATCGAAGAGTATTACAAGAAAGCGCTGAAAAGGTTCCATCCAGATACATCTCGTACGATAGAACAAAAAGTTTTCAACGAGGAAACATTCAAAATCTTGCGCATGTCACGCGATAAATGGGTGGAAAAAGGGAAACCGCTCAGTGAAAAGCAACCACAAAAAGGCCCGCAAACGCCACGGGAGGCAAAATTTTCCAAACGAGACGCTCAATCGACCGGAAAAAAGTGGTCGCGTGCGACCGGTTCGAGCGGCACGCGCCGTGGATCGCCACCGACGAATGGCTCCAACGCCTCTTCGCAAACGAACGGTGGTTTTCGCGACCCGTTCTCAAACGCGCAACGGCACGGCTTTACGAACGCGGCGAAGAAACCGTTCAGCACTGAACAAAGGAAAAGTAACGAAAATCAGCCATCGTCGCCGTCGACGCGATTGTAACAACACAGAAAGAATAGGGAGGAGAGAGAATAGGAGAATCTCAAAACGTCATTAGAAAGAAGAATGCGCGCGCACCATAGCTCTGTAGATATTACTAAATTTTTTGTGGGTAGGACACGAAAGTAAAAATAGACATCACGCGTCGTCACAAAAGAAGAGCGCTACTCAACTTCGGAGTACATGTTCGCCATCCGCATCGCGTATCGTCTTCATCCTCTCCAAGTATCATCGAAACGAGTCTCGTCGCTCTCGAACGACGAGAGCACGCGGCGAAGAGTTCAATCTCATTCCCCGCGCGATCAAAACCTTCGTCGTCGTAATAATAATAAACGTCTTCGTTCTAAAGGCACTTCTTCTAAAGGCATGGCAACGAATTCCGCGAAAACCATCTTCTTAACTCCCGACGCGTCGAGCGCGTTGATTTCCCCAGAAGACGTGCGCCAGAATCTCTCCTCGTTCAAAATCCTCGACGCGAGTTGGTACATGCCGTTTGTCCAACGGTCGCCGAAATGTGAGTTTCAAGTTTCCAGGATAAAACATTCGCAGTTTTTCGACGTGGACAAAGTCTCGGACGTGAACGAGAAAAGTTTACCGCACATGTTACCGAACGAGAAAGCGTTCGCGATGGCGTGCGACGCGTTAGATATCGATAACGACTCTGATGTTGTGATATACGATCGAGCGGATAATGGCATTTTTAGTGCGGCGAGATTGTGGTGGATGTTTAAAGTGTTTGGCCACGGCGGTTCGGTCAGAGTGTTAAACGGCGGGTTCAAGGCATACGAGAAATTGTATTCGGAGGATGCGAACGGAATGGATACAAATGAAGTGACGACGGACGTGGTAGAGAAGAGCGAGAGAGCGTGCGTAGAAGCGTACGAAAAAGGAGATTCTGTGACGACCAAGTACAAAGCGAAATTAGATACTAGTCGATTAGCCACAGCAGAGAGCGTAAAAAAAGACGTGTGCGAAACGAACGCGAAGCAGTGCGTAGACGCGAGGCCGAAAGGACGATTTGAAGGGACAACGCCCGAACCGAGAGCCGGTTTGGCGTGTGGGTGTATTCCGAATTCGAAAAATGTCCCATTCCCGGAAGTTTTAGACGCGGAGACTGGAAAGTTTAAAGACGCGGAGCGGTTGAAACAAGTTTTCCAAGAGGCTGGGATGGAGTTGGACAATCAGTCGAAGAAAATCGTAGCGACATGCGGCACCGGAGTGACCGCGTGTATATTAACGTTAGGAATGCACGAAGTTGGAAGAGACGACGTGGAAGTGTATGATGGATCCTGGTGCGAATGGGGAAGTCGCTCGGACGTGCCTGTAAAAACAGCAGCGTCTACCTAGAAAGAACTCGAGAAGAAACAGAACACTGTTGTACAATGTTGAGAACGAATGTTCAATAAGATTGTCTAACTACAACGTCAATAGTAACTTAAAGTCTTCGATCGTTTTCTCCAACGCGGCAATTTCTTGTTTTTGCAACTCAAACTTTTCGCTATTTTGCGCGCGGATATTTTCAGGCACTCTCTCTTCATACGTGTCTTCGCTCATAGTTTTCTCTAACTTTGCGTTCAGTTCCGATACTAATTTCAATTTCTTCTCGAACGATTTCGTCTCTTTCTCTGCATCGACGTGGCCCTTTAACTCGAGGTAGACGGTTAACTGATCGTTGATAACGGCTGCTCCGCACCCAACCGGCACGTCCACGTTTGCATCGATGACAATATCACCAACGGAAGCTAACGTTTGGATGCCGCTAAAATTTTCTCGAATGGCATCGACGACGTTTTGGTCCGAACATTTTGCGTACGCGTTCGGTTTGGCTCTCGCCGGAACGTTGTAGTTGGATTTCATTGAGCGCAAAGATTTGACGAATTCGATCGCATCTCGCATGGATTTTTCCACTTTCTCGTTCGCCCATTTCTCTTGCGATTTCGGGTACACGGCAATCATAATCGACGGCGGCGTTTCTGCGCTTTGTTTTCTTGGCAACCGCTGCCACAATTCTTCCGTGACAAACGGCATGAACGGATGCAACATCTTCAATCCAGCGTCTAATGTAACCCACAAGGCGTCTCTCGTTTTCTTTTTCGCCACTTCGTCGTCGCCATCCATCGTTGGCTTGATGATTTCGATGAACACGTCGCAGAGGTCATTTTTCCAAAACTGATAAATAGCATCGGTGGCGTAGTTGAAGTTGTACGATTCCATCGATTCGTCGACGACAGATAACGTGTTGTTCAAGCGTGAAATGATCCATCGCGCGGCAATCGGACTGGATGCGTCGGAAATATCCAACTCGTTGTACTCGTTATCGACGGGTTCGTATGCGTCGCCCAAATTCGCCATGGCAAATTTGATCGCGTTCCATAGTTTGTTACACCAGTGTCTATACGCGTGCACACGCAAAACGTCCAGGTTAACGTCATTACCTTGTCCAGTGTAGGACATCAGAGCGAATCGAAGCGCGTCGGTTCCGCATTCTGGGATACCTTGCGGGTAATCTTGTTTCTGCCCCGCCGTCGCTTTCTTCAACTCTTTCTCTTCTAAGTTACCACTCGCCAAGGTTTCGTGGAGCGCTTCCAGCGAGATACCTTCGATAACGTTGATTGGATCGATGACGTTCCCTAACGATTTGGACATTTTGCGTCCGTGCGCGTCTCTCACCATGGCGTGTAAGAAAACCTGCTTAAACGGTACTTTACCGGTTAACTTCATGCCCATCATGACCATTCTCGCCACCCAGAAGAACAAAATGTCGTGACCAGTTTCGAGTAACGACGTCGGGTAGAAATCTCTCAAATCTGGCGTCTCGTCTGGCCATCCAAACACGGAAAACGGGAACAATCCGGAAGAAAACCACGTGTCCAAAACGTCCTCATCTTGCGCCAGAGTGAATTTCCTGCCTGGAAACTTCTTCTCGGCTGACTTTTGCGCCTCGGCTTCGTCTCTTCCGACGACCCATCGGTCGACTTTTTCGCTCGTCCCTCCCGGCAAACCATTGTTCTCTTGATCGTCGTCAAAGTTGACGTAAAATGCCGGAATTCTGTGGCCCCACCACAATTGTCTGGAAATGCACCAATCGCGAATGTTTTCCAACCATCGAAACCACGTCGCCTCTTGCTCTTTCGGGATAATTTCCATTCGTCCGTCTCTGACCGCGTCACACGCTTCTTTTGCCATATCTGCGCAGTTCACCCACCATTGCGGTTTCAACATCGGTTCGATGACATCTTTCGATCTCGAACAGAGACCGAGTCTCATTGGGTTCGGTGCTTTCCCTCTGTACAAACCGAGCTCTTCCAACTTCTTCTCAATCGCAACTCTGCATTCGAAACGTTTCATTCCTTTAAACAAATCGCCACCGACGTCGTTTATGATCCCATCTTCGCTGAAGCAATTGATGAATTGTAAATTGTGTCTTTTGCCAGTTTGAAAATCGTTCGGGTCGTGCGCCGGGGGGATTTTCACACAACCGGTACCAAATTCCATATCGACCAAAACTTCGTCGCAAATGATTGGGATTTCTCGAGCACTATCGAACGGATGGACTAAGGTCTTTCCATGGTATTTCTTGTACCTCTCGTCTTCTGGATGAACGGCAACAGCGACGTCGCCCAACATGGTTTCAATACGCGTTGTCGCGACCACCAATTCGTCGCCGTTCGGATCGTCTTTAATCTTATACGCGAACGACGTAATTACCCCAAACTCAACTTTCTTCAAGTGACCTGGAACCTGTAACATTGTTGGACCTTCTACGTCGATGTAATCCACCTCGATATCCGAAATCGCCGTCTTCAACTGGCAACTCCAATTGACCAATCGATTGTCTCTGTAAATCAACCCGTCTTCGTGCATCTTCACGAACGCCTCCTTCACGGCCTTTGATAACTTCTCGTCCATCGTAAATGCCTCTCTCGTCCAATCTAAACTCGATCCGAGTCTCCTCAACTGGTTAAAAATCTTCCCGCCGTACTCGCTTTTCCACTCGAAGACTTTCTCGAGAAACTTGTCTCTCCCTAAATCGTGTCTCGTGATTCCATTTTCTCTCATCAACTTTTTCTCGACGACGGTTTGCGTGGCAATTCCAGCGTGATCTGTCCCAGGCACCCACAACGCTTCGTACCCGCTCATTCTTCTCCATCTGACGATGGTATCTTGAATCGAGTTCGTCAACGCGTGCCCGATGTGCAACGCGCCGGTCACGTTCGGCGGCGGAATCACGATGACAAACTTTGGTTTCTCCGACCCATTCGTGGCTTCGAAATAGTTCTTCTCTTCCCACCAATCGTACCACGCGGCTTCGACTGCGACTGGATTATAGCTCGTTGCCATCGGTACGGTCGTCACGTTCTTCTTCTTCCCTTTCTCCGTGTTCAGCGCGTCTTTCAGAGCTACTTCATCCTCCGGCGAAGGGCCTTTCGCTTCTTTCTTTTTTTTCTTCTTCTCCGATGCTTTCTCTGACGATGATGTCGTCGGCTCGTTCGCCTTCGCCGCCAAGGCTGCTTGTTTCGCCGCTTGTTTCGCCGCGAACTTCGCGTCTTTTTCCGCCTTGGCTTTTTTCTTCTTCGCCTCGCGTTCGAGCTGCTCGGGCGTCTTCTTCTCCTTCGCCGTCGTCGTCGTCGTCGTTTGGGCCAGAGAGTCCGCCGTCATGATGATGATGATGATGATTTGGTGGCGATGATATGTCTCGATGAATCGAATGAATACTGCCGATGATTTTTGGTTTATCCGGACGAGAAGAGAGAAAAAGAGACACAAAGAAAAAGACCCCACATTTTTTTTAAAAAGTCTTCTTTTTTAGGGTTTCTTTGTTTTTATAGGGTTTATGGACGTTGTGTGAAAAAAAAAAACTCGAGTTTTTTTTTCCGTCGTCGTCGTCTCCTTTGTCTTCTTCTCTCTCTCAAAGAGACTTGTATGTATTAAACGCCCCACACCACTTTTTGAGCGAACCAACTATAAAAACGTGGCTCTTTTTTTTGTTCTTCTTCTTCTTCTTCTTCTTCTTCTGCGTTGTTTCGATGACGACTTCGAGAAGACGACGGTCTTTTTCGGTCGAGACGACGAGAGACCTTTTTTTTTAGTGGTGGTGGTGGTGGTATCGTCGTCGTCGTCGTCGCGAGAAGAAGAAGAAGAAGACTCGAGAACGACCTTTCGTGCCATTCTTTAGTAGTTTCCAATTCGAGAGAGAGATGGACGACATCGGACGGAACACCAAAAACAACATCACCAATCGCGCGCCGCCGCGTTTCGTGCGCGTTCGAGAGTTCCTTTGGGCGCGAGGCGAAGAGACGAAATGGCTCGTCGAAAGCCTGAAACGTAAAACGGGCGAGGAGAAGTTCGGGAGCGACGCGCTGGATGCGCGAGCGCGACGACGAGCGACCAGTCCGAGAAATTGGACGTGCTGGCAACGAGAAAAGAGGAAGAGAAAAAGACCGGCGGCCTCGTCTTTGGACGACGACGAGACGAACGAAGGACGGGAGGAGACGACGTGCAGAAAGAAACGACGGAAGGAGACGAGGAAAACGCGGTGGGTGAGAGAGAGCGGACGGTTGGCCACGCACGAGTGGTTGGCGAAGAGGTACGGGAGATGTCGAATTCATTTTTTTACTTTCTCTCTCGAGCGCGCGCGCGAACAAAATATGCCGATGAAGAAGAAATACGCACCCAGCCAATCCGAGATGAACACGATGGCGACACGCGATTTAGTTACCTGACAGTACTCACTGAGGCATGAATGTGTTTGTGTTTATTCCCTCTCTTTAATTTGTCGATACGCACTTATTATATTTCTCCCAACTCTTTTATTTTTATCCATCGATGACGCGCAGGTTTGTTATGACTTCTGTATCTTCCGCGAATAAAGAGCAGAGCCTCACGGAAAAGGAAAAGAAAGTGGAGAGAGACAACGCATCGAAACTTGCACATGCGTTAGGAATAGATATGACGGTGTTGAACAACAGCATGGCACTTCGCGCGTTGCCGTTACACCGGTTCGGTAAAAATCGAGGGGCGAGATCGATGACGAAAGCGTGGAAGTCGGCGGCGGTGGTACACGACGCGACGTACTTGTTGTATCGGAGGAACGAAGACGATTCGGTTGTACCTAACGAAAACGTACTGCCGAAACACGTTCGACAAACTTTTTGCGACGACGAAATCGCAAGTCTCGCGCGATTAGACGTCGTGGGAAAATTAGCGTTGAAACTCATCAACGAAACTCTTCGCACGTCAATCAAGTTTAGGAAAATTGGAACCATAAAGAAGCAAATTGAAAGATTCAATGGAAACGGAGATGGCATACAATTCGCCGCAGTTGTTGCCGCAGATCCACGTAAAGTGTACGCCGACGACGAAGTTACGCCTCCCCCGAAAAAGGACGAAGACGAAAATATACACGTATCTTCGTTGCCTCCGAGCGAAAAGGATATCTCAGACGCGCGCCACGATGCAAAAATCATTCGGGCGAGACTGTTAGCTGGTATTGGTTTGAATGATATCGTAGCGAATGCGAATATTGATATTTCTGCGCTTCAACGAAAGTTTCGCGTGTGCGCGGTTGCGAGGCCAAATAACGATGGCGCATCGTTGTATTTCAACGCCAATTGGGGACCAATTGTATTGAAATCGTTGGTGAATCGCGGCGCGTACGCGGCTGGTGTGTGTGAATGGAGCGATTTGGGTGTTTGGCGAGGAGCAAATGTCGAACACTTGCGTTCGATTTTCAATGGTAAGGAAACGATTAAACCCGATATTCCGAGAACGCGAATTGTCTTGAGGTTCCCGAAGAAAGGTGTCGGAAAAAAAGGCGATGCCGTTTATGACGAAGGTGGGAGCATTAAAATTGGGAACATCGATCGCGTCACGCCAGTTTCTATAGCTATTGCAGTCGCTTCGGCATCAGTTCTCGCATCCGAGTGGTCCGAAATTGCATCGAAAAGAAAGAAAGGAGGCGTCAAAGTTCTCGTCAAATCGGCGACGAAAGGCGACGTGCGCGCGTTTGCATTTTCGGCTACAGAAACGAACGGGGACTTCAGCTGGTGGTAGCGGTAAAAATAGTATGCATTGAAAAAATAGATTTGTAGCGCACACGTTGATGTGTGTTTATGTACCAGTAATAATTCTATGCTTTGCTATTACGTTTCGGCGCCGCCGGAAACTTCTTTTAGCTTGGCTTCGCACTGTGCCTTATCCATCCCCGGGAACTCGAACTGCCACTCTACGGTTTTCTCTATCCATTGTTTCAACAACGGTCCAGGTTTTTCCATGCCTACCGCTTTCATCACCTCTTTACCATCTAAAATGGGTTTTAATTCCCACGGATTACCAACACTATCTTTTTTATCGACGAGTTCCAATTCATCCTTCACTCTAAAAAACGCTTCTTTACACTTTTCGGCGACGCTTTCAGCGACGGCGACTTCGTCGATGTCACCATGCGTTCGTTTCAACGCGTCATCTAAAGCCGCGACGATGAAAACGATATCGTAATCTTTACCAATCGATCGAATTTTCAACCCGGCTTCGGTTCTCGTGAACTTTTTCAAGTTATCGAAAATTACTTCTTTTGTCGCGTCAATATTGGAGTGCGTTCGAACGACACTCTCCGCGTCTTTGTTTCGCAACTTTAACGATTCCATCACGATGACTTCGCTCAAAGGCACTTCTTTCTTCTTCTTCGTCAACGCCTTATTCTTTTTCAAACCTAACAGCCACAAGGCTAAATAAAACCGTTCTTTGCGATCGGTTTCTGCGTTCGTATCCGCGCCTTCTGTTACGCCTTCAAACATTCCCAAGGCCGTAGCGACTCTCATCCCAACCGCGACTGCTTTGACGCCAAACTCCTGCATTTCCATCGAGAATGTTTCTTCGCAATCCATCACAATCCCACCCATCTTCATCTTCGTCACCCATTGCACGGCCAAGTGCGGATTCGGTCCTCTCAACATCCCCGCTACTTCCTTCCCTACTCGTTCTCTGCTCACTTTCCTTCTCAACCCTTCTCTCACTTGTTCGTCTTCCACCGCGACACCAATATCGTCCGCCAATGTAAACGCGTACCTTGCTGCAAACCTAACCGCTCTCAAAACCCTCAATGGATCGTCCACGAACGTCCTCTTCGCTTCCAACGGCGTCCGGCACAACCCGATTTTCAAATCCTCGATTCCTTTCCCGGTAAAATCTTCCACTTTCTTTTCGTTCAAGTTATAATACAACGCGTTTATCGTCAGGTCTCTTCTCATGGCGTCTTCCAATGGCGTTCCAAAACTCATGGTTGGAATTCTCGACTCATCGGCGTAGGATTCCGAACGCAAATTCACAAAGTCTAACCACACGTCTCGCACTTTCATCGTCGCCGTTTCCAGATGTTTCGATTGTTCCGGGTTCGACTGTATGACGCCGACGCCGCTCACCTCTTCGCCTTTCCGCGTCAAGTAGTCGTTCACTTTCGCCGCAAACTCCGCGCCGACGCACGTATCTAACGCGACGTCGATATCGTTCGATTCGAGACCGAGAAGTTTGTCCCTCACCCACCCTCCGGCAACTCGCAGCGTCGGTGTTTTTGGTCGTCGTCGTCCTTTTTGGTCGTCGTCGTCGTCGTCGTCGTCGTCGTTTTCGGTACGCATTTTTTTGTCCTCCTCCTCCACCACGTCCAGGAGCAGAGAAAACACCTCGTCTTCTTTTCTCGTCAGCGCGATGTCCGCGTTGTCTTTCATCGTCATCCTTCTTTTCCGCAACAACAAAACGTCTTGGTCGTCGATTAAATCGCCGTGATGACTGTTCTTCTTCATTCTGTTCTCGTCGCCGTCGTCGGTCGAGGACGCTTTTGACGCGAACGACGAGACGACGACCGGTGTTGTTCCTTTTCGTCCTCCTCCTCGCAATGCGAGAGTTTCGATTCCAATTCGTTCTGTGCACAAACTTTTGTGTCGATGGTGATGATGATGACGACGCAAAGCGATTCTTTTGTCGCCGCGTGGTGGTGGTCGCAAAGGGAGTCGTCCTCCTCCCTTTGAAGAAACCCCGACGATCGAATGCAGCAGCAGCGACTGGCCGCGATTGAAGCGCATGCACCACACCCGCAACAACACACACCACCTCTTTCAACAAAGGATTTTTGGATTCTCGCCTTTTTCTTTTTTGTGTCAAAAGTCTCTTCTTTTTTTTTGTCTCCTTTTTTTGTCTCTTTTTTGTGTGTGTGTGTGTTGTGTCTGACTCGATTTAGGGTATCGATTCTTCTTTTTTGGGGGGGACCGACCCCCTTCTCTCTTTTGCCTCTTTTTTTTCGTCTCATCCAAGTATGTACTGTTGTTTAAGGTTTCTGCC
>MDSZ01166401.1_pt1 | contig 11394 bp, 4 predicted proteins | sample 811201 | NCBI WGS metagenome assembly MDSZ01 (sample SAMN05326647, study PRJNA326480) | marine metagenome | isolation source: seawater | place: Indian Ocean: North | collected 2010 | reverse complement strand
TCATTGTTAATAAATCAACAGTTGTTGCTACTAGCGGTACTACTCCCGGTTCTCTTAGTGGGACAGTAGCTAGTGTTGCGAGTCTTCCTGCTGCATCTTCTAACAGTGGTGCTTATTACAAGGTTGCTAATACCAGTGCAGCTGAAGATGATTACTATGTCAAGTCAGATGGAACTACTTGGTTAGAGGCAGCTAAGCCTGGCATTGCACTTGGGTTTGACTCAACTACGATGCCTCATCGTATTAGGCGTGATAGCAGTGGTAATTTTACTTTTGAAGCTATTCCGTCTTTAGGACAAAGAGTTGTAGGTGATCTAACGACTAATCCTAATCCATCATTTGTTGGCAAAAAAATTTCACACCTTTTCTTTGCTAACAATAGACTTGGATTCCTAGCTGATGAAAATGTAATTCTCAGTCAACCAAATGATTTTTTTAATTTCTTTTCTGTATCAGCACAAGTTTTAACCGACGCTGACCCTATTGACTTGTCTTGCGTCAGTATGCGTCCTGTACAACTTACAGCTGCAATACCAGTCACTCAAGGTGTTGTCTTGTTTAGCCGTCAACAACAGTTCATGCTGTTTTCTGACACTGGTGTTCTTACCCCTGCACAAGCTGTTATTAAATCTATATCCAACTACGAAGTAGATAGTGTTATTCCGCCTGTAGAAAATGGTAGCAATATTGTCTTTGTAAATAAGACTGCTGACTATTGCCGTACTATTGAAATGTACACGCAGGGTCAAGGTGATAACCCTTTATTTGTAGACATCGGTAAGGAGGTTACACAGTATATTCCTAGTTCTGTAGATGCATTATTCAGTAATGCTCAGAACTCCTTTATTGGTATGTATGACCAATCATCTAGAAAAGCTTACTTCTTTCGTAAGTATTCAGAAGGTGATGAAATCATGATGCGTGGTTGGTATGGTTGGGAGTTGCCTGGCAATGTTCAATTTATGGATACTGATAATGATGAGGTATTTGTAGTTACTAGCCAAGGCACACAGCTTACGCTGTTATCTTCTCAGCTCAATACTATTCCTACTGGTACTCAAGTTACCTCTGGTAGTATTAAAGAATCTAACCCTTCGTTTGATTTTATTGCTGATCCCAAGTCTACATCAAATTATTCTTCAGGTAAAAGGTATGTCAATAATGAGACACGTATCTATGTCCCATTTGAAATTGTCACTGGTCTGACTCCTGTAGCTGTTCAAGATGCAGCTACTGGTTCTACATTCTCTGGTTTCTTTCAAACCTGTACAACAGGCACTGATTCTGAAGGTACGTACTTTGCTATTGCTGGTAAAGATTTAACTGCTTTGGATTGGCTGGTTGGTTATAAGTTAAACTTTAAAGTTGACATGCCGTACTTGTATTACCGTAGTGATAATTTTGTAGATGTAACTGCTTATTTGTCAATCCATAGAATTAACTTTTCTATTGGTTTGTCAGGTCAATGTAATTTCTTAGTTACACCTACAGGACAAGCACAGACATCCTATGAGGCGACAACGATTAAAAGTAATGAGTACACATTTGATAGTGTACCTATTGAAGATCGTGTAATCTTTACTGTACCTGTACTACAGAAAAATACAGGATATGATTTACAAATTTCTAGTAGTAATCCTTACGTTGTTTCACTTACATCCGCAATGTGGGAAGGTAATTATTCAGCAAAATTCTATAGGAGAGCTTAATGTCACGCCGACGTAAAAACCGAAATAAAGGCGGTAAAAATAAAAACCGTGTAAATAACCGCACAGGGACACGTCCCGTAAGAGGTAATAATAATAAACCTAGTAAAGGTAATCCTGATAGTAGACGCTTTGGCGGTAGGTCTAGACCACCAGAATTAGGTGGATCAGGTAAAGACGAAGAGATGCAAAAAATTAGATCATCTCAATCTAATCCTGGTCGTGGTAAAAATAAGAATAAGCAAACGGACGAAGACCAGCTACGAGCATTAAAAGCTAGTGCTGGTATTAGACGTGATACAGGTAAAATCAAGAATAAGCAAACGGATGAAGACCAGCTGCGAGCATTAAAAGCTAGTGCTGGTATTAAACGTGGTGAGTTTGAATCTAAAGTTGGTGAACCTGCTCAATCACTTCCTAAAATTAATTATAAAAATAAAGGTGGTGGTGTCAAAGCAATTAAAGCTTATCAAGATATCTCTAACCTTGCTAACTATGAGTTTGCTTTAGACGAATCAGCTCGTGAATTTGAGACTGCTTATCAAACCAGTCAATTACAAGAGCAGCAAGCTAAGGATTCCTACAAAACTAATATGCAGATCCGTGACATTCAAATGAATGCACAACTGCAAGCTTATGAGGATAACCAACGCTTTATTTCTCAACAACTTAAATTTAATGAGGAAGGTGCTTTACGTGCAGAAGATGATGCCAAAACTGTTTTAGGTGATCGTATTAAGCAGGTAGGTTTTCAAGAGGAAGAACTAGGCTATCGACGAGATGAACAAGCTATTTCTACTGCTGCACAGCTCTCTTCATTAGATATACAAGACTTCCAAGCTCAGCAAGATAAGCGCCTTGTAGACGCTCAAGCTGAACGTAACCAGCGTCTCCGTGATACAGCAGCTAATCTCGAACAAAGACAAGCTACATTTGGTGCTGACTTTGAACAAGAGCAACAGGAAGCACAAACAGCCTTCCAACTACAACAGAACCGTATTGAAGAGGCTGTTAATCTTGGTAAGTCACGTGCTGCCGGAAGAGTTGGTACATCTGCCAATCGTGCAGAGCAAACCGTCCGCGCATTAGCTGGTTTAAATACTTCCCAATTAAATGATTCTTTAAATAGATTCACTCTTAAAACTGGTAAGGAAAAAGGTTTTATTAAAGAACGTGAGTCACTCGCACTTAAAGTAAATCAGGCTGACTATACCGATGCTACAGATAGAGCAAAAGCTTCTGAAAATATTGCTTTAGCTAAGTCTTCAGTAGATCGTGAACGACTCACTCAACTCGAAACTGTTACTAATAATAGGTTTGAGATGCAAAGAGAGGAGTTAGGTGAAACCTTACTTAGTGCTTTGAATGGTTATGAGCAGTCACGTGAACAGATTTATCTAGACAAATTTAAAGCAGATGCTCAGGCATACGCACAACGTATGGCTAAACCTCAATTTGCTGATGCACCTAAAGCACCTTACAAAATTCCTAAACCTAAATTTATTTCTCCTCCTATTCCTATTGAAGTACCTAAAGGTCAAGTACCCAAACAACCACAGCAAAAGACAAGTATTTTCGGAAAAGTTCTGCAGATTGGCGGAATGATAGCTTCTGCTGTCGCTCTTCCTGTTACTGCTGGTGCCTCTGCCGGTACATTTTCTGTACTGGGAGCTAGTTTGGCTGGTGGTGGCGCTCTTGCACAAGGTATTGGTGGCTGGATCTAATTATTATTTGATAACTAATGGCACAATTTTATACTAAAGAGCGCACTGTAGGTAGCGCTGCTCCACAAATTTTTGATGACTCAAAACGAGTTCTTCAAGAGGCTGAAAATATCATTGAAAGTATGCGTGCTGTTAGTTCTATCGAAGAACGGCAGAATGCAGCTCTTATTAATAACCTACGTGCTCATCGCCAACGTGAAAAGGAGCTGAATACACGCAACCATCAAATGCTCATGGACAACATGAAGCAGGTTGCTGAGGTAGCGCAACGTAACGCGCAAGTTAATCAGCAGGACAAAGCACTTGAGGCAAGAGAAAAAGCTGCCAAAGAGCAACAGCTGATGAAAACTCTCGGTGAGTTGTCACAAATTGCCGGTCAAGCTGCTGCAGATATGGTTACAGAAGGTATCCAGCAACAGACTAATCAAGCTCGTGAGGAGGCTGCACGGCTTAACGAACTTAATCCACAAGCTACTACTGACGCTGCTCTTGGTCTCCAAGCACAGTTAAACATTGATGCACAAGCTGAGGTTGCACAGTCTGCATCTGCTTATTTAGCAAAAGATGCAGGTAAAGACCTCAACTTTGTAGCTCGTATGTTTGTTTCACCTGAACGTGTACAACGTCTCAGGCGTGAGGTTTTAGTTGGTGAGATGGCCACACGTATTAAACGTGGTTATCTTGAAGACTACATGCGTCAAAACCCAGAAGAAACTGTCACGATTAGAAGCCAAGGACAAGAAAAACAAATACCTTTAAGTAAAGTTCTTGCTGGTGACATTGATTCATCAGAAGATTTAAATCGTATTTACTCTGAGGTTGCGCACAAGCTTGTAGCTCCATTAAAAGGTGAAGCTGATCCTGTTCTGTTTCACAAGTCAGATGAAACAATTAGAAACTATATCAATACCCGTGTTCATCAATTTAGTGAAAAATTAAGCAGAGATTCTATTCTAGAAGCTGATCAATTAAAAATTGATAAAATTTTGCTTGCTGATACACCTGATGAGCTTGCTAATAATGTTGTGTTATTTGCAGATCAAGCTGGTACTAATCCGTTTAAGGATAGAGGTACAGCGATTAACCAAATTACCAATCAAATTTTACCTAATATAGACAATCCTGTCGCTTTTTTAGAAGCTTTGGGTACAAAAGTGTTTCGACACATGCCTGATGTACCTATTAAGAAAACTCGTTTTTACAAAACTCTCGAACGCGAGGCTTATGCATTACAAGCAAAAAAGGATGCTCAGTACATTGAAACCTCTAAGGCACAAGGTACACGAATTGGTAGAACTTTTTTAAAAGGAATGCTTTCCGACGATCAACTAGTAAGTGTTCCAGAATTCCAAAAAGCTTATGCTGCTGTTCGAGAAAAAGAACGAAATGGAACTATTAATTTTGAAACAGCTCGTCAAGCTGAACTTGAATTAGATAATAATCTTCGAGATTATGGTGACTCTAAGCTTGTTAACGAAAATATTGCTTATTTGTCGGAACGTCAAGAACTTAACCAAGAGTATTTAGATAGCGTATTTCGTTCTGGACATATTAAAAAAGAGTTATATGATTCTGAATCCGAAAAAATTGCAGCTTTAAGTACTGTAAAATTACCTAATGGTCTACAGTATTCTAAGAAATCTATTCGTTCACAGGCACTTGCTATTGCTAGTGACAAGATTGGTCAATTTGATGTAAGTGGTCGTCCTAAGCATTTCTCAGCTATTGCTGCAGCTGATCTAGCTGCTGAATTGTATATCCAACAATTTAATGAACTTACTGGTGAGTTCTCACCTGCGGTTGCTGCTAAAAAAGCTTGGGCAAATGTTCAAGCTAAAATGCTGAATGAAGAGGGTGATTTCTTTGTTGATAGTTCTGATGAAGAGCGTGGTCCAATCTATTCTAAGCTAACTACTGGTGACCATACGGGTGCTTTAAAAGTACCAAAGGCAAGCGTTAATTCAGCTACCCAAATTGGTTACACCCTACGTGGTGACGGAGTAACACTCTTAGACGTTAAAGAGTACTCAGATATCGATGCTAATTTAGCGGTTTATGCGTCTCGGATTAACAACAATCTTCCTATTAAACCAACTGAATTTGATCAGGAAGTTGCTGATGCTGCTGGAATTCCTTTCCACGAAATGATTAACCGTCGTTTCAAAGCACTTGGTATTGATGCAAAAGCTACAGAAGGTTCCTTTGGAATTATCCGTAAAGCTAGTCAGGTATCTCCTGAACTACAGCGTGTAATTGATAGCCCTAAAACCTGGAACAAACTGAGCAGCGTTACAGATAGATCACCAAAACTGCTGCCTGCACGTATGGGTAATCAGTCATTAGGTTTTATTAATGCATCTAGTATTGCGCGTAAGTTTGGTCATCCAAACCCTGAACTAATTGCTGCTCTTTGGTCCTTACAGACTAAAGATGGTAGTCAACAGCCTGACATGACTCCAGCACAGCAAATAATTCAAATCATCGATAATAATCCCAAATTCAATATGTTTTTTGATTATGCAGAGATTGCGCAAAGTAATCCTGAGCTCATACCCATCATGCAAAAATATGGTGATTCCCATAATAGTTTCTCTGGTGGTAGTAAGACTATTTCTCGACTTTCTAATTCTTTAGGTCCTTCAGATATGTCTAGGGGTGCTCAATCTCTTAGATCATCCTATGGATTTTCTGAGCGTGGTGCCGCTTACTTAGCTGGTAACATCCAACAGGAAAGTGGTTGGTATGGACAGAGAAAACCTTGGGATGATGTAGGAGCACCTGCAGGAGGTATTGTCTCCTGGAGAGCAGACCGTTTAACAGCTATTGAAAATTACTACGGTAAACCTATTTCACAAATGTCTAACAAAGAACAGATGGATTATATGGTTCATGAGATGAGAACTAAGTATCCTGAAGAATATCAAGTGTTTATGGACCCAAATTCGACTGATAGCCAACTAAAACAAGCCAGTATGGGTTATTGGGGATATGGAGACGAAGGCGCTAGGTATAAATATGCCGACCAACTTTTAAACAAAAATGAATGAAATCGATGACATCAACTCATTTTTCTCGATGAAGGGTGAAGAGGAGATCTTATCTAAGGATTGGGACTCCTCCCTTCCGGTTAAATTGAAAAAAGGTTCTCGTGTTATTGCTAAATACCGAGGACAATCCATTGTACAACTGCCTGACGGCAGTATTTATAAAGTCTAAGGATTATTAAATGGATAGTTATAACCCCTCTAACTTAACTGAAGAGGAACTAAAACGCTTACATAACACAGAAATTCAGGAGTACACAGGCGATCCTTCAGACCCCAGTACTCCTGATACCACCCCTCAAACAAAAAGATTAGACGCACGTAAGGAGGAACAAGCTGCACAGGCTGAAGCAAACAAACCAAAGCCTTTTGTATCCGGTAGAGATACCGCAGGTACTGAAGCTGACTACAAAGTAATGGAGGTGCTTGGACCTATCACTTTGGCTGCTGGAGGTCTTCCTTTTATTGATCTAGCAATGGACGCTGTTGGCTTAGCAGGCGGTCAAGATATTGATGATGCCTGGGATGAGAAAACTAAGTTTCCAACTCCTTTAGCTCAAATGACACGTGACGTTACTGGTGTCATTGTTCCAACCATTGTAGCTACTGCAAAACTCGGTCCACAAGCTGGTAGTGCTGCTTTTCGTGCTACTGGAGGCAGTGGAATTGCACGTGGTCTAGCCAAGGTTTTTACCGCTGCTGGTATTGATGCTGCTGTTGTTGGCGTCAGTGACTACAGCGAACGTGATGATGGCATTGCTTCATCTCTAGACGGTCTTCTAGACCACATGGGTAACCCCCTTGGAATGCGTATTCCTGAAGCTTGGCAAGTGATGGATGGTGATTCACCACCTGCTCGTCGCTTCAAGTTAATGATGGAATCAGGCATCTTTTCTTTGGCTGGTGACGCACTTGGCTACATGCTGCAGCGCGGTAAAGGTCCAATGGAATGGATGATTCCTAAAGAACAGATTGCTGAGAACTACAAGCTAAGTGCTGCTCTTGAGAACCCTGATCCATACAGCGTTAAACGAACACATCAAATTGATGAAGAACTTCTTAATGCAAACCAAGCACGTTTAGCAAAAGGGTTATCTGCTCTTGAAAAACAACAGCTTGATGAAAACATCGTCCAGCTTGCTAAAGAAAAGGAAGAAATTATTGATGAAGTTCAACGTACTGGTAACTCACGAGTAACAGAAGATCCACTTGAAAGTTATGTTGAAAAACAAGATGCCACTCGTGATTGGCAAACAGATGAGATCGGCAGTCGTAAGCTTATGGCTGATCCTCAGTACACTAAATATGATCCAGACATTCAATCTCAGTTAGCTGATCCTAGTCAGACTGTTCGCTTTAGTTCACCTCCTGGTGCTGTAGCTCGTAATGCTGCTGACATCGCAACTATGGAAGCAATGCCACAAAAAGGCGTTCCTACTCCTGTTGTGACTGATCCAATGCTGCAAGACGGTCTTGGTGTAAGTGGTAGCAGCAGAGACGTGATTGTGAGTATTGCAGAAGAGAAGTCTCAAGCTGGTGTATATGACGCTGCTTGGGGTGCCATGAAAATCACCTACAAGGAAATTGAGGAAAGTGCATGGCGCACTATGAGAGATATTATTGAAGCAGAAGATGTTGATGAACTTAAATCTCTCTTTTTAGATAAGCGTGAAAGTCGTGAATTGGCAGCAGGTGTTCAAGCTCTAGTTCTTAAAGACCCTACCGCTATGGAAGTTGGTCCTGCTTTGCAAGCTTTGACTTCTATGTATCTCGATGGTGATGTTGCTAAGACCTCAGCACGTGTCATGAAGACAACAGGTCTAGAAATCGATGCCATTGCAGAATCACTCAATAAATTTAAGGGAGCTGTTGATCCAGATCGGGCTACTCAAATCATTACTGACAAGATGTCTTTCTTGTTTGAAGAGTATGGACTTAACAAATCAATTGCTGGCTGGTCTCTTGCCAACAAAAATTGGTGGAAAAGAAATTTTGGCGCAAAAAAATCTGCTCAACAAGTTGTTGAAGAAATCCAACAGCTAGTTACCAAGAACAGAGAGAATGCTATCAACATGCACGCTCGCATGAAGGCACTAATGCAGCAAAATCCAGCTGCTGCACACACCCTTGCGATGGCTTATGACCTCACAAATGGTGAGGTAGACACCCTCGTCAAGATGACTAAATGGGCTCGGAAACAGATGAACCCTGGTTCTCTGCTGTATAACGCTGACGGTAATCTAAATCTTTTTGCAAAAGGACTGAAACAAATTCGTTATAACAACATCCTCAGTGGTCTATCTGCGATGACTGCTGCTGTAGGTAATGGCAGTGCTTTGCTTTTAAAGCCAATCGAATATATGTCAGGTGCTCTTATTCAAGGTGATTCTCACAGGCTTAGAGCTGGTTTGTACGCATTTAATTCTTTTGATGCACAAGGCCCAGCTTTACGAGATGCATTTGAAATGTTCAAACGAGCTAGCAGAGATCCTCAATCAGTAATGGATCGTCTTCGTAAGGATTATCAGTTCTCTGATGATGCTCGATGGGAAATCTTAGATCGCATGGAAGACCTTGCCTTACAAGATGGCAAGACAGGCGATGCTTTTATGATTAGATGGATGAGGTGGAACCGCGATATGGGTCATAACCCTGTTATGCGGTGGGGTACAAATGCCATGTTGGCAATTGATACTTACTCAAACACTATTTTAGCTACAGCAAATAGTAAATTTAAAGCATATGAAGAGGTTTTAACTGGTGGTGGTAATTTAACCAAAGGTAATTTAGAAACTGCTGCTAAAAAGCATTATAGCAATATCTTTGATGACAATGGAATGATTCAGGACTCTTGGTTAAAGCATACCTCCGGTGAACTTGCATTAAATGCTGATACAAGTATTGCTGACTCAATTACTGCTCTTACTAATCGAGTGCCTATTCTTACCCCTTTCTTTATGTTCCCAAATACTGGTGTCAACTGGGTACGTAAGTCACTGACTTATATGCCTATTGCCAACTTGGTTGATGGTAGAACAAGGAAGGTATTACTTGCCGGAAATGATAAGGAAAAAATTTTTGAGGCTTTGATGGAATACGGTATTAATGCTAGTAAAGAGCCTCAATACATGATGATGTATAAAAACCTTAAAGCTGAACATATGGGTCGTTTAGCTATGGGTTCTGGGCTTGCTCTTGGCTTAGCTCAATTTGCATTAGCTGGTAATATCCGAGGTAATTTACCTCCCGGTAAGCAAGATCAACGTTTTTGGAGGCAAAATAATGTCCAACCAAAGATGATCAAATTAGGTGGTAATTGGGTTTCTTATGATGGTATCCCACCATTCGATCCAGTACTATCAATCCTTGGTGATTTGGCGTATCACGCTAATAGTGTTGCACCAAAAGCTATTGAAGAAACAATTGGTCAGATTGCTTGGACATTCGCTCAAAGTTTTACTCAATCCACACCGATTCAAGGTTTAGAACCGCTTGTTCAACTTGCAGGTGGTGATAGGGGTGCTGCTGTACAGCGTTATATCGCTAATGAAGCACGTTCTATGATCCCAATGAGTGGTGCTTTAGGTGTCACTGCTAATGCTGTAAGCATTGCACAAAAAGACATCTATAACGACTGGCGTACTTATCTAATTAACCGCCTGCCTGGTGTTAATGCACTGCTTCCAGAGCAGATTGATCCTTGGACGGGTAACCCTGTTCGTGACATAGACAATCCTATGCTCAGGATTATGAATGCTTTAAGTCCAATTAAAATTAGTGGTGAACAGGAAGACTGGCGTGAGTGGTTACTTAGTACAGGGTTTAATCAAACCACAATGCTTCGTAAAGATTCAAGTGGTGAGTATGAATATAGCCCACAAGAACGTGAAATAGTAATGAAATATCTTGGAGAGCAACAACTTTGGAAACGTATTGCATCTAAAGAATTTATGGGTAATGAATCCTATAATGCTTTCTTAGAAGACCTACGTAATCATCGTAATTCAGGTAAAGATTCTAAAACAGTAGACCTACCGCCCCAAACAGGTCCAGTTTATTCAGCTCTGCGTAAATTACTTAAAGATGGCCTAGCTCGTGCTGAATTAAAAGCCCTTAACAATGGTGATATTCCTATTGATACTATCTTAGGCGCAAAAATTGCTAAGGAATATCTACGTTTTGGCAGGATTGAAGATGCTATTAAAGCCCAACAGAAAACTCTTAATCAACAATAATGTCTAATACATCTCAGACTTACAATGGGGACGGTTCCACAACTGCTTTTACTTTTACTGTTCCTTATATCAATGCTACTGACGTAAAAGCTGAAATTGCAGGCGTCAGTACTACAGCTTTTAACTTAAGTGGTACTACAGTTACCTTTAATACAGCTCCCGCAGCTGGTTCTAATAATATTAAGATCTTTAGGGATACAAATAACACAACCATTGAAGCTAATTTCCAATCTGGTAGTGCTTTACGTGCAGTTGATTTTAATGATAACTTTACTCAACTACTGTATGTAACCCAAGAGTCTGACGATGCGTCTAGTGATGCTGTTGATGACGCTGAGGCAGCTGTAACTGCATCTACTAACGCTGTAAATACAGCAAATGCTGCTGATACAGCGGCTACAAATGCCGTTAACACAGCAAATAGTGCCGATACAGCGGCTACAAATGCCGTTAATACGGCTAATGCAGCTGATACTAAGGCTACGACTGCTTTAAATAATTCACGTGAAAGTGACGGTAGTGGTGGTTTCACTAGTGCTATTAGTATCGCTAACACTGCTTTAACTAATTCACGTGAATCTGACGGTAGCGGTGGTTTTAATACTGCTATCAGTATTGCTAACACAGCTTCTACTAACGCTACTAATGCTGTTAGTACAGCTAACACTGCTTCGACAGATGCAAG
>MDSZ01164960.1_pt1 | contig 11394 bp, 14 predicted proteins | sample 811201 | NCBI WGS metagenome assembly MDSZ01 (sample SAMN05326647, study PRJNA326480) | marine metagenome | isolation source: seawater | place: Indian Ocean: North | collected 2010 | reverse complement strand
TTTATTACTATAAAACTGCGCCCTGTAATCAATTGTAAGGTAAAGGTCTTTCCCTTCTACCATTGGAACAATTAAATCAGGAGAAGCAATTTGCCTCCCTTTCGCATCAAGAAACACCTTTTTCTTTCCTGTTCTTCCAGAAAGGTGGCTATCGAATATCAATTCAATCCCTTCTTGACCTGTATGATCATCATTAGTAAAGCCGATAATATGCGAAGCCGAATCACGCTGAGGATAAAACCTTTGAAACGTTTTCTCTTTTCCTAAACCTTCCAATCCTAAATCCATTATATTCCGCACTACATTTGGCGCCAGCAGACGAGGCTGCAAGTATATAAAATCTCCGTCATGCGGCCCGCTAATTCTTTTTTTGATATATCCTGGACGCTGTCCGAGATATTTTTCCAATTGCCTCCACTTAGCGGGATTTCTCCCAAATTTTGAGGGCCTAACAAATATTGAGTAAGCCTCAGCACTTATGGCTAAAAGTTCTCCATTGCGATCGTAAATTTTACCCCTCTTTGGGAGCAATTCCTTAAACTTTCCATATTGATCAATCCCCTTCCCCAATAAAAAATCGCTCTCATTTAAATTTATATAAATCATCCTAAAGGTAAGAATCACCGTAATCGAAATGCACAAGGCAAAAGCAGACCATACTCGAAAATTAATTTGAACTTTTTTTAGCATACTCTCTTCCAATTAACCTATTTTCAGGCTTCACCATATCAAGCTCCTGCGTCGCTATAATATCTATTCGATATGGGCCACTCAAATGGGCTTTTTCTAACGAGAGAGCATCATTTAATTGTGTTAGTTTCTCAATCTTATTTGTTAAATATGCTATATTAGTGGTCGTTACCCTAATGGTGTGTCTAGTCAGTATCAACTCAATAACCAAATAAGCGTTCAGCCCCAATAAAATTAAAATTAGAAGAATTTTTTTCATTGTATTCTCTTTATCACTCTCAGCTTTGCGCTTCTAGATCTCACATTTTCAAATTTCTCTGCCTCTGATGGTCTTATTGGTTTCTTCGTAACTATTTGATAAGAGTAATTGGATCCATCAAACGATAAACCGTTCTTCGAAAAATAACGAAATCTGTGTTTTACGATCCTATCTTCAAGCGAGTGAAATGAAATAACCAAAAGCTTTCCACCTATGGTTAGAAGCTCCGCCGCAAAATCTAGAGCTTCTCTCAATTCATTAAGCTCATCATTAATAAAAATTCTGACGGCCTGGAATGTTAGGGTCGCAGGATCATTTTTTTTACGGTATCTAATACAAGATCTTATTATTTGTGCCAATTCATGGGTAGTCTCGATCATTTTAACTTTTCGGAAATCCATGATCTTTTTTGCAATTAATTTAGCATTTCTTTCCTCACCAAAATTAATCAATACCTCTCTGATTTCGTCCTCTTCTGCTCCATTCAACCAATCAGAAGCGGATAGCTCATCTGAAGATTGATCCATTCGCATATCAAGAATACCTGAATTACGAAAACTAAAACCCCTCGCAGCATTATCAAGTTGTGGCGTCGACAGACCAAGGTCAAAATAAATTCCATTTATTTTGCTTCTATATTCTGGTAGAAGATTTGACAAGGAAGAGAATTTGGCATGATTAATTGTAAATCTGTTATCATGACCAAATTCAGAAATGGCATGTGCAACCGCCTCGACGTCTCGATCAAAAGCGATCACTTTTCCAAACTCTGAAATTTTTTCTAATACAATACCGCAATGTCCACCTCGTCCGTAAGTGGCATCGACGTAAATTCCATCTTCCCTCACATCCAGAAGATCCAAGAGTTCTTTTTTTAAAACTGAATTATGTTGCATGATTTCAATCATAACGACAGATCAGAAAGGGAAGAGTTGCCTGTCCTGTTCGACCCAGCCACATTTTCAAGCCATTTGTCCCTCTCCCTATACCAGGTTTCAGAATCCCAGACTTCAATTTTATTGCCTTGTCCCAAAATTATGGCATCTTTCTGGATATTAGAGAGTTTTATCATTTCACTTGATATAACAAATCTACCATTCCCATCTAGAGAGACATCAGAAGCATAACCCCTCATTATTTGCTTGGTGCGTCTCGTTTCTGTATCAAGATCACTTAAAGATGATAGCTTGTCTTCTATCCTTACCCACTCATGAAGGGGATAAATCCAGACACTCCTATCCCAAGGATTCAAAGTCAGGACAAGTTCGACTATTTGATTATCCCGTAATACATCTCTTATTTTAGAGGGCAAGGCTATTCTATTTTTAGCATCAACGCTTACTGTATTAATTCCTCTAAACATTACTTATACCTTCAAAGTCTCTAAAAAGTATCCACTTTTCACCACTTTTACCCACCATCGGCTACTATACGTATCTATTCTGAAAACTGTCAAGGCAAAAAACGTATATTTTTCAGAAAGTTGTCCTTCTTTCTAAAAAAAATGAAAGTATGCAAAATTCATAAAAAAAACGAACTTTCTTTTATCCTAAAAAAATTCATTTAAATCAGAGTTATAACGTCTTAACTTAAAAAAAAAATTATATTCTTGTATGATCGACAAAAAAATTGAAACAGTTAGACAAAAACTTAATTTTTTTAATGTTTTTGAAAAGAGTGAGTTGGCCTGTAAGCCGGGTTCTGTAAATCCAAAAAAGATTAGCGATCATTCATCTGCGACGCATGTCACCATACGACTGTAGCGACTTACCCGAGAACTCGTGCGAGCAGCACATAGGCAAATTAATTTTGCGCGCTCTCCTATTTAGTCTTGCTCCGAATGGGGTTTACCCTGCCATTACTTTGTAATGCGGTGCGCTCTTACCGCACCTTTTCACCCTTACCGTTTTGCGGCGGTATATTTTCTGTGGCACTTTCCGTAGACTCACGTCTCCTAGGAGTTACCTAGCATTCTGCTCTGCGGAGCCCGGACTTTCCTCTGTCTTTAAGACAGCGACCGCTCGGCCAACTCGATTCATTATTTTAGTTTTTTTTAAATAGATCAACTTTTTTCTTTGTATTCTCGTAAATCATATTACGTTTAAATAAACCAAATTCTCTTAGCACATATCTTGCATCTTTCATGTCCATATATTTTAGTAATATATTCAACCATCGTATAAGTTCTTCAGAATCATTTTGAGGGGCCTCTTCTCCCGAAAGAATAACAGTAAATTCCCCTTTGCATTCGCTTGAACTTTTACTTAATTTAGAATAAATTTCGACAATACTTCCTCTATAGCATGCTTCAAATGTCTTTGTCAGTTCCCTAGCTACTATTATTAGTCTATCCTGTCCAAACACTTCTTCTACCGATTTTAAAAAACCTAAAATTCTGTGTGGCGCTTCAAAAAAAATCATACCGCGCGTCTCTCTTTTCAATCGTAATAATTCTTTATATCTTTTTCCTTTTTGCCTCGGGAGAAACCCTTCGAATACAAATTTATTAAGAGGCAAATTACTCAAGGAAACTGCAGCAGTCAAAGCTGATGGGCCAGGAATCGTCGTTACATCAACGCCCATATCAATACAACTTTTGACAAGCATAAAACCGGGGTCTGAGATTTGCGGCATGCCAGCGTCGCTTATTAGAGCATAGGCTAAATCATGTTTTTTCAGTTCTATAGCAGTACGTTTAGCATCTCTATTTTCATTCCAATTATGAAAAGATCGCATTTTGGTTTTTATTTTATAAAAATCTAAAAGGGTGCGGCTTTTTCTGGTATCCTCTGCGAGAATACAATCAACATGACTTAAGGTAAGTTTAGCGCGCATGGTAAAATCAAGTAAGTTCCCAATAGGGGTCCCAACTAAATATAAACAAGGTCTTCTAATTTGATAAGTATCTTGCATTTAAACTTTATCTCGGTATACAAATGTTAACACAACGTCTCCAGTATTTTATTTATCTTATCGCTCTGGTAATAATTATAACCGGCTGTTCAGGAAACAAAGCCCCTCTTATTGAAAGGAACCAGGCCAAAAAAGAACGATTAATGCAAAAATCAGAGCTCAATACTCAACAACCTTATGACGATTCCTACAGAGACTTCCTTGTGCCTCCTTACAGAGAAACCTCGTTACCAAGAAACGTCGGAATAATACTACCTTTTGAAAAAGAATATAGCGATATAAGTAAAAGCATCATAAACGGAATTGTACAAGCTTATTATTCTTCCTCAAGATTAATGGCGAACACTAAACTTTTTTTTTACTCTTCAAATTCGTCGGATCTAGAACAAATTTTACAACAAATAAAGAATGACCAGATAGAATTCCTAATTGGCCCTTTAAGAAAAGACATGTTGTCCGTAATAATAAAGCGAATACCACAACAAGTGAGCGTAATGGCCTTAAATATCGACAACTCTTTAAAAATAAGACGAAAAGGCTTTTTTCAATTCTCATTAAATCCAGAAGAAGAAGCAAAACAAGTCGCCAATTTTGCTAGAACAATGGGAAAACAAGCGATTGTAATTACCCAAAATACTGATTGGGGTCGTAGAACGTCCAACGCCTATCAAAAAGAATGGATTAATTCTGGTGGTGAGATATTAGATAATATTGTTTTTGACAAAAACGAAACTAACTTCTCAAAAATTATAACTGAGACATTGCATATTACACAAAGCCACTTTCGAAAGAATACTCTTGAAAAATTATTGCAGGAAAAAGTAAAATTTGAAGCGAGAAGGCGTCAAGATATTGACGTAATTTTACTGGCAACTGATCATGACGATACTAGACAAATCCTTCCCCAATTAAGATTTCATAAAGCTGAAAGACTTCCGATATTTGCTAGCTCGAGGGCATTTACATTTGAAAAAGATATTTCTTTCTATAAAGATATGGATGGACTATATTTTGCAGATATGCCTACCTTAGAAAGTGAAAATTATGTCAATAAAACTACTAAAGACAATCGGTATCCAAGACTTTTTGCTTTCGGATTTGATGCTCTAAATCTTATGCCGTATCTTCATCAAATGAAACGTAATGAATTTCTTATCTTTCCTGGAAGAACCGGATATTTAAAAATTAACCGCAATGGAATTGTCGTGAGAAACCTTAATAAATACCGTATTAAAAATGGGAAAGTTAGACTGGCGAAAACAGAATAAACTTGTTCACAACTTTATAATAATAGGAAATAAAATTGAAAAGTAGCTATCTTCTGAAAAATATATTTACTGATAATGTTTCGGTTACTAAAAATGTAGAAAAGACACTTTTTGATGCCATATTAGATACAGCTGAACTAATATACAAAAGACTTTTGGCAGGAAACAAAATTATGACCTGTGGCAATGGAGGTTCAGCTGCCGATTCTCAACATTTCGCTTCTGAGTTAATAAATCGCTTTGAAAGGGATCGAGAAGAACTAGCTGCCTTAGCACTGACCACAGATTCATCAACATTAACCTCAATAGCCAATGATTATGGTTACGATAAAATCTTTTCAAAACAAATAGCGGCGCTTGGAAAAAAAAATGATATTCTATTAGCGTTTACAACAAGCGGTAATTCAGAAAATATTTGCCGCGCAATTGAAAAAGCCCAAATAATTGGCGCAACTGTAATTCTTCTATCTGGAAAAAATGGTGGAAATGCTGCGTTAATGCTAAAAAAAGGGGATAGAGAACTGAGGATACCTAGCTCTAGCACCGCTAGAATCCAAGAAAGTCACCTAGTCGTGATTCATTGTATATGCGGACTAATAGAAAACAAATTAAGGGAAGAGCAATGATAAAAACCTCAACTATATTTTTTTTAATAGTTTTTCTCGTTTCGTGTTCAGGAATAAATGAGGAGAGAACAACTGGAACATTTATCGAAGACTTTTCAATTGAACGAAAAATTAATAAGTTTATTAATAAAGATTACGAACTTGATGCGCTTACGAACGTGAAAGCAACATCCTACAACGAAGTTCTTTTATTAACCGGTCAGATCCCAAATGAGAGATTGAGAAAAGAAATTATAGATGGTGCAAAAAAAATCAAGAAAATAAAGAAAATCCACGATTTCACGATAATGGCGGCCCCCAGCTCAATGATATCGAGGTCTAACGATAGGTATCTAACAACAAAAGTGAAGACAAGAATCCTGGCCACAGCTATTTTCAAAAAAGAGAAAAATATAAAGGCAACTAGAATTAAAGTGGTGACAGATAATAGCATAGTGTTTCTGTTAGGAATCGTGACTAATGAACAAGCGCAGGTTGCTACAAAAATCGCACGAGAAACCAACGGAGTTCAAAAAGTTGTTACTCTATGGGAGCTCCAGTAGAAATTGTACAACTTACTTAATAATCTTTAGATTCGGTTTGCGCTTAAATTTATGCTTGAGTTGTTCTGTTGGGATAGTATTCACACCCTTTATTTCAGAATCATCAAAATAAAATTTAATGCTATCTGGCCAAAGAATGTAAGCCCCCGCAGATTGTTCTTTGGCATATATTTCTGTTATTTCGGTAATTGGAACTGTAACACTAAATATATTTCCGGAAAATCTTGTATCAAAACCGAGAAAATCATCATCAATAACGAAGTTCCTGCACGCCTCTCTACCAATATTTAGAGCAATAACCTCTGATTCTTTTAGATGCTCCGGAATTCTTACCCCAGAATCACATGTCTTGAATTTAATGTTAGGGGTCAGACCAACATCCTCCATCCAATTTTTTAAAGCTTTCAAAACATATGATATTGGTACAATCATCAGATCGGAGTGGGCATACTTTTTTCAAAATCTGACAAGCTGGCGACAAATGTTTCTCTTTGAAACATTTTGTCAGCATACTTGTAGATTGCCTTAGCAGAAGACCCTAATTTTATATCCCAATATTCAAGTCTCCAAAGCAAAGTTGACAGACACATATCTACTAACGAATACTCATCGGACATAAAATATTGATACTGTTCAAATATTGGAGTCAAAGCTTGGAGGTTATCTTTAATCTGGTTCTTTGCTTCGTTTGATGTGTCTAACTCTCCACTTTCTACCTTTAATGACAAAGAAAATAAATCACGTGTGATTCTATAACGAAATTGCCGATTAATTGCTCTCGCTACCGGATCAACAGGCATAAGTGGTGGGTGAGGGTAACGCTCATCAAGGTACTCCATCATGATTTGAGCTTGATATAAAACTAGGTCTCTATCTATTAAAGTCAATACACCACCATAAGGATTCAAGATATCTAAGTCCTCTGGTTTGTCGCTTTCGTCTACGAAAATTACATCGGCGGTAATATCTTTTTCTTTCAGGACTAGTCTCACGCTATGACCATCGAGATCTTTTTCGTCTACATAAAGTGACATCACTGACCTTCTGCTTGGAACGGATGCCATTATTTGATGTCCTCCCAGATTGCCTTTTTATTTAGATAAGCAAATATAAAAAGAACAAAAAGAAAAGCAATAACCCAAAACCCTAATTTATATCTTACGAGACGGGCAGGCTCTCCGACATAAACAAGGAAAGATACAATGTCCCGTGTGAATTCTCGATATTCTGATTCCGTCATCTTACCTGAAACAACCGTCGTAAGATAAGGGGGTTCCGATGACCCTTCATTTTGTTTGGCAGATTGAGTAGTTTTTTCATCTTCCTGCAGAATTAATTTCTTGTAACCTTGAAGCTCCCAGAGAACGTGAGGCATAGAAGTTTGAGAAAAGTATAAATTATTTACTCCAGTCGGCCGCCCGGGTTCAGTATAAAAGCCATTAAGAAAAGAGTATAACCAGTCTTCACCTCTAACCCGCGCTATAACCGACAAATCTGGTGGTTTAACTCCGAACCAACTTTTTGCATCTTCTGATTTCATAGCTACTTGTACAGTATTTCCTATCTTATCGCCGACATGCATGAAATTGGTTTTAACCAAAGATTCTTCAAGTTCTAAGTCCTCTGCTATTCGGTTGTATCGCATATACTGCAGAGAATGGCATCCAGAACAGTAGTTAAAAAAGGCTGTAGCCCCTCGCTGCAACGAGGTCGTTTTGCTTATGTCCACATTGGCGTCAAGTAAAGGGTACTTGCTGCCTGAGGCCGCAAAGCAAGACGCGCTAAAAACGGTTGCAATTAAAATTGAGCGTTTAATGACCATTTGTTGTAACTCTTTCTGGAACTTTTTTTGTTTTGTCGAATGTCGTATAAATCGGCATTAACAAAAAGAACAGAAAATAAATTACTGTGAATATCTGGGCAACAACTGTCCTGGCTGGAGTTGGCGGGAGTGCTCCTAAATACCCTAGAATCAAAAACGATATCACAAATATTCCTAAGGCCGTTCTTGAGATCCAACCCTTGTACCTCATCGATCTCACAGGACTTCTATCTAACCACGGTAGAAGAAAGAAAATCATCACCGCGAAGCCCATAAATATTACTCCCCACAGTTTTGCAGGTACCCAAAAAAAGTTAATAGTATTGGCACGTAAGATTGAATAGAAAGGAGTAAAATACCAAACCGGAGCTATGTGCTCTGGCGTTTGCATTGGATTGGCCGGGATAAAGTTATTATGTTCAAGAAAATAACCTCCCATTTCAGGCGCAAAAAATATCACAGCTGAAAATATCATTAAAAAGACAACAATCCCCACAAAATCTTTACTTGTGTAATAAGGATGAAAAGGGATTCCGTCAATGGGTTTCCCGCTAGTATCTTTATGATTTTTGATTTCAACTCCATCTGGATTATTGGATCCTACTTCGTGCAAAGCGAGAATATGGAGTAATACTAAACCCGCTATTGCAAATGGTAAAGCGATGACATGAAGAGAGAAGAACCTGTTTAAAGTTGCATCTGAAACAACGTAATCGCCCATGATGAGCGTTTGGAGGCTTTCGCCTACGAGTGGGATAGCCCCAAAAAGCGATATAATAACCTGAGCACCCCAATATGACATTTGCCCCCACGGAAGAATATAACCAAAAAAAGCCTCAGCCATAAGTGTTAGGTACAGGAACATTCCTAGAATCCAGATCAGCTCTCTTGGCTTTTTGTATGAACCGTACAAAAGGGCTCTGAACATGTGTAAATAAATTACTATAAAGAAAAACGAAGCCCCAGTTGAATGCATGTAACGAATCAGCCATCCCCAGTCAACATCTCTCATAATGTATTCAACCGATGAAAAAGCCTCAATGGCTGAGGGCTTGTAATTCATGGTAAGCCAGATTCCGGTCAAAATCTGGTTTACAAACATTACCATTGAGAAGACACCAAAGTAATACCAAATGTTAAAATTCTTTGGAGCATAGTATTGAGCTAAATGTTCGTTCCATATGCTCATCAAAGGAAATCTTTCGTCTATCCATCCTACTAAATTTTTAGCATTTTTTGCGATCGTGTTCATGCGCTTTCTCCATCAAGCTCGCCGATTAGAATTTTCGTTTCAGATAAAAATTTGTAAGGAGGAACCGGCATATTTGATGGAGCAGGAACTCCAGCATAAACCCGTCCAGCTAAATCAAATTTTGATCCATGACATGGGCAATAAAACCCCCCTTTCCAATCAGTTCCCATAGATTTATTGTCTATCCCAGGAAAAAAATTAGGTGAACATCCTAAATGGGTACAAATACCAACCAAAACTAAGAACTCGGAATCCTTGGATCTCCATGCATTCTTCGCAAAATCGGGTTGATCTGAAGCACTGGAGTCTGGATCTTGAAGCGTTTTCTCATCAAAATTTGACAATGTATCTACTTGCTCAGGGGTCCTCCTAACTATCCACACTGGCTTACCTCGCCACTGAACTATAATTCTTTGGCCTGGTTCTATCCCATCTAGGTTCGCCTCAACAGGCGCCCCTATAGCTTTTGCTTTTGCACTTGGCTTGAAAGCAGATAAAAAAGGAACAGCTGCAAAACTAGCCCCAACGCCCCCCAATACTAGCGTTGCACCTGATAGAAACTCACGTCGAGCTTTATCGGTTGGAATTTTACTCATTTTAAACAAATGCTCCTAAATACTGTGGATTTTGAGAGGAAATTTTATTTCACTCAAAACCCAAAAAAACATATTCAATATAAATCAATCAACATAATATTGTATAACATTTGTAATACGGTTAGCTAGGGCATAAGGACTATGTTTTCCCAAATAGCACGAATCTTATTTTTCAAAATTATGTGTAATTGTTCAATTTCCGACTGGACTATAGAATTATTTTTGCGAGTGTTTCAATAAGCTTCCGATTTTCTTCCTTAGAACCGACCGTAATACGCAAACAACCATTCAATAATTGATGCTGACTGCTAACATTTTTAACTAAAATACCTGCCCTCAAAAGTCGAGAAAAAATGAGATCGGCACTGTAATTTCCAAAGTCAACAAGGATGAAATTTGCTTCACTTGGATACACTTTAATTCCCACAAACGTACTAAGTTGAGATGTAAGATACCGTCTTTCCTGGATAACGGCATCTATTCTATCTGATAAAGCTTGTTTGCAGCTCAGAATTTCAATTCCGGCAGCTTGGGAAACTGTGTTCACATTGTATGGCAGTCTTAATTTGTTAATTAACGAAATCGCATATCTATTCCCAAATAGCATTCCCAGTCTAATACCGGCAAAACCCGTTTTTGACATGGTTTGCATAATCAACAAGTTATCAAAACTTTCAATTAGTTTTAGTTTAGAACTATCTGTAAACTCGTAGTAAGCTTCATCGAGCACTACTAATCCCTTACAAGCTCGACAAATATCCTCGATGTCCAACTTAACAAGCTGATTGCCGGTTGGATTATTAGGACTCGCAATAAATATTAAAGACGGTTCATCTGCCTCTATGCGCTGAATGAACTTCGAGGTATCGAGAGCAAATGTATCCTTGTCCAAATCATGTTCTAAAATTTGTAGGCCGTGAATAGTTCCCAATATTTTATATACACTAAACGTGGGTGAAGGTATCAGCAACTTGCCCTTTCCGTCATTAGCCATCAACAAACACAATAATTGAATTAATTCATCAGACCCATTGCCAATAACAACATCTATGTTTGGTGATTCAAATCCCTTTTTTTTTAGTAATCTTTTTTTTAGCGAAAGGAAATTTGGATCCGGATAACGATTTAGCTTAAGCTCTACTAGCGCATTTAAAATCTCTGCCCCTGTAAGTTCGGATAAATTATCTGGCATCTCCATCGCATCCAACTTAATTGAGTGTTGATAAGCACTTGTGCTGTACTGTTCCATTTCTAGAAGTCTAGGAGCTATTAATTGCTTAAAATGTTTATTGTTCATCACTTATCCTTAATTCAGCAGAATATTTGTGAGCAGACAGCCCCTCTGACTGGGCTAACTGTTTTGATATTCGCCCAAGTACGTTTGCAGCCGATTTGTTACATTCAACAAAAGACGTACGCTTCTGAA
>MDSZ01092002.1_pt1 | contig 11394 bp, 4 predicted proteins | sample 811201 | NCBI WGS metagenome assembly MDSZ01 (sample SAMN05326647, study PRJNA326480) | marine metagenome | isolation source: seawater | place: Indian Ocean: North | collected 2010 | reverse complement strand
CTCGTGCAAACCTTGACGTTGTTGGTAATGCATACATCAGTGGTCGTAAGACACCTGATTATCTACAGCATACTCAGTTTGCTGATCGTGATAAGGATAGAATTAAGGATGCTCTGATCGTTGGTGGTGACAGTGCTGCTCCTAATGATGAGGCAGTATTGAGAGTTTCCACTGAAACTTCTACACCATTAGAATCTGGAAGACCAGTTGCTGATGGTAAGGTTGGTATCAACGCTGAAGATTCTGAACTAAACAGAGCACTGGTTGTCAAAGGTGATGCAAGATTTACTGAAGATGTACAGTTTGAGCGTGACATTGAAGTTCAGGGCGACGGCACACTTGCTGAAGTCAGAACTGATATCACAACTGGAACTATTAATCTCTTTAACGATAGCACATTTGTTGGTGGAGATAACACTGGTGGACTACACATTGGTGGTTATGCGAAGACTCTAAGAATTGGAGACTTTAACACTACTTCTACTCAGTGGATCTATATTGGCGATAAGTCTACTGGCGATCAGTTTGTATACATTGCCAATGCTTCTAACCACGCTAATATCTTTATTGGTAATCTTGCTCAAGACGCAGCGATTTCTAAGACAAAGATTGGTGGTGCATATGATCGTGTTGAATCTCTATCCTTCGTTGATTTTGAAGTCAGAAGAACCAAGTTTGCTGGTGATGTAACCTTTGGTTCATTCAAGCAACTTGGTGGAGATAGAACCAACCCTGAGCAAGTTGTAACTCTATCAACTGAAGCAGGTATTGTTAGCTTCTTCTCTGGAAATACTCAGACAATTGACTTTGCTCTGAATGCTTCTGAAGTTAATATCGCTGGTCAAGGTGGTACAACTACCATCAGAAACAGTCTTGAGGTTGATGGTGAGACCACATTCAATGCAAGTGTTAAACTCTGTGGTGGTACTTCTTCCTTCTCCTTTGTTGGTGTTGGACAGTCTCTAGGAACAACTGCAATTGCTCACGCATCTGGTATCCTAGGACCTTCTTCCTTCAATCAAAATATTGATATTGTCAATGTTCTTCAGTTACCATCTTCGGATAACAGATACAACAGAATTGACACCGCTGGTTCTGCATCTTGGGGTGATGCAACATTCCAGGCAACCAAACCTGGTGCTGGTCCTGAAGGAGCAGATCTACCTGCACTAACAGGTAAGCAATATTACTTACCAGTATTAAATCAACCTGTTGCTGGTTACTTCAATGAAGGTGATTATCTAATTCTTGATGCTCCTGTTGATGCAGGTAATAACACAAGACCTGAAATTGTTCGTATTGCGGTTGGCGGTTTAAGTGGTGCAGAAACTGCTCCATACTACCTAACTGTTGAGAGAGAACCACTTGGTTCTTTCGCTCCTCAAATTGACACTCACCCAGATGAGCCTGGAAACAGAACTCCAGTATACAAGTGTAACATTGCATTTGATGCTACTTGGATTGAGCAGGCAATTGATGGAACAAGAGATGCATCTGCTGAAGAAAATGTATATCTAGCAACGTTTGGTGGAACACTCAATGTTGGAATTGATTACGTTATCATCTCTCGTGAAGATACCAATTCTGACGGAGACTTCAACCAGGGTGAAGCATTCAAGTTAGCAACTGCTCTAGAAGTTGTCAATAAGAAGTTTGAAATCACTAATGGTTGTCCAAACGGTGATACAGTCTTCATTGTTGATAGTGTCACTGGTGAGACAATTATCGGTAATGACGGTGCTGATGGAGAGAATGGAAAACTAACCATCAATGGTTCGTTTGAATTCAAGGGTGGTTGTAAGACTGCATCTGCTCAAACATTCACTGGTAATGCTGTTGAGGGACAATTCACAATCACTGCTATTCCTTCAGTTGATGGACTAGAGGTTGGTGATTATGTTGAACTGGTTGATAATGGTGGTACTGTAACACTAGATCAGAACCAATATCCTGCTACAACTGGCGGTACAAGATTCGTTGATCCACAGATTGTTGCAATTGATGCTGCAAACAGCACAGTTACACTGAACTTAGCATTTGGTGGTTCTGGTAATCAAACTGGAATCAGCTTTAACGCAACCAGAGATGAGAAGTTCAGAATTACTGATAAAGTTCGCGACATCTTCACTGTTGATGGATGTTCTGGTGATGTAGTAGTTGGTAATCCTAGTGGTGAGATCTTCACAACTAGATCTCAGTATGGAACTGCAGCTGCAGCACATACTAAGGGTGCAACAGTATATACGATCTTCAAGGATCCAAAAGTAGACAACGGTATTGCAACTACATTTGTTAATACTACTGGTACAATTGGCACTGGTGCTACAACACTACCTGTTGATGACATTACTAATTTTGAAAAAGACGATTTCATCTTCGTTGGATTTGGATCTGGCGGTCAAGAAGAAATCATGCAAATCAGTGGAAATCCTCAAGCAAGTGGAATTGCACCTGCTGGTAACTTACCTGTTACTCGTGTAGCATCCTTGACAAATGTTCCTGGATCAAACCAGACACATAGTGATGGTGAAAGTGTATTCCGTGTTCTCTTCAGAGAAAATACTACACTTACAAATGATATCCCTGCAACTGGATCTACTGCTGTTAAGGTTGGATTAGAGAATAGCGATGTTGTTCCATTCTTCCTTGATCGTGAATATTGGTTGGCAATTGATAATGAAATCTTCTTGGTTTCCAACACTGTTACAAACGATGGTGGAATTGAACTAGTCAAAACAAACTATCATCACGGTAGACTTACCGTTTATGATGATGTTAAGTTTGTTGGTTCAAACTTTGAGATTACAGGTACAGATAACAATGTACCTATCATCAAACTACTCAACAACGAAGAACACCACTTTGAGGGTGGCGCACTTGATATCAATGCACCAACTGATATCAGCGGCAACCTAAGAATTGTTCCTTCTAGATGTGTTGAGGACCCTGATGCTATCCAATTTACTAACAAAACTTTTGAACCAACGTTCAGAGTTGAAGCTGAGTTTGGTGATACATTTGTTGGTCGCTTACTTGATGTTGCTGGTATTGCTTCTCCTGCTCCAGCTGCTACTCAACCAATCTTAGATGTCAGAAATCTAGGTGTCAATGGTGCTAATAACTTTAGCATCATGCAAGATGGATCCATCAATGCTTTTGGATTGACGGCATACAAGAACATCAATGGTGGTCACATTACGAAGTTCATCAACGCAACTGCCACTCTCGCTGTTAATATAAATTATATTGTAGCAGTAGCTCCATCTACAGGTGCTCTCATCTTGACTTTACCATCCAACGCTGTAACAGGCGATGTTATTAGAATTACTGAAGTTGGTGGAGCATTGACATATAATAATTCTCTCGTGATTCGTGCTCCAATCGTAGGTGGTGAACCTGTACCTCTCCAAGGTGATACTATTGGTACAAAACTTGGAGGTCTCTCTACAGCATATGGATCTGGTGAACTAGTTGTACAAAACAAAAATGCTTCCTTCGGATTGATTTATGTTGGTGCAACTGATGGAGACAACTTTATTCCTGCTGTCTATCAAGGTTGGTGGTTAACTGAACTATAATGGCTTTCTATAACAGACTAAAGACGATGAAGTCTGCCCCAGTCGGCACTATCATGCCCTGGGGTGGAAACCAAAGCACTGGAAATAATCCAGACAATCTTCCTACTGGGTGGATTCTTTGTGATGGTAGAACATATGATTGTTCACTATTTCCTTTGTTGGCATCTATGATAGGAAATACATATGGTCCTACTGAAGATTCCATTACTGGAAATTTTCCAAATTACGATGAGGGAGATCTATTCCGAGTTCCTAATTTGAATGGTAGGCAGCTGCTTGACCTTGAAAAAGACATGCTACTGGAAGAAAAGTATTATGCAAATCAACCTGATGCATATAGTGTTATTGGAAGTTTAGTTGAGGGTGATGGAACTTCCGTTACTCCGCCCACAATTTATAGTGCAGATACTGATCTTGGATTTGAATTAGATCCAATTGATACCATGGCAGGTAAAATTCAAAACATTACCTTGAATGATCCTACATGGTCTAAGACATATTATACAATTGGCAGAAAACTTGGCATTGACCATACTCCTGGTCACAAACACTCTGGACAATATACAACTGCATTTCCAAGTGGTAAGTATGTTCAGATTTTCCAAGCACCAACATTCCAGGTTTCTGGTAGTCCTGGATATGAATCTGCAAACTTGACTGGTGTTACCAGCACAGATAGTCCAGATACTTGGCAAAATGGATTTGGTGCAATTACATACTATGATGAAAATACACTAGTGTTAACTAGTGAAGCTAAGTCTTTCCCTACATCAGATCAAACAGTTCCAGAAATTGGATTGTCAAGAACTATTCCTTCTAGTGGTGCATATACAACCAACTTTAGTGACACATATAACTATAACCACCAGATGAGAATGCACACGGGTGTATTCCCACCTCCTATAACACTATTTGGTAAGGATAATTACATTGGTGGTAATGCAGGAACAACTTATCCTACTAACTTGAGTCACGCTGCACAAGATTCTACCGATAAGAGTCTAACTACGCACAGTCACTTTAGTTTTGATTTATCAATGAATATGGGTGGTCTTAAAATTCCACCAAATATCGCTGTCAACAACGTACAATCTTATACGGTCAATGTTTCTGATATTCCAGATGCGTTAAATATTCTTATGGATAATAACACTCCATCACAGACCGTAATCATGATCATCAGAGCTTACTAAAAATGCCAGTTTTTTTAAATCAAGAAAGAACGAAGATCGGAACAACTACAGGAACTCTTATTGCGTATCCTAGAGAGTTGGATGTTAATGATCCTATTGCTGGATTAAGTGCAGAGTTGCTTCCATCTGGATATTTAAGATGTGATGGAGCTGTTTATAATGTTGCAACTTTTCCAGCTCTTGCTGAAATTTTGGGAACTGGTGATGGATGTGCATTTAAGCAACCAAATGTAGAATTAAGTGATGAACAATTTCAGGTTCCAGACCTAAGATCTAAGTTTATTAAAGCAACTTCTGGATCTGACCAGGGTGTCATTAATGACATGACTGTGACAAATGCTAATGGACAAGAGATTAAAAAGTCTGGTGTTGGAGTCACTGTATCAACGAACGTAGGAACAACAGCAGTTATTGATTTAACAGGACAGTTTAGAGTTCCTGGAAGAACTGTGAACTTAACTGGTAATTTAGGTTTTACTAAACCAAAATCTCCAGATGAAGAAGTTGTTTCTGCATTGTCATTCTTACCACACGCACACTATACTACCACGTATAGATGTAGAACTATTAGAAGAGCAGGTAATGATGTATTTGAATTAAATTATTTTACAAACGCATCAACTATTGGTGTTCAAAACTGGTTTGATGCCACACAAGAACAACCAGCATGTAAATTTTATGCTCAGACAAATAAGTGGCAGGGTGGTGCATTTAATGAGGGTGGTGGATTTGGTAGTGCATCATTTGAATATTATGGTATTTGTAAAACACAGTGTGGTGGATACAATATTAACTGTCTAATTCCAGATGGTGAAGAAGTTGTAATTGATACTACGCCAGAAGGTCCTTGTGTACAGAAATTTGCTGGTATTCCACTAGGACCAATCCCTCCAACTGGTTGTGGACCTGCTACTGATTACACTGTTGGTGCCACATATATTTGTGGTGCAGATGGAGTTGGTGATGATAACATTCCTACTGGAGATACTCCTTCGCCTACAGCAATTCAATCATTCTCTCTGTATATGGGTGGATCCGCATATAATGACGGACCAAATGATTGGTATCCTAAAGGAACTGGACAGTTTGCATACAGTGGATATGGTGGCGGTGCAGGAACATGGGATGACATCAATGACTTTGCTCAAGATACTGTTTCTTTGACATATGCCCCAGGGTATAGCGGATCAGGAACTGGGGCAGAAGTCGTTTGTAGATTTGAAGCATATCCAGGTGGAGCTGGTTATGGTAATGCTGTTAACACAAGATATAAAATTCTTGCCTTTTCTAATAAAGGAACTGGATATGCTGCTGGTGATGTTCTTAAATTCCCTGATATTGGTGGAAAGAATATCGGTTCTGCTCCTATAACTGGTGGTGGCGGTATTAGTCTGAGAGTTGATACTGTTGGACAATCTTCGGAAAATGGTAACGCAGAATCGGGATATCCTCATGATACTTGCTTAGCAAACGTTGTTCCTTTTGATACCGTCGTAGATAATAATACAAACGTTGTATATCCACAGATCTCAAATATTGTTGAAACTACCGAAGCATTTGATTATGAAGATGATCCAACAGAGCATACTCATACTATCAATTATAGTATTGGAACTACCAATTATCAGTTAAATATACCAGAGACATTTATTTCTACTGATGGTATGTCAGCTTCGGTTAACATTCAACCAGAAACTGACTCCAAAATAGATAGTTTAATTGCTCCTTTTATCATGGTAGATTACTTAATTAAGACCTAAAATGTCAATCAGAAATATCCGTACAAATTATCTGTCAGATAAGGCAACTTTTGGTAACACTACAATGCCAATTGGTGCTATTGTGCCTATTTTTAAGGCAGACGATGAGAAAGTCACAGATAATGGTGTTGTTACTGGACTAGGAACAGTATCAACAGGAAGTTCTACTGGCACAGGGTATACTAATGATGTTGTTAGTGGTGTTCCAACTGGTCCTATTAGCGCAGATTTAGCTCCAGCTAATTTTGGTGTGAATAATGATCTAATTACACTCAATAATCATCCATTTGTAGATGGTGATAAACTAGTTGTTACTGAGTCTGCTCAAAACCCTAATAAACTAAAATTAGGTGCTTCAATTCAAACTATTACTGTTAACAATGGTGGATCGGGATACACAACTCCACCAAACGTTATTGTAACTGACAATGGAGCTGGTCCTGCAGAACCTGGACAGTTTTCAGCAACAATTAATTCTGGAGTTGTTACTGCCATCACAGTTAATGATGGTGGAAAAGGATATCAAAATCCAGTAGTAACAATTAGTGGAGGAGGTGGAGCAGGTGCAATCGCTACTCCTAATCTATCTGCTGGTGGTGTAGGTGGAGTACAATTTGAAAAGAATTTCAGTTTTTATGTAGATAAAGTAGACAATAATAATTTTAGAATTGCTAGAAGTAATAGTGATATCAATGATGGTAAATTTTACAACGTAACTGATGCTGGATCTGCAGGACTTTTCACGGTAGCATCGTCTACTGGATATGGTCTTGAAGTTGGTGTGCTTGCTAACTTAGATGGTACATTAAACTTCTGTACTATTCTTAATCCTGGATATGGATATACTGATGGTGAGACTGTATATGTTTTACAAGATGGAAGTAATGGATTAGCAAGAATTGAGATCACGTCAACTACATCAAATACTGCAACCGACCCAGCGATGCAATATCCTGGATTTTTGTATTGTGATGGATCTGAGTATAATGCACATGACTATCCACTGTTGTTTGAAGTCATAACAGATGATTATGGTGGTAATGGTGGAACATTTGATAAAGAGAACTTTGGAACTACTCCTGGAGTTACATTTAATGTTCCAGATTATAAAACAAAGAAACTTGTAGGTGCAGGTGGTGGTGTATCTGGTGCTGGATCACCTGTTTCTGGTAATGTTATTTCTGTTGTTGGTGCTACTGGTGGTAGATGGTATTTTTCTAAGGATCAGCAAGAGAATCTATTTGATATTGGAAATATTATTATTAGTGGATACACAAATGTTACTGAATTTGTTGGTGGTTCACTGAGTGGTGAAGTAACAATCCAAGTTGGACCACTACAAGAGAAGATGATCTCTGCTGTCCCAGAACACGAACATGCTATTCTAACATCTAGTGCTCCTCAGGCTGGTGCATTTGAAGGTGGTGGTGGACCAGTTGACGATCATGCTGTTGGATTCAAAGATAGTAATGGTCAGGTTAATTTCTTCTTACCATCTGGTGGAGTTCCACTATTCCACGCACATGGTATTGTTGATTATGTTATACAAGACCCTAACCTCTCCACATACGGAAACGTTGGTGGTATTGGTGAGAAGTTCTTTGCTACTTTCACACAAGCTCAAATCGGTGCTGATGGTATCTTTAATGTCCAAGAACATGATCTAAACACTGGCAATATGATTCGTGTTGTATCAAACTCACAATCAACACCACTGTCATTTAGTGTTAATGGTGTAAGTGTTAATTTTGCAGCACAGAGTACCTGGTGGGTTATTAAGGTAGACGATGACAATTTTAAATTAGCAGCATCAAAATACTTAGCATTAACAGCAAATGCACTTGTAGTTACAAATGGTGGTAATTCTGGTGAAATTACTATTGAAACAGGATATCAGATTGCTGGTAATTTACCAGCAGAAGTTGTTACTATTATCACAACTCCAAGTCCTACAACATGGGATATTGATGATGACTACACTATTGGTGGAAAGACAGTTCAGTTACCAGGAGATACAACTACCAATCTTGACATAAAAGTAAGTAAAAACAGTAACGGAACTTACACAGTACCAGCACCAGCTGCAGATGAAGTTCCAATTCTTGCTATTGGTGGTAACTTAACTGGTGCTGGTGGATCTGGTGGTAACACTGCTAATACTGGTGGTAATGGTGGAAATACTACCTATACTTTCTCGTATGCTGGAAATACTTACGCAGTTAGAGCAGGTGGCGGTGGCGGTGGACAATCAGGAAATGGTGGTGGATCTGGTGGATCTGGTGGTAATGTAAGATATGGTGTAAATGGTTCATTCACGACTGTTAATGGAAATGGAACATTTAATCTTGCTGGTGGTGTGAGTCTAGAGCTTTCTGGATATGTTGCTGGACAAAATGGTACTAATGGTGGATCCAGTGCTGGTGGTACTGGTGGATCTAGTACACTATTCTATGGAAAAGGTGGAGATGGTGTTGCTGATACTAGTACAGAGGATGTATCAACTTATACAGAATTTAGTTATACTGGAACTAGTTTCCAAACATATAATATTCCTTCTGGTGGTAGTCTTAAGAGTGTTACCTGTCAAGTACGTGGTGGCGGAGGTGGCGCTGGTGGTGTAGTTAACGGTTCAGATAAAGGAGGAAAAGGTGGAGCTGGTAAACGAGTCAATGCTGAACTAAACACTGGCAATAATGGTATTTTAAGAGTATATGTTGGTGGTGGTGGCGGCGCTGGATCAGGAAATAGTGGTGGATTCAGTGGTCCCTCTCCCTATGCTGGCGGTGGCAGCGGCGGATCAGGTAACGGTGCTGGCGGCGGAGGCGGCGGTGGTGGTGCTTCGGCAGTCGGTACTACATCTGTTGTTCTAGTTGGCGCTGGTGGTGGCGGCGGTGGTGGATCAAGTGCTAACAGTTCATCCACTACTAGTGACATGAATGGTCAACCCAACGGTACAGATGGTGTCCAAAACCTGAGCAATATCTTCGCTGGATCTGGTGGTGGCGGCGGTAATGGTGTCTGCTCTGGTGGTGGCGGAGGCGGCGGCGGTGGCGGCGCTGGCGTAGGATCTGGTATTGGTGGTGGTGGCGGTGGATCCAACGGATCTAATGCACGTAGAGCAGGATATGGTGCTAAAAGAGGACAATCTGCTGTTAAATCCTCTGGTGCTGGTCCAACTGTTAGTAGCTCAAGTTCTAGTGGTGCAGGTAACGGTGGAAACAATACCGCAGGTAACTCTCAAGCAGGTGGCGCTGGTAGTGTCTCATTTACTTCTACTAATACTATCACCACACAAGGTGCTGGTGGTGGTGGCGGTGGATCAGGTGCTACCGTTTACTTTAAATTTGAAGCTAGTGGTTTAACTAATCCAAATGCTAGTACACTTCAGGTTGGTAATAATGGATCTGGTGGTGGTGCATCAGGACAAGATGGTGGTGGTGAAGTTGGATACTATATTGAACAATCAGTTGGCGGTGGCACTGGTACATCTACAACTGCTGGATTGTTTGACCTTGCTAGCACGACTGTAGACTACATTGAATCTGGAACAGGATCTGGATCTGCAGGTGGATTTACTTCTACAGATAATGAGAAATATCTCAGATTTTTTGGAAGTGAAGCAGTAAGATGGGCGAGAACAATCACCATTAATGCATCTCCTAGTAATAGTAAGGGATCTCCAATTATCAATTCTAAATGGAGAGTAATACGTGGTAATGGTAGTAATGGTGGAGAAGCACCAGGAGAACCACTAGAATTATTTGCAAGTAATGATAATGGTGGCAGTTATACTAAGATTGGTACTATATCATCTGCTAGTGGTCCTACTGATTGGACAATAGTTGATGTTGCAATTCCATCTGATTTCCAAACTAATAACTTATTGTTAGAAGTAAGACAAGTTAGAAGTTCAAGTGGAAATGCTGGAGGAGATAACTTCGGCATTGATTGGGTTCAGTTTGAATATGACGAAGCAGAGGTTGAGATTGCTACTTATCCACAAGCAAGAGCTGACTTAGGTATTGAATTTGTCACAGAAAGAATTGAACCACAAGGTAATCCTATTGATTCTGCTGGTTTAGATGTCAATGAAGGTACATTTACACTGTCATCTGCTGTTAAATTAAATGTTTCTTCAACTTTATCACCAGAGATTGACATTCCTCTCTTAACACGCTATCATCTAGTGAAGTATTTGATCAGGGCGTATTGATGCTAGCAGCAAGTGAGTGTGGATTTATTATTGATCCTGATAGGATTGAAGGACAGTTTGAAGACTTCATTGGTGTGTACAGGAGATTTGTACACCATGATATTTGTGCTGCAATCGTAAAAAACTTTGACACATATATTGATATCAATCCTGAGATTGTACAGCATGGTAAAGATCAGATGCCAGATAAGAAACTTGCTAGACATGATGTTAGCATCATGTTAGATGATGTTGACATGGGATTGGCAACACATTTCTATAAGTATTTGAATAGCGCATTTGGAAACTACAAGCAAGAGTATGATCATCTTAAAACAAATCTAAATTCTATTGGATTGAAAGTACAGAGAACCTCTCCTGGTGGTGGTTATCATACTTGGCATTATGAGAATGGTAGTTTCAGAGCAGCAAACAGAGAACTAGCATGGATGGTATATTTGAACGACATGCCTGATGGTGAGGCAGAGACTGAATTTCTCTATCAAAAGAAACGATATAAACCACAGACAGGCACGTTATTGATCTGGCCAGCAGGGATGACACATGTACATCGTGGGAACACTGTCTTTACCCATGATAAATATATTGCGACAGGCTGGTTTCTAAAACTCCCGTAATCTAATGGCAGACATCCGTGTAGTAGTGCAAGT
>MDSZ01218578.1_pt1 | contig 11395 bp, 3 predicted proteins | sample 811201 | NCBI WGS metagenome assembly MDSZ01 (sample SAMN05326647, study PRJNA326480) | marine metagenome | isolation source: seawater | place: Indian Ocean: North | collected 2010 | reverse complement strand
ATAATAACAATAAACTTACAATAGCTTCTGATACTATAAAAAATAATTTAAAAAGATATATAGAACAATATAGGATGATAGGAGATACTATAAGTATCAAAGATGCCTTTGTAATTAATTTTGAGGTAAGTTTCGAAATAATAACATATCCTGATTATAATAATAATGAAGTATTAGAACAATGTATTGTACAATTACAAAATTATTTTGACACAGATAAATGGCAAATAGCTCAACCTATAATTGTACCTGATCTTTTTGTACTATTAGATAATGTTGAAGGTGTACAAACAGTAAAAGATGTAATTATAAAAAATAAAACAGGAACAACATCAGGATATTCTCAATGGGCCTATGATATGAAAGGAGCTAATCAAAATGGTACAATTTATCCTTCTTTGGATCCTAGTATTTTTGAACTTAAATACCCTAACACTGACATAAAAGGACGTGTTGTAAATCTATAATTATGGCAATATATAAACTATTCCCGTCTCAAGATGCTTCAATTTATAGCGCTTACCCCGTTATGAATACTGGTTTAGATCCTATTTTAGATATAGCTAATTATGTTACTGAATCTAATCCTGTTGCAAGGGTTGCTAGATCTATAGTTACTTTTGATCAAAATGAAATAGAAAATGTAATTGATAGCATCGCTATTGTTACAGGTTCTAATTTTAATTCTTGGTCAGGTAGTTTTAAGGCATTTGTAGCTAAAGCTAGTAATGTTATTTTAAATTCGTATATAGAAGCATGGCCTATTTCTGGTTCATGGAATAATGGAACTGGTCAATATCTTGATAATAAACAAGGTACAAATGGTGTAAGTTGGAAATTTTCGGATTTCTCAGGTTCATATGAATGGCCTACCGCTGGATTTGTTCCTTTAACTACAGGTTCATATTCTGGTAGTAATAATGCGGGAGGTGGTGTTTGGTATACAGGTTCAGGTACATATTCTAATGTTAATAATGCTAACATGGGAGTATCACAATCTTTTAATTTAAGAAGTGAAAAAGATTTAGATATTAATGTAACTGATGTTTTAAAAGTATGGTATTCTTCATCAAAAGGAATAAATGCGGGAGAAATAGATATAGAAAATAATGGTTTTCTTTTAAAATGGCAAGATAGTAGAGAATTTATTACATCAAGTGCAGTATCACCTCAATTAAGTTATTATTCTGTTGATACTAATACAATTTATCCTCCTACACTCGAAATTAAATGGAGAGATTTTACATATAGTACCAGTAGTGGTGATTTTAAATTAAGTAGAACTTTAACAGGTTCATATCCTAATGTTACATCTTCTATATCTTGTTCATTTACAGCATCATTACCAACACCTGCTAGTAATACAGGAGCAGGTAACGGAGCTAAATTTAAGGGTGAATTTACACACCCTAATACTATGACAAGCGTGTTTATAGATGGTAATAATGTTGGTTTAGGATATAAGGCAGGTGATGTACTTACATTTACTGCCGCTCAATTAAATTCTATAGACGGATTAAGTAATGCATCAGGAGATGCTACAGTTACATTATCTACATTTGATATTCAGCAATTAGATGTAATTAGTACACCAGATTTATTTGTTGCATTAGATGATAATCCTGGAGTATTTTATAGTGAAAGTATTAATAGATTTAGAGTAAATTGCAGACCAGAGTTTCCTGCTAGAACATTTATTACTTCTTCTTTATACACTACTAATTTTGCTTTACCCTCATCATCTTATTATGCAATTAAAGATCTAGACACTAATGAATTTGTTATAGATTTTGATGAAGAATTTACACAAATAAGCTGTGATGCAACTTCAAGTTTCTTTACAGTTTATATGAATGGTTTGGAACCTGAAAGATACTATAATATCTTAATACAGACGGAAATTCAAGGTCAAACTATAGTAATGGATGAAAATTATTATTTTAAAGTTATTAATGGGTAAAGTTTATTATGGCACGAAAAATTGATTTAAAAAAAACGGTATACCAAAAAGTAGTATATCCCTCCATCATTAATACTAAATTTAGTGAGTTAGGGACAGTTTCTGTTAATGAACAAATAGAAGAAACTACAACAGTATCTCAGTTTTTTAATTTATATAATGAGTTATTTTATGAAATTCCTTCTTTTGGGGATGCTAATTCACATCAATATTTAATACAAACTAGTGCAGATTACATTGATTATGATGCTAATCAAGAAGAAATAACCGCATTAAGAGCAGAGATAACAGATTTAAGAAGACAATTACTTGAAGCACAAATTGCAACAGCGGAAGCCATATCAGGAGAAAAAATTGATTTAAATACGGATTTAATAAATAATGCTACATTAGCTAATAATGAAGAATTTGCTAATATACTTAATACTTTAGGTGATATACCAACTTCACCAACAGAAGAAAATACAACAAATGATACTGTAGTTGCTAATAGCCCAGTAAATGCTAGTAGTACAGCAGCACCTGCACCAGTTCCTGCATCAAGTGGAGGAGGTGGAGGAGGATACTAATATGGAAGAAGAAAGAAACATACAAGTTATACAAGTTTCCCCTGTAAGCTTTGAATATCAAGAGTATTCTCAAAAGGATACTACCTTGATGTCGGCTAGTTTATTTGATACTACTTTTACATCTTCTACAGACTATATAGAATATTATGTTTATGATGGGAATAAAAATAGAGTAACTCTAAATCCTGGTCCTAGTAATACTATTAATAGAAATTATAAAGTAATAGATGGTGATATTATTATCTACCCTTCTGATGACTTGGAAGATTTAGGTTATGATGAAGGTTTATTTTATTCAACTTATAATTTTTATAGAAAAAGATTAGGTTCAGATCCCGAAAGAGATTATTATTACATTGATCAAATTAGTTCAGACAGAACAGAGATTAGATTAAGAAGTACTACAATTACAGCTGATACTGTCATTAGTTCTAGTAATGAATTTATTGATTATAGAAACAATCAAGATTATTTTGTTGATTTTTATCTTAATTTTGGAAATGATGTACAATGTATAGCTAATAACATTCAATTAGACACTCAAAGTGGAATTGAACCTTCAGTATTAATTAAATTATATGAAGCTTTACCTTCTGATATTGAATTAAAAGATACTCTATGGGTAGTAGAAGAAATTTCTCTTCCTCAAGCTTATGAAATTACATTTCCACCTATAGCATTCACACCAGATGATTTTCAATTTATTAGTGGTCCTAATTATAGTATACAAGTAACACAACAAACAGGAGAAGCAAGCAACGAAGTAAATTTTAATACATTAGTTAATAGTGATGTTACAAGTTCGTTTGCCCAACTAAAAAATATACTTAATAGAAAAGAAATTGATATAAGTGTTAATTATGAAGATTATAATGATTTTATTTATTTTTCTTCTGCATTAACTAGATTAGAAAATTTTTATTATAAAGTAGGATTAATTCAATCATCAAGTGCAGAAATTGAAAATTTGCCCACTGCTAGTGCTACATTTAGTGCGAGTAGAGCGGAGTTAACTACTAGCATAGATACTATTATAAAGAATTTTGATGGGTATGAATATTTTCTTTATTATGATAGTGGCTCTATTTATTCATATCCAAAACAAAATACAGAACCTCCTTATATTCTATTTCCTACATCAAGTGCTACAGCAGTAACTTGGTTAGGTAGTGCTGATCCAAGTAATGCTAATTATGGTGGTCAAGCTTTATCAGCTTCTAATTATGATCAAAATAATCAAAACTATTTGTATTGGGCTATTCCAGAATATTTAAGAGATGATTCTGATAACCAAAAATACATATTATTTGTTGATATGGTTGCTCAACAATATGATAATAGTTGGCAATATATAAAAAATATAACAACAAGATTTAGTGCTGATAATAGATTAGATTATGGTATATCTAAGGATTTAGTTGCAGATGCTATTAGAGATTTTGGTGTAAAATTATATTCTAATAATTTCAATAATGAAGATTTATATACTGCATTTTTAGGACTTACTCCTTCAGGAAGTGCATTTCCCTTTCCTAATATAACTGGTAGTTTTCCCACACCTTCTGGGTATGAATACGTTAATAATCAAATAACTGCTTCAAATGATATAGTTCCATTAGATAATGTAAATAAACGTTTATATAAACGAATTTACCATAATATTCCCTATTTGCTTAAAACAAAAGGAACATTATCAGGATTAAGAGCATTAATTACTTCTTACGGTATTCCAGATACTATTTTAAGAATTAACGAATTTGGGGGTAAAGATAGAAATGATTTTAGAGATTGGGATTATGAACAAAATGTATTTAATTTTGCTTTACATTTAGATGGAGGTAGTTCACAACTTACTTCTTCATTTAAAACTAATCCAAATTGGCCAGAATATTCAGCTACGGAAACTACACCAAAGTCTATTCAATTTAGATTTAAAACTCCAGGAATACCTACATCTTCTGCTTATTACAATTTAGTTGTTGCTGAAGATAATACTAATACACCTAAATTTTTCATAACACTTGAATACACAGGTTCAGGTATGAATAGTGGTTCTTATTCTGGATCTGTAGCTAGTGCAAGTAATGCTTATGGAACTTTAAGGTTCTATCCTGATGGAAATAATGATACTTCTATTACCGCTAGTATTAATGCTCCATTTTTTGATGGAGGTTGGTGGTCAGCAATGGCAACTATTGACTATGATGCTTTAAATACAGGTTCTTTATTTGCAGCAAATAGAATAGGAGAAAAAATAGGATTTTCGGGTTCTGATTCAGTAGGAGCAACTACACAATATTGGAAAGATTCTCAGGATATTTATTTTCCTAGTGCTAGTGGATTAGTAGTTGATGCAGTTACTTATTTACCTCTTACAGGTGCACTTCAGGAAGTTAGATATTGGGATGTACCTTTAAGTGAAAGTTTATTTTATGATTATGTGATGAATCCTTATTCAACACAAGGAAATACTATAAATAGCACACCTGATACATTAGTATTTAGAGCAGATCTAGGTACAGAATTAAATACGGGAAGTAGAGAATCTATTCACCCTAAAGTAACTGGTTCATGGGCTGCTACTTCATCATTTAATAGTGATAGTATTTTCTTCCTTTCAGGTTCATTTATTTCAAATACAGAAAGTATTTATTTAAATCAAGTACCAGGAGGTATAAAAAATAGAATATCAGATAAAATTAAAATAGATCAGGAAGTTTTACCTACGGGTTCTACTTTAAGCCCTTATAGATCAATACAACAGGAAACTTATCCTAGTGGAAGTAGTCCAAGTATAAATTATTTAGAAGTTGCCTTTTCACCTACAGATGAAGTTAATGATGATATTATAGCTCAAATAGGAGCATTTAATTTAGGTGACTATATAGGTGATCCAAGACAAATAAGTGAATCAGGTGTAACTTATCCTCAGTTAGATACTTTAAGAGATGCTTACTTTACAAAATATATAAACAGTTATGATGTAAATGATTTTGTTAGATTAATTAAATTCTTTGATAATTCATTATTTAAAATGATTGAAGATTTTACACCTGCAAGAACAACATTAAGTTCAGGTGTAGTTATAAAACAAAATTTATTAGAAAGAAATAGACAAGCACCCCCTTCAATGTCATTTATAACCCCAGAATACTCTGGTAGTATAAAATCGGCAGCAAGGGATTATAGAGTACCTAATTCAAGTAGTTCATTTCCTGAATATTCTACTATAAGTGGATCTTCTATTGAAGTTTTTGATGGTGGAACTGCAGGTGTTTTTGAACCCTATAATAGTATATTTGCGGCACCTATAAGTTCTTCAGCTACTGAAACTTGTTTAATAGGTTACTTTTTTACATCGTCAACCGACTTATTAAATCCTAGTGGAAGCCCAGGTCAAACTGTATTTAGTGCTTCAGTAGGTACTACTAATAATACTATGAGTATTAATGTTGAAGGTACCTCAGGACAAAATTATACTGACTATTTAAGATTAGTACATACTGCTTCTATAGATACAGAAGTACATGTTACTGTCTCTTCGGGATCTTCAAGTATTACACATAAAGTAGATCGTACTTTATTTTTTGAGGGATATGGTACTTCACCATTTGGAATAGCTCCATATGGTGATTATAGTTCTTTATTCCAATTTTATCTAACTGTAACAGAAAATAACCCACCTGCCTCGTTTAGTTCATCTAATGAGATTGATATTTGTTTTGAAATCGCAGGACCATCATACAGTGGAAAAACAGCAGCTGAAGTTTCAGCATCAGGATTGTTTAATCAATTTCCTGATTTTCAACAAGCTTGGAGTGAATCAATAGTTCCTAGTTTAGGAATTACTCCTGCTTATCCATCTGACCATACAGGTTCTAATACTTTACCTCCTGTTAATTTACTAAGAATAGATCAAAGAGAATTTTATAATGGTGAATTTAGTGGTTCCTCTATACCAGTAGGAATGAATGAAATATGTAAGGCATTTTTTGGACAGGATGCTATTATAGATTATTTCTTTAGAGTACAATTCTTTAATGCAGATAATTTTACAGAAGAAAACTTCCTATCAGTAAATAATTTACCATTAGCCGGAAATGTTTGGTTTTGGACTGATGTATCAGGTAGTTCTTTTACAGGTATACCAAATGGTCTTGAATTAGATGTAACACAACAACCATTTGCAGCTAATACCTCAGGACAGGGCTCTCCTCAAATTACAGCAAGTTTATCCCCTAGTAGTACTACAATTACAGGATCAGGTTTAGTTGTAGGTATTACTCAAAGTTTTATAGGTGCGGGACCTAGTGTTGAAGTTAATGCTATAGTTGAAGCAACAGGTTCAAATTACCTAGCTGGAGAAGTTTTAACTTTTACTTCTCAATCATTAATAGCAGCAGGATTTGATTCACCAAACCCAACTTTGGATTTAGAAATTACATTAGATTCAGATGATATAGTTACAACAACTTCTTCTATTTCTAATAAAGTAAAATATATTAAAATATCTAATACTGCTGTAAATGGGTTTTCAATATTACCTTTTATACAGGATTCAGGATATATAACATTTAATCTTACAGGTGCACAAGATTATTTAGGTAACTTAATTCAGGGATATCAAACATGGTATATTTCTAATGTATCATTACAAGATGATAATAACCCAGCTACAGAAGATGCTACATTAATTATAGTAAACCAAGGTCCATCTTCAGACGCTGTAAGTTCATATGATACTCAATTTTATGATTTATCATTTAGTGCAAGTGGAATTTTTAGTTATTATTCTACTGCATCTGGAGAAGATCCTAACGTAGTACCTAGTACTGGAATTACTCAATCAGTAGCACAGGGATATTTTCCTCCTGTACCTACTTTCCCTACAGAATCTTTCTTTAGAGGTTGGGGTAAATCTAATTACTTTGAAGGCAACCCAGATGGATCAGTTTATAGAGTAGAAACGGGTAGTGGATTTAGTAGTGATGAATTAGGAAACTTTAACACAGGTTCAGTAGAAGTAGATAATGATTCTAGTATACCTTATACTGCTAGTAGAATACCTTGGTTTATGAATGTAGCAGCGTCTACTTTCCAAGCACTAAATAATTCTTCATTAGTGGGAGATTTAGCAACAAATAAATTACAATTATATACAGGTTCAATTACAGCATCAGCTGTTCAAATAGGTCCCTCTTTTGAAATTCTTGATGCAGTTACTCCCGTTGAAGGCACAGTAGCTCAATCTGCAATTCAACAACAACAACCTGCATTTTTATCTACATCATGTGGCTCGGGATTAACAGCATTCCTACCTACTAATTTTAATAGTGTTCCTATTACAATTACAACATCAGATCCAACTTTATCATGGACGGTTTCAATACTATATTCACCTACTGGTCCATCTGGTTGGGTTAGTGTAGATACATTAAGTGGAACAGGAAATGCAGTAATACAAGTAAGTGTAGATGATGATTTAACACCATCTACAGGAGAATTTACAACTAGAAGTGCAAGAGTATTTGTAACTAATGATAATAATCCTGGTAATAGTGTATTTTGTGAAGTAGAACAAACAATTGTAAGTGCGGATGGAGAGGCAGGAATTATCCCAGCTCAAAATAATCCATAATAAATATTTATATAAGAGATGGCAGAAGTAAAATATTATTTAAATGAAGAAAAGAATTTAATTCTTGTATCTGGGTCTTCAACAAAGGCTGGGATGAATGCTTTATTAACTTCTAGCAAAAACCCAAATACAATATTTGATCAGACATTATCTGCTAAAATTTCCGCTTTGGGTATGAACTCTTCTTATATAGTTCAAAACGGAAATGATACAACTTCTATAACTATAGGTGATAATCAAGAATTATGGGTGTATAGAGGATATAATCAAGATGGAGGAACAGATGGTGATACTTATAGATATAATCCTCATTCTCATAGACCCTATAAAGCTTATATTTTAACAGAAACGGGATCAGGGGAACCAGGATTTCCTTATTTACCTACTGGAAGTGCAATTAATACCTCTGTTCAAAATCCTAGTGGAGGAGATATTGCTAACAAATATATAGAAAGACAATTAGCCGTTTTAGGTAATGAAAACAGTAACATTACATCTAGTGCAACAAGTGGTTCATTTGTAATTTTTAATGACTCTAGAAATATACATCCTTTTGTATTTACAAAATATAATACTCTTTCAAATCCGCCTGGATTAGGAGCCAATTTTAGAATTTATAAAGAAAATTCTAGTTATCTAGAAGGAGTACAATTTAATACTTCAACAGCAGTAAGTTATCCAGGTGCTGATAAAATTTCTTTTAATAACGCAACTCCTGGTTCTATAACAAAAATAAGTTTAGATTCAACAAGTGCAAATGCTATTGTTTTTGGTCCTTTATCTGCTTCTCTTGCTGATTTTAGTATGACAGGAGGAACTTTAAGAATTACAGCGGATAATGATGATACTAATTTTATTGATTTTGATTTAGATGCTATAGATGTAAATCAAGCTCCAAGTACTTGGTGGGAACTTACAGTATCTAACCCATCACCCGCTGGTGGATTTAGTTTATTTACAAATAACCAAGATGTAAGTGCTTCATTAAGTGGATTTTCTAATTTAGAAGCAACACCTACTCAACAACAGGGATTTGGTGGACAAAACATAGCACCTGAAACTTTTGATACAATTACACTATCTACAGGTTCATATTCTTTTACAAGTAGTTTATTTACACAACTTGATAATAATGCACAACCTGCTTCAGGTTCAACTCAATTTGGATTATATTCAGATTTTGATTTTTATGTTCAATTTACAGCGCAAAATACTACTAATGGAGACATAAGAATATTTTTCACTGGCTCACAAGGAGTATTAGATTCCCAATTTTTTGATCTACAAGCTAATAATCAAGCTCAATATAGAGCATTAGTAGGTTCTGTATCTGCTTCAGGTACATTTACATCAACAAGAAGAGATTCAGGAGAATATATTGGTATTAACTTTAATAATACTATTACTAACCCTACTATGCCTGGTGTTACTCCCCAGGACATTTTTTCTACTAGATGGAGTGATGTTTATTTATCTTTTTCCCAATCTATTTCGGAAAGTATAGATGGTTTATATATTTTTAATCAAATACCTCAAAATGATATTCAAGTTACTGCTTCTGTTTTACTAGCTGCTTGGTCTGGAAGTGATACTGGATCTAAATATGGTACTGCTGACTATGGTACCGGAGAATATGGAGCAGGAGAAACAGGAGAAGGACCTACATGGCAAACCGCATCTATAAGAGTGTATACTGGAAGTTATCCTAATGCAGTCCCAACTGTTTTAGATAGTTTCTTAACGGAATCTGTTTTTGAAAGTGCTTTTATACATACACAAAGCCAAGGAGTTCCAGTAACATTAAGTTTTTCTATACCTTCTGAATCAATTGCTATTAAAGATTGTTTATCTATGGCATTACATGTATCTTCTGGATCTGCTAATTCTGCCTCAGTAGAGAATTCTTTAGTAGTAAGAGAATACAGTTTAAAATTTATTACACCTACTCAAAGTGGACAAGGAGATGGTAGAGTACCTACATTTATTGAAAATGCATTTTCAGGTACATTAGGATTTAGTAATACTCCTGATTGTCAACCTTTATATAATAACGTAGTAGGAGAAAGAAGAAATGATAGAATCCAAATTGTAGAACAAAGTCAAATTAACTCAGGATATTATTCATCCTCATTACAACCTATACAATTACCTGCTACAGGTAATGTTGCATATGGGGGATATGTACCTTCTAATTTCTATCAAATATTATCTGGTTCAGCTCAAAGATCTACTGTACCAGAATCTTATTATACATCATTTAGGCATACTTATCCTAGATATTTAGGAAGTAGAACTACAGCAGATGGTGTTAATACAGTTGATGGTTTAGGTGGTGTAAGCGGATTTGAATATGGGTTTGGGCTTTTACCTGTTATTGATTATCAAACAGCTTATTTTGCATATTGTGACCAAGTATTAGATCCTTATCCTGTTGTAAATAATGTAACACAATTTAATTTAAAATACTTAATAAATGATTCTGGAGATGCTTTACAACCTAATTTATCTCCATACACAGCTTTTGATGTTCAAGGAACATGGACAGAAGGAAGAAGTGCAAGAGTAGGTATTAACCAAGTTTCAGGTTCATCACAATATGACCAATTAAATGGTTTACAACCTGTAAAATATGTAGCTAAGGAACCAGTAGCAGTATTATGGTCTCAAACTGGAGCGGATACTTTTGTTGGTAGCGATGTTAGTGGTTCAATTCCTATAGCAGGTGCTCCAGGTGTAGTTTCAACATTTACTGCTTCTTTCTTAAGTTATAATTTAGTAGCTCAAGGAAGAGATTTTGATTCAAATAACCAAAATGATAAAGTAATTCCATTAACTACAGCATTAACTCAATCTGGTGTAGCAGGATTATTTACATTTACTACATCTTCTAGATATGGTGAAGTAACTAATGCAGTAACAGGTCAGGCTACTTCTTCTATTATTTCCCCTGAATCTACTGCTCCTACAACAACAGACAATAATATATTTTCAAATAATATAGCAAGAGTGGGTGAAATGTATTTTAATCAAGATTATTTTGCAATAAATGATAGTACTGCTAATCCTCCAGGATATGATTATTTAACAGGAAATGATTTATCTGATGTTTATTCCTTTAGAGCACAATTTGAATTTCCAACCACTATGCCTCAGGAATATAGAACAGATGCTGGTGGTACATTTGATAAATCAGATTACCAAAGAACTAATGTTGGTCATTTATATGTT
>MDSZ01168155.1_pt1 | contig 11396 bp, 4 predicted proteins | sample 811201 | NCBI WGS metagenome assembly MDSZ01 (sample SAMN05326647, study PRJNA326480) | marine metagenome | isolation source: seawater | place: Indian Ocean: North | collected 2010 | reverse complement strand
GGTAACAATAGGAGAAAACTCATTTGAAAATAAAACCTCGGGTCTCAAAACATTAACGCCCTTTTTAAACAACTTTTGATGAAAAGAAGAAGTATCTTTATGTTTTGTTGCTTCAATTACTGTGCTACTTCCAGGAGCAACAATTGCTTCAACAGATGAAATATTTTCTGCTGACAGTGCAAGTGCTGATGCTGCAAGAGCTTGAGGTACGAGTATAGGACCGCTTCCCGGACTATCTTCCAAAGGTGACGGATCAGGTAATGGGTTATTGTATACTGCGAAGGGTGATTTAAAGCTTTTAAAACTCATTTGATTCCTTGATCATCTTTGTAGATTGTTTTAATTAAAATAGGCGCCAAAGTTTCACCATTTTTTAATACTGGGCTAGCAAAAAAGCTAATTTTTCCATAAAGCAAAGGTGTTTTGTAAACATAATTAACTTGTGAAGTGTTGTTAGAAGCATATGCTAAACCACTAAAATTTAAATTTCCATTTTCTTCAAATGACATTAATAAAAAATCTAATTTATCACTTTCGTTATTTAAGTTAAAATTTGATAAATAAAATTCTTCTTTAATGCTGACTCTTTTCTGATTATTGTCATTTGCTTGATCAGTGTTGTCTAATTCTAAATATTCTATAGAAGAGTTTGTAATATTAACCAAATTTGCAAGGTTAAAAGAAGATTGTCCTTCAACTAGCAAATAAAAAACATCACCTGTATCTCCATCATAATATGAATCAAAATCCGTCCTACTGAGATCTGTTCTAGAGTCGATAATTTTTCCTTTAGTCCGGGACATTCGAGAGGAAAATTTATCACCAGTAGCTGACACTACACCTCTACTTCTTTTGCGTAATCTAGTCTTTAAAGCAGCGTTTGCGCTAGGACTAACAGGGGCAAAGCGCTGCTGTAGTGCCAAGTTTTCTAAATTTTTTGTCAACTTTGAAAGAAGATCAGATGGAGGAAGAACCCTAGGTGTAAGCTTTATAGCTAATGATTGCTTTTTAGGGATTAAAAATTCTTTTGAAAAATTACCTTCACTATCAGTCGACATGTTTCCTAAGCTGGTTATTTCAGAATTGTCCCTGTTGATCATTTCAACCAAAACATTAATAGACATACCAGTCAAATCTTTGATTTCTTTTAGATCATCCTCGAAAAGGTCGTAATATCTACCAAATAAGTCTTTAAACAACCTATCTGCGTCTGTTTCTTTTCTTTCAACGTTTCCTGCAATTGTTATTTGCCGGTACTCAGAAAGAGAGGTACCTGTTCCAGACTGTGTGGCTGTCATGTTAACGTAACCTGTTGGTTTTGTATATCTTTCGATTGCGCTTGAGGATGACATGTACTTATTGCCATTTTCATCATATAAAACTGCTTTATACTCATAAGTATTGAATTCTTCAACATCATCATCGACAAATTTATAGATAGTACTAAAATCATTTGATAGGGTAGATTTAAACCTATTTCTAGTTAATTCATTACTATTACCTAAAACCCCTTTAGATTGTGTAGGTGAAAATTTTCTTTCTTTTCTTGTTAAATTTTTTCTATGTAATTCTATTTTTTTAATTGCCGGAGAAACATTTTTAACCTGAATTGCAATTCGATCGTTTTGTATAATCGCAGAAATACCGGCATATGTTAAATTGCTTAATCTTCTTCCTGTTGTAATAGAGGCAAATTTAGAGTTTGAGTATTCTTTTTCCGCATAGACTGGGTTGACCCTGAAAAATACCGGACGATTCTTCTTAAAAAAATTTCCCTTTCTAAATAGAGTAATTTTTTGTCGTGGTTGTACTAGTATGCCTAGTCTTTTCGCTTCAAACGGTATTAATTCTTGCGGCAAGTAATTATTAAGTTGCCTACTGTATACATTAAATAATCTAGGCAATGCCTCATTGTTTTTAATGGAAAGTATACTTTGACCTGATGTTGTCCTATTTGCTTCAACCTCAAAATCAAACTTAGGAAAATTAATTTTTTCTTCTTCCTTAATGTGTTCTATTATGCCGGTACCTGATTCTATTTTAACATTTTTATCATTTCTTGCAATAAAAAGTATACTGATCTCATCAGTTGGATAGTTTTGAAGCAAGCTTTCACTTAATACAATTCTCTGTGATAGTTTTGCCTCAATATTAGCAAGAGTTTCTAACTCTAATACATAATCAACGCTTGAAGTTTCTGTATTGATTGTTGTCTCAATACCACTAGTTAACGAATTATATAACTTTTGTTTGGCTCCAGACTGTGGTGAAGAAACAAATGAAGCAAAACTTCCTCTAAATTTGCTTAATGTTCCTCTGCTTGTATTTGTTCCAAAAGCTTTTGACAACATCGTAGCTGGATCTATGCCACTATTGACTAGTCTTACATAACTTGAATTAAATTTGTCTCTTTCAATTGTTTCATTATTTTGACTAACTGTGGGTTGTGTTAAATAATCTTTAAATTTTAAATTTGGTCGACCGGTATTACGTTGTTCCTTTAAAGCTAGTCTAGATTTAAACCCAAATGTTTCTTTATCTGGTTTGTTTGTTAGCATATTAGACGCTATCTTTCCTAGATTTTCATTTATAAATACGTTGTCACTAGACATTTCACCAACTCCATAAATTTCATTATTTGAATTTATGTTTGCAACTTGGTCGAAACTAATTCTTGCAGCGTTGATTGCCACCAAATTAAGCTCATTAGTGTTATTAGTATCAACATTATCAAAAAGATTAGGTCGTTTTCTATTTTGACTAGATTCATCACTTATGAGATTTATTTCAATTTTTTTTAAATTTTGGAGTATAGCTTGTCTTTTGTTGATTTCTAAATAAACATCATAATGAAAAAGTTTTTCATCATCAATTGTAGTGACTTTTACCAATTTTGATTTAAGTGGTTTATTCCTAGAATTAGTAAAAATTTTTTTGCTTTCGGGTTTTGCCTCTTCAATGATTCTCATTTGTTTTCCTAGTCAAAGACAATTGTAAATAAATTAATAAACGTAGGTGTATTAAAATCATCTAAGTAAATTTTACCTACATAAAAAACATGTTTTTCAAATAAATTATTCGTATCGTTTTCATCAATAAAGATTCCTGCGTCTACAATGTCGAGTTTTTGAAGCAGATTCTTGTTTTTTTGAAAAACTTGAATTAGTAAATTATTATCTCTAGATGTTTTGTCAAACGTGATTGTTTTGAATTCTTTTTTGGCCCTAGGGGGCGCATCAGTCATTCGTATTTTTCTATGAAAGTCTCCAAAAGTATCTACTTTAACATCAACATTATCATTGATGTCTTGAGAAAAATTAGTAAATGCTTTTCTTCCTAGTCTTTCTTTAATATTGTCCCAAGTCTCTAAAGTTGTGTTTCTTATGTCTGTATATTGACCATATGCAGAACCATCTTCATTAACAGGGGGCAAATACTCAAAATTAGGAAGATGTGCTAATTTTGAGTCAAGCATAAAAGGTTCAGCATTATTAACATTAATTACTTCAGGATTTGGACCGTTCTCAAATGGGATTGCATTCGTAATTCTATATTCTAAAAAATAATCACTTAACTCAAAAGTTTGATCTCCAATAGTGTCTGTGGATGAGATAAAGTGATTTTTCTGAAAATGCCTTAAAAAAGTTTTTTCTATTTCAGCACTTAAAGATGCAAATTGAGAGCCGGTTGCTATTTTTACTTTATGTAAGTCAGTTGCAACTTGATTTTCTTTTTCAAAGATAGCATTACCAATTATTGAACCAGTTGGAGAATGATCAAAAGTAAATAGCTTGCCACTATCATCTTTTTCCATTACTATCGAATGTTCAGGACGCTCCATTGCTTCAAAATAAATACGATCAGTAACATCTGAATATGTGTGGCCTTTTTTATAAAAAGCGTGCATGTCAGTTATTGATGCATACTCAGCTCTTAACTTGCCTGCAGCAATTTGTCTTTTTCCTTCTTGAGTTACAATAAGGTCAATAAATCTTGTTTTTTTGTCTAGTATTCCTGCCATATTATTATTTATCTTGGTTTAAAATTATTCGTTAAAAAAGTGGTACTGCTATAAATTCAGTTTCAATGTAAGATCTGTTTCTAGGTGTATTGTCATCGATAAACGGAATTGAACTCGTAGCAGCTGTGCTTAAATTTGAACTTTGAAAAAACTTTTCATCCAAATAAAGATCAACATCTTTTTCTGTATACAGTCTAAGATTTGGCCCTTCTGAAACAGTGCCACTTACAAATTTTATCTTGACGGGAGATTGCGAGTTAATTGCTATGTCATAACCAGTGGTAAAGCCTTGACGCGCCTTAGGCACAAATTTCCCATCAAGCCCTTGTTTGTACATGTCAGCATAATAACCGAAATGATCAGGCTTAAAAATATATTGAGGTTTTAAGCCGGCATAAAAAGATGGATTTACTCCTGCACCTAAGAAGAAAGGATGTTTTGGATCATCAATAGTGACTGCTTGAGCATTAATTCCTCCATAAGTGCTTTGACTAAATAATTCACCGAACACAATGTTAGAGTCTGTGTAAACCCTGTCTTGATCTCTAGTTGTTATATGCTGCCTAATCGGCGTCAAATATTGAGAATAAAACGCTCCAAAACCATCAGCATCAGAATAATTTGATCCTTCGCTTAAAGCAATATTTCTTAAGCTACTTCTACCGCCTTGAACAATCCTTAGTCCAATTCTTCGACTAGGAGGGTTTTTATTTAAAGTTTCATGAAGCTTTTCAGTAACGTAAAAGTTACTATTGTTGTCAAATGTCCATTCGCTATTAAAAGCAAATTCCCAAGCATCACTACTATTTCTAAATTCACCGAGCGCTCCGGCTGTAGCGTAATTATAAGGGGATTGACCTGCGACACTTCCCGATAATTCGCCACGATATGCAACTAGCCATTGATCGAGTATTTTTTCATCGCCAATAACATGTTCATAAACAGCACAAGATGTTAGATTTTGATTGACGGTTTCGTGAAATTCTTTGTTTTCTACAACCTGTGAACCGTAAAGATGTAGTTTAGAATTTCCAAAAAGAGTCATTGAAAAAAAGGCTTGCGCATCATTTCCTGGAGATGTAACATTAGCAAATTGCATAAGAGGATATTGCCAACCAAAAATTAATTTATCTTTTGGCAATATTAAGTATGGAGATGTTTTTTCTGTTTTTGTCGGTATGCTTATTTCGACATTCGGATTGCTGCCAAAGTTTGGTATAGAAACACTGGCATTTTCATCAAATGTTAAACTAGAAAATCCGTTAACTATACCTCTACTGTTTTTAAGATCGTTAACACTTCTTCCTGGCGATATTTTCCCTAATGCTAATTGTGTATTGTTTGGGCTTATTTGGTAGGTTGAACTCTCTAGGCCGGTATTATTTGCAATCTTACAAATGAAATTCATTTTAATACTAGAAGTCAAAGAATAAAAATTTGCTGTCGGTGCTGCACTGTCAAAATCTCGTTTTATAATGTTAGCATCTGCATTTAGACCATTACTAATCAAAACGTCAATTGAATGTTTAAAAATGTCAGCAGGTGTGTCATCACTGCTCGACAAAAAAAATCTAGTTTGACCGTATGTAATTACTTCTCTATCTGTATTTACATTAGTTGATGGGCTATACGAAAGATCTTGTGCAGGGAACCTTAAGCTTTTTTTAACTTTAATTTCTGCTCTTGACGAATTTCCATCAAATTGTCTTAATAAGAAAAAAGTCGGTGTAATTATTTTTAAATTTTCGTAAATTTTAGTCGTCGAATTATTTTCCACTCCGACAGGACCAAACGCGGAAGTTGATGTTTCTGCTCCGTTAGATAAAGGAACTTGAAGTTTTGCATCATATTCTAGACAAAGATTTTCCAGTAAAAAAGGTTTAGTAATACCTAGGTCTTGTGCAGTGATATACGCACTTGAAGTTGCAACATATTGACTAGTTGAAGGAAACCCAAATTGATCTATTAAAGAGTTTGACAGAGAAATATAGCGTCTATCGTTTAACACAATATCTGTGTAAGATCCCGTACCTATAAAGTTAAGCGGGCTAAATCCTACACAAGAAGAAGACAACACATGAGTAAAATCATCGTAAGAAGCACCAGACTTATTGTTGAAAGTGACTAACTCTCCTATTTTTTCCCATTTTTTTAAATCTTTATTCCAGTAAACCATTAAGTGCTGCCCGCCTGATCCGTTTGAAGATAAAAGGCTTGTATTAGCTTCTATTGTATCTGTTACTTTGTTGATATATCCAAAGGTTGTCTCTTCATTAGGGCTTAAATCAATTGTAAGTTTTGTTTTACTTTTTGAAGGAGATTCAAAACCAGGATATATATTTGGATCTAGGCCTGTATTAAAAAAGCCAAGATTTGTATTTTCTATTGCAAGAGTTTCATCAAATGGTGAGGCTGCTTGAGTAAACTCTTGAAATGGACTTACAACGTCAGATATACCGCTTACTGACCTGCCTATTCCAGTCAAAGATCCACTCTGGTGTGGGTTTGCAATATAGTTCCTAGAAATTTTATTCCCTGCCCGATCATTATGATCTAAAAGCAATGGATAATTAATTGTTTGACCACCGTATCTAATAGAAATTTTGGAAATTGCAAAATTTGCTATAGCAAAATCATGATTTTTTTGAGCTATGCGAAGATAAAATCCATCTTCAAAAGCTTTAAAGCTTGACATGTCCAAACTAATTCTTTTTCTGCGTGGCACAGGAAATTCAGTCCCTTCATGACCATAAAAATCTCTTTGATCAGGTTGCAAATCAACAAACGCAACGTTTACAGTCGGATTAGAGCCAAAATCTGGATGTGTACTTGCTTGAATTCTTAAGCCGTTATATAAGCTATCTACAAAGGATGGGTTTCTTGTAAATGGAACTATATGTCCCAGGTCAAGGCCACCAAATTGGAGATGATTGCCTATACTATATGGGCCTTGAATTACATCAAAATCGATGCTTATTGGGTTTATAATTTTATTTTTTACTCTTAAGAACCTTACAAATTCTCCAGCTTCTATTGTACCTCTGCCGGAAAAAACTAAGCACTTGTCCCTTACAATACCTACGTCCAAATCTCGATATATGTCTGTTCGTATCGACATATGATTTGATAAAGCCCATTTGTTTTCATCTAGGCTTTCACGATTATTTCCTGAACCTAGAGGTGCATTTCCTAAATCATCTGTATTGACATTTTCAAAATCATCTTTAACACACGAACCAAACTTTATTGGCAAATCTTCATAAAATATATTTTGCTTTCCAGACCGATCCTTGTCACCCATTCTATGTTTTGTCGGATAACAACCTGAGCGATTATCCGCTTCTCTTAATCTTACTCTAGGTGGTAAGCTAATGTAACCAGATTTAACGACAGAGTCCTCTCGAGTCCAATTATATATTGCTTTAACTTCATCAATAGAAAGTTCTTTGGCCCATATTCCTAGTTCTGCTGTGGCTGCATCAGCTACACCTACTCCTATGAAGAGCTTGTTAGATTTTCTTTCCATTGCAACATATGAATTATTATTATAACCGGGGTTAGAAGATATTAGATCACCATCAACGTAAATTTTCATTCCGTTTGCTGCAGTTGCACCACCTCTGCCGTCGTATGTTAATGCAACGTGATGCCAATTTCCATCTGTTACATTTGTATCAACTGCTGTTGAACGTCCTTGCGCATCTGCTGTATTGCCTGACCCGGGGTTGTATACTCTATCAGCATCATATAATTCCCATAAAATATTTCCTGATGAGGCTGTGATTGTAACTTGAAATTCTGCATTGTCATTACTATAAGCAGAATTTGCTAGCCCCTTTCTGAGAATTACATCAATAATTGATGCAGCGCTTACATTTCTTTTGTACCAAAAAGTAATTGAAAATGGCGAATCACTTGTACCATCACCAAATGAAATAGAATTATTTGTCCCGGAATATTCTACAATACCAGAAGATGTAGTAATTGAATCATATTCTGCTGTTTCGAGTCGACTCGAATAGACTTTTTGTTTGCTAAATACAGGATTGTTTATATATGATAGTGTAGTTGAACTATGGTTGGTTAATTCTTGAAGATTTTTACTAAACCGCAACCACAACCTTAAATCATTACCTGCATTATAATAATACTTTCTAGAGCTCCCTAGGTCTGTTCCTGACGCCTGTGAAATATCGTCCGCAGAAAATTTTCCTAAAAGATTAGGCGGGTCATATCTTCTAATTTTAACTACTTTTGGCATTCTTACCCCTTCAATAAACCGCTAAATGCAATAGAATCTGTTCCAAAAGATCTTTGTTCGGTTAACTGATAAAACGGTGTTATTATAAGGCCGTTATCACGACTTTTAAAACGAGTCCCTAATTCTGAATCATCTCGACTAGAAGACGAAATTAAATTGGATTTCTGGATTGCTGTCAAGTGTTCATATTCATCGGTCAAATAATGATTTTTTTCAATAAATGGTGAAGATTTATAAAGGCCTTCCGAAATAAAACCTTCTACTGGTTTACCTAAGATCGATTCGTCTGCGTCGTCAAAAAAGTCGTGTGAAGACTGTTTAATTTCATATCTTTCAGAAACTAAAGGTGACCCCTTTTTACCGTATGTTGTATGTTGAGTCAATTCCCAATTTCCTACCCCAAAAAGACCTCTTGCACCTTTAATTTGTAAGTCTATAAACCCTGTATTCGCTGGAGAATTTCTAACATGAAAAACTTCAATTGCGCCATCTAAAGATGCAGGATCCGGATCTCTAAATTTATCATAATTTCTTTTTTCGTTGTAGGCATAAGGAAACATTCCACTCTTGTCTTCATCATTTAAACCAATAAACCGCTTAAATGCAGGTTTGCCTTCAAAATCTTCAAAAGGAATAAAACTTTCTCTTTTGTAGTCGTATGTTTTAAAAAGACTGTTTTGACCGTAAAAACACAATTCTAAAGAATGATCTATGTAGTCATCACTTGTAATACTTTGCTCTCTACCTAAAGTAATGTTTGGTACTATTTTATCGTTAAGTAAATTTTTAACACTTTTTACGTCTTTTCCGTATCTAAAAGAATCAACGTCGTTAATATTAGAAAAACTAGTTGTTCTTCCTACTCTGGTACCTTCTATCGATGAATCAGGTATAATAATAGCAATAGTTGAAATTTCTTTGTAATGAATCATTCCAATTCTATCTGAGCCGGATACTAGAGTTGTAGCTGCTGATTTTTCATAAAATGTTCTAGAATCCAGCCTTAGCCTTTCTTGCTTAGATCTTTCTTTAACATTAAAAATTGTTGTTGTTTCCATTTTAACCTTTCTTAATTTTGCAAACAAATTGACTTAAAAAAATGTTACCTCTAGAAGGATCTCTAGGTAAAGACTTAAGGTAGATTTCGTCATGCAAGTATTTTAATTTGTTTCTCTCTAACATATGTGATTCATAAACAAAGTTGATTCCTAAAAACCTAGTATTGCGAGGTATAGATTGAAAAATAATGTCAGAAAACGAGCCATCTAACCACTTAAATAATTCTCTATACTTGTTTAAGTTTAAATCTTCAATTACATTCTCAAAATAGACTTTTCTTAAGTTTTCTAAATCAGGATATCTTTCATTAAAAACTAAGTTGGGTTTACCTAACGCTGTTTCAATTTCATCAAAATGAGGAAAAACATCAACAATGTTTTCATTGAGTCCTTTCATGACTGATAGATCGAAAGACAATCTCGAATCATCAATTACTTCTTCTGCCGGATCTACTTCAAAAACTGGAGCGATTGTTGCAAAAGAATGATTTTCTAAAAGGTCTTCCGACTGCAGACTTCTTACTCTAATTTTATTTTCGCTAGAATTCAAATCAAAATTTGGTGATAATGTTTCTCTAATAAAGTTTTTATTTACTATAACTTTTTTATTTGTCTCAAAATTATATCCAGAAAAATGATTTTCTTCTTGGCTAAAATCAAAAATTCTTATCTCACCTGAACTGTTTGATGATGTTGTTGCCTGCTTACCAGAAGTATGTATTCTTACTTTTTGATTGCTACCTGATTGGTTTTGTAAAAAATTATAATTTGATTTAACATTATTTGACCCATAATTGCTAGGGTTTTTAACATATGCAGTAAACTCTTTATCTGTATAGTCTTTTGACCAAAAATTTATAAATGAAACATGCCCAGAAAAATGTGTTGTTTTCTGGCTAGCAGTACCTGCATTGACAAACAAAGAAGTGTCCTCAAAACTTTGAGAACCGATTGTTAAAATGCTACCTGACGCATTATGAGCAGTACTTACATTTGAAAAAACAGAATTAGTTGACTCTGTCAGTAAAGAAGAAGTTTTATATAGTACTGGATCTAGTCCTGGATCAAATGTTGATGCCCTTAAATAAAATTGACTTTTTAAGTCTGATTCTAAAAATTCAGAACTTTTTCTTCCAAAATTAACTGACCAAATATTCCCATCAGCAATGTTAACTCCTGTTAAAAATAATTCAGAAATTGTACTACTTGTAGGGTCGTCTGACACGAACAGACTTAGTTTGTTTTCTTGACTATTATTTACTAAATTTATAATGCAGCTTTCTTTACTCGACGGTACTGTTGACCCTGTTGTTTGAAGCCTGATTAGGCTTTGTGATGCCTTGTGTTCATGATAGCTTGAATAAAAGTAAGTTGCATGATAATCAAACGAAGAAGAAGTAAAAAGGCCATCGCTAAGATTATTAGAGGTGCCATTAACGAAAGTACCTCTAATTAGTGGTTTACCTGGCGATACTCTTGAACCTGATAGAAATGTTGATTTTAAATATGGTGACTTATCAATTGATCTTCCTTGATTGTTGCGACTATTTCCTTCGTTACCTAACGAACCTGAAAAGTCAATAAAACCAATATTATCATTAATTTTTTGATTTGAACTTTTAAGTGACCTAGCTTTTGCACCACCATATTCTCTTATGTGAAAAATGTTTGACGGATCAATTCCAGATGCTAAAAATATAGATTTAATACTATCTAACGTACCTTTTGAAGATACATAAGATGAGTATTCAGAAAGAATTCTCCGCCAAATAGTATATTGTATTTTCTTAATTGATAAATTTGATTTCGATGCAACATTTTGATAATCTAATCCCTTAAAAAAACTATCATCATTATTTTGAGAAAATAAATCTGGAACGGGCATGCCTAAATACTGAGACAGCTTTTTAAGAAAAGTATCAGGGGCTGTATTTAAATCATCATAATCAACAAACCTATACAGCGAAAAGCTATCTATGAACATTTTTAACTGATCGAAGTGTTTTGCCCAGATTAATAAAAATTTCGTCATCATCTGCGCTGAGCGCTGTGTATT
>MDSZ01234566.1_pt1 | contig 11397 bp, 11 predicted proteins | sample 811201 | NCBI WGS metagenome assembly MDSZ01 (sample SAMN05326647, study PRJNA326480) | marine metagenome | isolation source: seawater | place: Indian Ocean: North | collected 2010 | reverse complement strand
TTTTACATGATGGTTCAGATACACCTTTAGACACAAAAGTCTCTACTGAAAAAATAGATTGGTTTAATCAACCAGTTTCACATGATGGTAGTGGGCCTACTGTAACTAATATCTTTGGGGAGTGTTTCAAAACAGGATTAGAAATGAAACCAGAAGGGGCTTTATCTTTTGAAGGTGGTAAACCTACTTTTTATCCTACAAATCATACACAAAGATTAACTGAACCTGCTCCACAACATTTGAATGTGGCATTTGGTAACGAGATGAGTAGTCAGATTCAAAACGCTGAAACTAGACCTTTAGAAAATGAGCAATCTCATGTAGATACAATACCTCAAGGTTTTGGTGATGTGCAACCTATGATATCTGACCCCTTAAATCAATTCCATAAGGATGCAGGAGTTTATGCTAACTCATTATTGAATCCTGATGGATTATTAATTAAAGGAGATAAAGAGCCGGGTTGGGTTCCACCAATTAGACCAATGCATAGAATATTCAAGTTTAAACAATTAGAAGAACTTAGAGGTTTTACTGGTGGTTGGTGTGTTTCAAAATGGTATGATGGGAAGAGATTAGTCATCACTAAGAAAAACAAGAGAGTTACAGCGTATTATGAAGATGGTAGTAGAGGTGCAGTTCCTGATTGGGTGAAAACAGGTATCAAAAAATTAGGAGAAAAAGATGCAACATTTGATGCTATACTATCCAAGAAGAACCTACACGTAATTGACGTGCTTATTCCTATTGGCAATTATTTCATAAGCATTGAGAATAGGAGTTAAGCTTGTGAACACCCTTTGGACATTTTTTTTCTTCGCCATTATGTTTTATTCAAGCCATGCAAAGGCAGAAAACCTACTTGATAATGCTGATTTAGGTTACGGAGAGTATCTATCAGGCGAATGCGTTACTTGCCACAGCAAAGATGGAGTTGATAAGGGAATTCCAGTAATCAATGGCCTGGATGCAGAAGTATTCGCTTCAATCATGCATGCATACAAAACTGGTGATATGGATCATCCCGTTATGATGATGGTTGCTAGTAGGTTGGACGCAGAGCAGATTGCCTCACTAGCGGTATATTTTGCAGCAATGCCCGGTACAAATTAAGGGCCACACCTCATATGCAAAAATACATATGTATTAGCCTTAAGTTTGGCCTTTCCATGCCCAATCGGTACGCTTTTTAATCATGAGTGGATTTTAATAAAGAGGGAGGAAATGGTGACAAAGTTTTCAAGACGACAATTTACCGGAGGAATACTCGCTGGCACAACAGCCTTGGCAGTGCCCTCACTGGCTTTTGGTGCAAGGCCTCGTGTAGCAGTTATTGGAGGCGGCGCTGGTGGTGCTACAGCCGCGAAGTACATCGCGAAGGACTCTAAAGGTGCAATCGATGTTACTCTTATCGAAGCTTCAAAACGGTATTATACCTGTTTTTACTCTAATCTGTATTTGGGTGGGTTTAGATCATACGCTTCTATCGGCCATAATTATTATGGACTTTCCGTCAATCGCGGTGTGAACGTTGTGCATGAATGGGCTAATTCGGTGGATACAGCCGCAAAAGTGGTTAATCTAGGGCATGGCGGCCAAGTTAAATATGATCGACTTGTGCTTTCACCTGGAATTTCTCTGAAATATGACAGCTTGCCAGGGTATTCACCGGAAATGCACAGCAGAATGCCGCATGCTTGGACTTCTGGAACTCAAGTTCAATTGTTGAGGAGTAAAGTGCTCAATATGAAAAAAGGTGGAACCTTTGTTATGGTGCCTCCACCGAACCCATATCGATGCCCACCAGGTCCTTATGAGCGGGTTTCCATGATTGCTCATTTGTTGAAGGAGCGAAACCCAACTGCGAAAATAATTATACTTGATCCGAAGCCAAAGTTTTCTAAACAGGGATTATTTATGGCTGGTTGGGAAAAACATTACCCTGGTATGATTGATTGGATTGATCCGGATACGCATGGGGGCATCAAATCCATCAATGCTACCTCAATGGAGATTGAAACGGATCTTGATACCTTTAAAGCTGATGCGGCATCTGTGGTACCAGCCCAGCATGCGGGTTCAATTGCAATGGCTGCGGGCGTAACTGATGGAGATTGGTGTCCAATAAACCCAGCTAATATGACAGCCAAGGCAGATCCAAACATCTATGTCTTGGGGGATGCTTCGGTTGCGTCATCGATGCCAAAATCTGGTTTTTCAGCTAATAGCCAAGCTAAAGTTGCCGCAAATCATATTCGTGGTGAATTGACTGGTAGCCGTGTTTATGAGGCAAGGTATGCAAACACTTGCTGGTCGCTTGTTGCAACTGATGATGGAATTAAGGTTGGTGCGAATTACTCGGCTGGCCCTGAAAAAATTGACGTCGTGAGTAAATTTGTTTCGCAAGGTGATGAGAGTGCTGATGTCAGAAAAGCGACTTATCAAGAGTCTATTGGCTGGTATGAGGGTATTACCACTGACATGTTTTCGTAGATAGAAGCAAAAATTTGTTCAATGTAAAGGCGGCTCTTGTTGAGCCGCCTTTACATATTTTGCCGCATGAAATTAAGCCATTCCATCAATAATTATAGATTGATCACTAGAGGGTGTAACTACGCCCTTGCCAGAAATGTAGCTTTCAAGAAGATCGTAGATAGCGGGGCCCTTTGTATCTGGATTTACAGATGCCCAGCCACCAACAGTGTATTTTTTCTCAGGCTCAATTGGCGCGCCCGTGCGAGTCAGCACCATGTTGTTGATGCGGCTTCCCATCAGGGCCTTTGGTGCGCAGCGATAGCTCATGCCGCCGACACGGACCATGTCGCCACCCTGCTGGAAAAAGGGATCTGGATTAAATAGATTATCACATACATCTTCTAGAATGTCCTTTAGTTGCTTGCCAGTAAATTCCATGCGGTAGACAGCTGGGTAATTCATGCTGGTCTGAGCGTACATATCGTCAATTGTGATGTCCTGTCCCGGCAGTAGTGTCGTTCCCCAGCGGAAGCCTGGGCTCAGTGCAATTTCTACATCGCGCTCGACGCGGATAGCATCACAAATTACGTTATCCCAGCTGCCATTGAAATTACCGCGGCGGTAAAGAAGTGATCCTGCCTTACCGATAACACGATTACACTCCGCTTCATAAGGAGCGCGAAGCGTGTCTATATGTGCTGCCATCTCGGTATCGGGCGAGATCACGTCGGAAAAAATTGGGATTAGGGTGCTGGCAGCATCGACCACTCGTCCATTTTCGACTTTGAGATCGATACGCCCAAGATATTTGCCATGCGAGCCTGAGGACAGCAGTAGCGTATTGTTAATTTTGATGGCTTGTGGAATAGCATCATGCGTGTGGCCAACCAAGATAACATCTATCCCGGAAACTTTAGTAGCGATTTTCTGATCGACATCGAAGCCGTTGTGAGACAGCAGCACCACTAGCTCGGCGCCCTTCTCGCGGGCAGCATCGACATTCACTTGGATCTGCTCAGGGCGAATACCAAAAGACCAGCCTTCGACCATATGACGTGGATTGGCAATCGGCGTATAGGGGAAATGTTGACCAATGACAGCGACTTTCACCCCGCCACGCTCAAAAAATGCTGTACTCTCAAAAACCTGCTCGTCCCATTCTGTATCGAATACATTGCCGCCAAGGAATGGATAGCCCATCTCTTTGGTTAACTCCTCAACTCGGTCCTGGCCAAAGGTGAACTCCCAATGGCCGACCATTGCGTCGGGCTCTAACATCTTCATGGCTGACACCATGTCTGCACCCTGCGTTTTTAGTGAAGAGTATGACCCCTGCCATGTATCACCGCCATCAAGTAGCAATACTGCATTTTCACCTCGCTCTGCACGAATTGCTTTAACTAAGGTTGCGGTGCGGTCGAGCCCCCCAAGGCGACCATAGGCGCGTGCAAGCGCTTCGTAATCGACCATGGTATGCGCATAGGCGAGGGCAGTGCCGGGGGCGATCCCAAAATGACTTAGGAAATCTTGGCCCACGAGATGTGGCGGAACACCCTCAAAACTACCGACACCAAAATTTTCTGAAGGTGGACGGAAATAGACTGGTTTCAATTGGGCGTGAATATCAGTGATATGCAGAAGGGTTAACTGGCCTTTGGCATCAAAAGACAGCAGGTCATCCTGGGTTATTTGCTGCCGCGCCGCGGCGGCGGTAAAGCTCGGGAAAGTTGAAAAGACGCTTGCACTTACCGCCGCAAATTGAAGGAATTCACGGCGCGAGCGCATAAGAGACAATTCCATACTTAATCATTTGTAGCCCTTACCACCTTTATAAATCAGCAAGTAGTTTCTTTAATTTCTTCTTGCTCTTGCCCATGGCTTTAGCCTTTGCTATTTCATCTTTATTTGACATATCACCGCCAACAACCACAAGCCCAATCATGCCCATGCCCTTGTGTGGGGTACACCAGTAATAATAAATGCCCGGCTCTTCAAAGGTTACTTGAATTTTTTTTCCGTTTTTTGACTTCAGCTTCATCCTGTTAGGAGAAGCAATCATTTCCACATTGTGACCCTTAGTAGTTGGAACCCAAGTGATAGTGTCGCCAACATCAACGCGGGCAATTTCTTGGCTATAAACCATCTTGTTGCCATCAGCATCCTTATTTAGCATTTCTATTGTAACTTCGGCAGCAAGAGCCGGGATGGATGTCAACATCATAGCGGCCACTGTGAAAATCTTCATATAACTCTCCTTGATTTTTTATTCGCTAATTAACGAAATTCTTTCGCTGATTATTTTTCTAGCTTTCAGATTCAGGCGTCACATCAATATCACGAGCTCGTCCAATGATATTGGTGGCAACCTTACAGTTGCTCATACAAGGCTCACCGCCGACGGGTTGTGCATCTGGCCTTGGATCTGGTACGAAAAAGCCGTCTTTGTTTGGCATTTCAATATTGCCTATATTCTCATGGCTGACGTCGAAGTCATCGTCAATTATATCATTCATGTAGAGGAGGAAAGCGACGATTTGATATGTCTCATCATAGCTTAATGACTGTGCTTCTCCAAAGGGCATTGCTCGGTAAATGTAGTCATACATCGTGGATGCATAAGGCCAATAGCTACCAGTTGTCTTTATCGGATCATGCGTGTCCAGAGTATCCTCACCACCCACTAATGCTGGCCATCTATCAATGGCTTCACCAAAATCACCATGACAGGCTGCACATCGGTCAGCGTAGATCTCTTCACCATCTATGGCGTTCCCCATCCCCACTGGGGCGCCAAGCCCGTCAGGACGGACATCAATGTCCCAGCCAGCTACTTCCTCAACGGTTGCTAACCTCCCTAGATTAAAAGGACGATCCGAAGCTTCGGAGAGCCCAGCGCAAAATAAAATTGCTAGGCTGATTAATAGCGCGAGTTTACCCGAGCCGAACATTGTCGACGCTCCCATCGCCATTAACTAGCCATGTTGCGATCGCGTTGTTATGGTATATTGAGTTCACGCCGCGCTCTTCCTGGAGAGCATCAATGGTAGGTTGCACGTAACCTGTTTCATCAATCGATCTCGATTGCAACATCAGCTCTTCACCATGCCATTCAAATGGCATGGTGAAGCGTGTCAGACACTTGTCAAGAACTGGGCCGTGTAGCTGCGCTGTCTTCCAGTTCCTTCCCCCATCTAATGATACGTCGACCCGTTTAATCTTACCACGACCTGTCCACGCCAAACCACGTAGTTGATGCAAACCTCTCTCAATGATTGGTTTCTCGGGACTTGGTGAAGTAATCACAGATTTGGCTTCCATTACCCAAGTAAACATACGTGCCTTGCCGTCTTCCATAAGGTCAGTGTATTTAGCTGTTTCTTCTCTCGCCATATAGGGCATATCACCAAACTCTAGGCGCCGGATCCATTTTACCCACATATTGCCTTCCCACCCAGGAACAACGAGACGAGCTGGATAACCTTGCTCGGGACGTAAAGCCTCGCCATTCATTGCCCAAGCGATCATGCAGTCTTCCATGATCTTCTCAAGGGGAATTGAACGGTTCATCCCGGATGAGTCGCCTCCTTCCGCCATAACCCATAGCGCCTCAGGCTTAACTCCTACCTCACGAGCCAAATCTTTCAATAACACACCGGTATATTGTACGTTGTGCACCATTCCAAAGGTGTACTGGCAGCCATTAAGCTGCGCACCCCGCCACTCCATACCGCCGTTCGCGGCACATTCTAAAAAGTAGAATCTGTTTGTCTGTGGAAATCTTTTTAAATCATCTAGGCTGAAGATCATTTCTCTATCTACCAAACCATTTATCATAAGCCGATAGTCGGTTGGTACGACTTCAGGAACGCCTCCATGGTGGCGCTCAAAGCACAAACCATTAGGTGTTACAAAGCCTTCCAGTTCATGTAGTGGTGTGAAGTTGACTGAAGATTCAGTGCTGGCTGTTAGCCATTCGACGTTGCGGCGAATTACGTGTTCTTCATATGGCGAGGGTATACCGTAGGGATTAGCATCAACACCATCACCAAGATAAGGCGTCCACTCCGATACGTTTGGTGGCAGATTGTCAGGGTTGGCTTCAGTACTGACGGCTGCCTTGGCCAACCCAACTGAGCCCAGTGCCGCAGCACCACCGATTAATGAGCGCCTAGAAAGGGACCCAACTTTGGCCTTGTCAACGCCCATGTTTGCCTCCCCGTGAACCTACTCGTCTTGATTAACCAATGCTAATCTTTTTGGACTTGGTGTATTCTTTGCCGCCATCCTCTATCCAAACAAAGTCAAACGTTCCAGAGGCTGTTGCCTTGAAAGGGAAAGTAAAGAATGGATTTGCTGATACTGACGGTTTTAGATCCACTGACAACACTAGCTTACCGTTGAAGGAAGCCCGGAAACTGTGGATGATTTGACGCGGCACTAAGTTGCCATCACCATCTACAGCGCGCCCACTATGCATTGGATGCGAGATCAATGTCTTGATCTCAATAATTTCACCAGCATCAGCGGTCTTTGGGACTTTAACGCGAGGTTTTACTTTCGCCATCGTTTTTCTCCTTATCCACCACACCCGCCAATGGTGACTTTAACGGTCGCCGAGGCACTTCCATAACTACCATCACTAAAGGCAGCAACAACATAAACCTTTTGGGTTTTTGACAAACGCATGCGGGTGGTTGCATAGCACGCACCCATTGCAGGCGAGAAATTAAAAGTTGCCACTTCGGGCTCGGGGTTGCCATCTGCCAAAATGTGAACCGCCTTCACGTAGTTTTCTTCTGTCATTGGGCTGTCGATGTCGAACGCCACCTTTACAGCATTTCCATTTTCAGCAATTTCTGGCAGGTCCAAAATTATCAGGGCATCATCACCTTCCGCGCCGCCAGTGATATCATTGATACGCGCAGCAGCTTCGTCGGTACCCGCCAGCGCAATTTTTGAGACCATTGCGCCGAAACCCGCAGCGCCCAACCAATGCATTGCTTGGCGTCTGGATATTCTTTTCAACCTATATTGCTGCAAAACCCCATTCCTCTTCATTTGCAAACGGTTTCGGCGCTTCGAAGTCAATCTATTTTATTTTTTGCCACAGTCGAAGTAGTTTCAAAAAATACCAATCGAGCCCGCTATTTCATATTGGCTTTACCAAAGTATGAAAAATTTTGCATACAAAGTCATGGTTGTGGGGTGCGGTACTTCGTCACTCTTTAAAAGAAGATAATTGCCACCAAAACATCTCCGGATCGGTAAAACCTGTGATGCGGCCAATTTCCTGTCCGTTTTTCATTATAACGAAGGTGGGTGTCCCCCTTAAGGATTCATTAATCACCAGCCAGCTTGGCGCACCAGCCGAAAAATCCACCCGCGTTATAGGAAATTCGACTTGATACTCTGACTTTTTGTAAACAGATCCAATTTCTCGTTCCCAAGCTTGGCAGGCTGGACAATCTTCTGAAGTGAACATTATGAGGCGGAAATCACCTCCTTGTGCTTCATTTTGGTTCAAATGAAACAACGCTGCCGATAACAACACGACACAAGCAAACAACCTAATATTTTGGTATAACCAAATGTTCCAAACTGCCTTAATGTGATTTAGCAAATTCACCTGCCTTTTGTTCTTTATCCAAATCTGAGATCGGTCGAGAGTTGGCGCTCGCTAAATTTGAAATACTGACCGTAAGAATTTGTTGGACTTTAGTGTTGGTAAGTGCATAAAAAACACGCCTTGCTTCTCGGCGCGGAGTCACGATTTGGGCTTTCCGTAGGACCGCAAGTTGCTGTGATATTGCATATTGCTTCATATTTAGGATCGCGCATAAAGTTCCAACAGAATATGGCTGAACCATTAATATTCGACAAATTTCTAATCTGACAGGGTGTGACAGTGCTTGAAATACCTCTAACACATTATTCAGTGTCTCGTCAGAACGCTGTGACCGCTCATTTTCCATATCTAACTCAATATCAAGAACCTATCATTTAATTGAATACATTTACTAGCCAATCGTTGGTCTCAATTTTTTCATGTTCGAAGAAGTTTGCGGGTAAGACTCGTCAGTACGCCAATCCACGTTTGTGTAGGAATTTTTCTAGGGTGTATCCATTGAAGCACTCTTAACCTTTAAAATCTCATCAATTAAAGGCCCACATGCGTTGGACAATAGATCATTGCCCGCACAATTTGCTCTAGTCCGATAAAGTACCAACCCCTAATTGTTGCAATTAAAAAGCTTGACTGATCTAACATTCCGTATGCATTGGCAATTTCCATGTGCAAATCCTCAACCACAGAGAATTGGACATCAAGGATCATTTTTGCTTCGATCTACTGAATCCAATTGATGTGACCGTACACACTGTCGACCGACGATGCTAAGAGTTCAAGGCCAAATTCATAAGATTCTCGCTGTCTCCAAGTTTATAATGCGGGCTCGTTCGTACAAGCTGTGCTGGAGCTAGCCGAGTGGTATAACAGCAACGCCCAATTGCCCTCGCAAGCGGTCATTGACGATCTGTCTAGGGAGGATCAGGTGGAAAAATTAGCGGCTTGTTTTCCAACAAGGGAACCGTTTCTGATTTCGTATCCAATTTCCATTTCTGTTTGATTTTTCCTTTTCATCTTCTGGCACTAAAATGAAGCTGCTACAAATATTAGATAACTTTCTTGAGACGGTAATTTAGTACAAGACTGGGGACTTTCAGCCAAATATTTCGTAATTTAAATTTAGAATTTATGAACTTTTGCAATTGAAACATCAGGTGCCAAACCCAAGTCAGGTATGTTGTAACCCAAGTAAAAGCATCCCAAAAACAACTAGTACTAATCCCGTAGATCTGGCACTAAAGACTGTCGCGGCGTTGACCATTAAATACATGATTATAGTTAAAAATGCCATCGCTACTAGATTCATCAGGCCAAAAACGAACATAACGAACATCACAGGAGAACAGCTATAAACGCAATCTCCCCCCCTTTTTAATCCGGCCCCGAAATAATCGGAGAATGATGCTGAGTTTATTTGAGTGGAATTTAGGTGTTTGGGCCAACTGGGTAATGATACCAATTTTGGTTTAAACAGCTGAATGCTTCCAATTAATAGAAAAACCGCGGCCGAGGTCGTTGGATTGATTATTACCATCCAATTATTCAAAACCTCGGAGGCTTGCAAACACCATTGGACTGCCACCGCAAAAAAACAAAAACCGAACCAAATACAAACATAGCCAAAAAGAAAAGTAATAAACCCGATTATGTTAATCGAGCGCAGAAAACCCGGTATTAACAAAGTTGGGACCATCATTGCTAAAACCATACTAAACCACATCGATATAGAACCGCCGAGGTTTTCGAGTGTCCAGGTGAGCCCAAAACCGCCGCACAAAGGAATAGATGAAATCAAATTCGACATTGCATTTGTTTGTTCTTTGCTCAAAAAGGTAAGAATATCCATACCTGGCCCAAATCGAGAAAGATTCACACCAGGGTTTAGCGCAGCAAGTTGCAAAAAACTGTAAATCCAGCCGATTGCGATAACCGCAGAGAGGGTTGCTGAATTTTTCTTTTTTCGAAGAAAATCACGAACTGTATTGAGTGATTGGTAATTCATTATTTTTTACCTTTTAAATTAAGCTCGCGACGTTGGCCCAAGCGGATGAATTTTAGTAGAGCTTGCCTTGGCTCTTCAATTCAACACAAATAATGAATTCATTTATGTTTTCAGTTGCATTGACAAACCCTTGTTGCTTGATAGAGTCAAATTCCGAAATTTTATTTCTCGATAGATTTCATAATTAAAAAAATCCTTGATTGATACGCTTCAAGACTTGCAAAAATTCCATAGGAGGGGAAGGCCAGATGTCTCTTGCACCTGCAGATTACGATTTTGGAAACGCTTCAAACTATTCATTCGCCACAACGATTACTTGCGGCAGTGAAGATGCGCGAAAAACTTTTGCTGAAGCCTTTGGGCATATGCTGAATTTCAACCATGAGCAAGCAATCGCTTGCTACATGAAGACTACCGAATTGGACGCAACCTGCGCGATGGCATGGTGGGGTATTGCATATTGTGTTTCCTCAAATTACAACTGGACGCCGGGCCTAGGTTCAGGCTTTGATCCAATTCAAAAAGCTGTTTCTCTCAAGGCTGGATGTTCAGAATTAGAGCAAGATCTTATCGACGCACTAGCCCAGCGCCATTCTAAAGAAGCGCGTGACGCAGCTGACCCGTCAGTGCTTAATATGGGTAACACTCCAGAACTCAATGCTGCGTTTGCGGCTGCCATGGCTCCTATTTACGAGAAATATAAAGGTAACTTGGATGTTGCCGCGATTTATGTAGAAGCCCTAATGAACCTCAAGGCATGGCAACTGTGGGATAAAAACACTGAAACTGGTGAAATCACCCCGGCGGATGACAACACATTAACATGCGTTCAGGTTATGGAAGATGCATTTGAGAACATCGATGGCGCAAAAGAACACATTGCACTATGCCATTTGTATTGCCACTGTTTGGAGCTTTCCCCATTTCCAGAGCGAGCCCTACCAGCAGCCGATGTGTTGCGCACCGCCATGCCCAGTATGGGTCACCTTGTACACATGCCGTCTCATATAGATGCTTGGGTTGGGCAATGGAAAGAAGCTGTCGAGTGTAATATCAATGCTGTAGAGGCCGATGATAAATACGTCGAACTGACGGGCAATGAATCGCAGTTTTACAAATTTTACAGAATGCACAATCACCACTTCGTAGTCTGGTGCGCGATGTTTGAAGGTCAGTATGAAGTCGCTATGAAGTACGCTAGAAAAGCGGCAGCTGCAAATCCTGCAGGTGACGAGAACTCAGGCGTGCAATTTATGCTTGCTGGGATCATACCAATGGGTGCAATTTTCCTTGA
>MDSZ01210631.1_pt1 | contig 11397 bp, 8 predicted proteins | sample 811201 | NCBI WGS metagenome assembly MDSZ01 (sample SAMN05326647, study PRJNA326480) | marine metagenome | isolation source: seawater | place: Indian Ocean: North | collected 2010 | reverse complement strand
TTTGCTTTTTTAATTTTATTTATAATTTGATCTTTGCTGTCAGTTAAATTAATTCTACTTAAATCTGAAGGATCAGATTTACTCATTTTTTTTGTTCCATCTTTTAAACTCATTATTCTAGAAAAATTTTTTTGTATCAAGGGCTCAGGTGGAACTAAAAAATTTGAACAATTAAAGTCATTATTGAATCTCTGTGCTATATCTCTACAAAGCTCAAGATGTTGTTTCTGATCATCACCAACAGGTACGTGAGTTGCATCATAAAGTAAAATGTCGGAAGCCATTAGTATTGGATATATATAAAGACCCACACTTGCTTTTTCCTTATCTTTTCCAGCTTTTTCTTTAAACTGTGTCATTCTATTAAGCCAACCCATTCTTGCAGTACAACTTAAGATCCAAGATCCTTCTGAATGTGCAGGTACTAAAGATTGATTAAAAATAATACTTTTATTAGGGTCTATACCGCTAGCTATAAAAGTTGCTGCTGTCTCCCTTATATTATTTTTCAACTCAATAGGATTTTGTTTCACTGTTATAGCATGTAGATCAACAACACAAAAAATGCAGTTATTATTTTTTTCATTTTGCAAGCTAACAAAATTCTTTATTGCACCAATATAATTGCCTAGATGTAAATTACCTGTAGGTTGAACTCCTGAAAAAATTTTTTTTCTCATTGTGTTAGTACTTTAATTTAATATCATCAATTTTAAAGGCTTTTGTAAAAATTGATACAGCGATATACAGAAAAAAACTAAATAAAACTAACAAAATTACATTTAAAAATTTGTAAGTATTTTCATAAGTAAATAAATAATCAAAATTATTTAGAATAAAATAAAATGCAAGAACCATAATAAAATTAGATAGAATAATTCGTGGTATTTTATTCCAAAAAACAATATTAAATTCAAAATATTTTTTATTAATAACTATAATCATTAGCATTAAACCATTAACCCACGATGATATGGTTGTTGCAATCGGTATAATTATAAAACCTACTTTATTAAAAAAAGTAACTGATATTAAAATATTTATTAAGACAGATATAACAGACAACTTGAATGGGGTTGAAGTATCATTTCTTGCAAATAAAAAACTTGAAAAAATTTTTATAAATGAGAAAGCGGGCAAGCCTAATGAAAAATAAAATAATGCTTTAGCTGAATTACCTACACTTGTCTTATCAAAAGATCCATATCCGAAGAGGGAGGAGGTAATTTCTTCTGACCCAAATATTAAAGCAAGAGATGCAGGGAGACTTAGGAATAAACTTAACTCTAATGCTTTATTTTGCAAAACTATTATCCTAGTTTTATTTTTACTTTTAATATATCTACTTAAGTTAGGCAAAATCACAGTACCAATCGCTATTCCTGCTATTGCGAGATTAATTTGATATATCCTATCAGCATAATATAAATACGATACGGCACTTGCCTGAAATGAAGCTATAATTGTTCCAATTAAAATATTTATTTGTGTTACACCAGAAGAAAAAATACTAGGTATAAGTTTTTTAAAAAATAATCTTACTTTACTATCGATTGTAAAATTTAACTCTAATTTCGGAATGTAATATTTTTTTACAAAAAAAAATATAAAAATTAGTTGGGTTAATCCTGCTATAGATACTGTGTAAGAGAGATAATAGACAAGGCTATCTTCTAAATAATCTGCATAAAGCAGACAAGCTATAAGTAAAACATTTAAGATAATTGGAGTGGCAGCAGCTACTCCAAATTTATTATGTGAATTTAATATTGCTGAAAAAAAAGATGCTAAGCTTATAAAAAATAAAAAAGGAAATGTTATCCTTGTTAAATTTATGGCAAGATTTGTTTTTTCATTGTCCTCCAAAAAACCTGGCGCTATTAATTTAACAAAAGCAGGCATGAAGATTTCAATTAAAATTGTTGTAATTAACAATCCTAACAATAATAAGTTAAAGACAGTATTAGCAAATTTTTTTGCTTTTTGCTTTCCAGACAAAACCTCAGCTGAGTATGTCGGAACAAAAGCAGCATTGAATGTTCCTTCAGAAAATAAACGTCTAAATGTGTTAGGTATTCTAAATGCTACAAAGAAAGCGTCTGCAATGGGCCCAGATCCTAAATATATAGCGATAAAGAAGTCTCGAATATAGCCTAAAATTCTACTGAGAATTACGAATATACTAAACGTGCCTGTTGACTTAATTATGTTCATAAATCATATTAGTCTTAATTTAACTCTATTTGTATATCTAATTAATCAAAATGAAAAAAAGTAAGGTTAAACATTATTCTGATAAAGAAGCTCTTGATTTTCACTTAATAGGAAAATCTGGAAAAATTGAGATCAATTCTTCCAAGCCAATGACAACAAAAAGAGATTTAGCCTTAGCATACTCACCAGGTGTTGCTGCTCCGGTAAAAGCTATAGCAAAAAATCCTGAATTAGCTTACGATTATACAACAAAAGGTAATTTAGTTGCAGTAATAAGTAATGGCTCTGCAATTTTAGGATTGGGAAACCTAGGCTCTCTTGCCTCAAAACCAGTTATGGAGGGAAAGGCTGTATTATTTAAAAGGTTTGCAGACATAGATTCAATTGATTTAGAAATTGATTCAACTGATACAAAAGAAATAATTACATCAATTAAAAATTTTTCAAAAAGCTTTGGAGGAATAAACCTTGAAGATATCGCGGCTCCAGATTGTTTTATTATCGAAGATAAATTGAAAGAAATATTAGATATCCCAGTTTTTCATGATGATCAACACGGCACTGCTATTATAACAGCTGCAGCACTACTAAATGCAATTCATATTGCAAAAAAAAACATTAAAAAAATTAAAGTAGTTGTCAATGGTGCTGGAGCATCCGCTATGGCCTGTACTAATCTTTTTAAAACACTAGGAGTTCCTCGAAAAAATATAATTATGCTTGATAGCAAAGGAGTTATTCATAGTGACAGGACCAATTTAAATCAATGGAAATCTGCACATGCTATTAAAACAGAAAATCGTACACTTAAAGATGCTATAAGTGGTGCAGATGTCTTTTTAGGATTGTCAGCTGCAGGTGCTTTAAAGAAAGACATGGTAAAAAAAATGGGGAAAAATCCAATTATTTTTGCGTGTGCGAATCCAGATCCAGAAATTACACCAGAGGAGATCGAAGAAGTTAGAAATGATGCAATTATTGCTACAGGAAGATCAGATTACCCTAATCAGGTAAATAATTTGATTGGGTTTCCTTATATTTTTAGAGGAGCTTTAGATGTTAGAGCAAAAACAATTAATGAAGATATGAAAATTGCAGCTGCAAATGCTATAGCAAATCTGGCAAGAGAAAGAGTTCCTGATGAAGTAGCCGCGGCAATGGGTGGGGAAAGACCAAGTTACGGAAAAGAATATATAATACCCTCGACTTTCGATCCAAGACTAATAAGTGTAATCCCAGTAGCAGTTGCAAAAGCTGCAATTAAAAGCGGTGTAGCAAGAAAAAAAATTGAAAATTTTGAAATATATTCAGATCAACTTAAACAAAGACTAGATCCATCTGTAACAATTTTGCAAGGTATTAATTCTCAAATAAGAAAAACAAAAAAAAGGGTAGTTTTTGCAGATGGTGAAGATGAAAATACTTTAAAGGCTGCAATAGCATTTAAAAATAGTGGTTTAGGGGTTCCTATAATTGTTGCAAAAGAAAAGGTCGTAAAAGAGAGATTAAAAGAAATAGGTTATGGGGAAAACTTCGATATAAAAATAGTAAACTCAACTGACAAATCAAAAAGAGAAAAGTATGTAAAATACTTATTTAAAAAACTCCAAAGAGAACAAGGGCTATTAGAACGTGATTGCGATAGAATGGTAAGAAATGACAGGGTTATTTGGGGATCATGTATGGTTGCTTACGGTGATGCGGATGCAATGGTGACTGGTAATACTAGAAGATATGCACAATCATTTGAAAAAATTAATAAAGTAATTGATCCTAGACCTGGAGAAATTATGTTTGGATTAAATATGGTTGTAAATAAAGGTAAAACTGTTTTTATTGGTGATACAAGTGTGCATGAATATCCAACTTCAAAACAATTAGCGGAAATTGCAATATCTGCATCTCGAGTTGCTCGATTATTTGGTTTTGAACCTAAAGTAGCTTTTCTATCACACTCAACATTTGGTCAACCTTTGACAAGTCGAACAAAACACATAAGGGATGCTGTAGATATTCTTAAGGATAAAAAAGTTGATTTTAAATTTGATGGAGATATGCAACCAGATGTAGCTTTAAACGAAGAATATAAAGATTTATATCCTTTCTCCGAGATAGTTGGCAATGCAAATATTCTCATTATGCCAGGTCAGCACAGTGCGGCTATTTCATATAAAATAATGAAAACTTTAGGTGATGCAAAAGTTATAGGTCCTTTATTAATTGGTTTGGGACAACCTATAGAAATTGCACCTCTAAGGTCATCAACCTCAGACATTTTAAATCTTGCATCTGTAGCAGCATATTCGGCTGGAGTAATAAATTATAAAAAACCAAACTAATTTTTAACAACTCTAAGATCTTCAATTAAGAAAATACTTGCAATAACGTCCTCTACATCTAGAATTTGTTTTGCTTCATTGATTATTTCTGTTCTTTCTTCATCATTTTCTGCAATTCCATATATATAAATCTTCTTTTTGTAAGTATCTATATTGTAATTAGCAGATTTTATTGTTTTGCTTGAAATCATAGCTGCCCTTAACTGAGATGTTATTAGTAAATCCTTTGCTGATTGAGTAAAATTAAATTTTTCTTTTATTTTTATATCATTCTTTACAGACCTTGCTCCTTTAATTTCCCAAGCTAATTTTGTCACTTTAAGTTTATCTTCTACATTATGAACCTTTCCAGTTAAGAAAATTCTACCATCCAATACTTTAGATTTAACTGACAAAATATAATCTGGATTCATCGCTATAATTTTAGCTCTCAAATTTTTTTGCATAATGGAGTCATCTATTTGTGTTCCAACAGTTCTAGGATCCATAGCTATTGATACACCAGTGCCTAATACACCTGTTGATGAGTAACCAACGCAACTGGTAATAAACAATAATAATAAAATATATAGTAAATTTTTATTTTTCATTTTTTTTACTTAAACAATAATTATATATTATTTTTTTAGGTATACCATTTTCTAAATTAAATTTTGTGACGATATTTTTGACAGACATTTTAGAAATTAAATTATCAATTTTTTTTTTAACAGATTCTTCAATAACTGTTAACTTTTTTTCTTCTTTTCCCTCCGAAATAACTACAGTACACTCTCCTTTTGGTAAAAAATTAATATTTTGTAAGTTTTTCACACTAGATCTGATGTATTCTTCATGAATTTTTGAGATTTCTCTACAAATCACAATATTTCTATCTAAAAAATATAATTCCAACTGTTTGAAAACCCTTTTTATTTTTTTTGGCGAAATAAAAAAAACAATTGAGAAGTTGGTCTTTGCTAAACGATCAAAAAGCTTTAAAATCTCACCTTTTTTCTCTGGTAAAAAACCACAAAAAAAATATTTATCTGAAAAACCACTTACAGATAAAGCTGAAGTGACAGCTGAGGGCCCTGGTACAGGATAAACATTAATATCATTTTCTATACACTCATTAATTAAAATTCTACCAGGATCTGAAATACCAGGGGTACCAGCGTCAGATATAATTGAAATAATTTTCCTTTGTTTTAGAATTTCTATCACTTTATCTAAATTTTTTTTCTCATTAAATTTATGATTTGAAATTAAGTTTTTATTTATTTGATACCTATCGAATAATTTTTTTGATATTCTGGTATCTTCACATAGTATTAAATCTGAATTTTTTAATGTTTCAATAGATCTAATTGATATATCTTCAAGATTACCAATCGGAGTACCAACACAATATAGCCCAGGTTTTAACTTACTAATCATTTAGCTTTTAAGAGTTAATTTGAGACTATAATATTAAACTAAAAATGAAAACTTTAATTAAAATATTTTTAATATCTATAATTTCTTTAGCTTATCAGCAAAGTACAATTGCGTCAGGAATTATTAAAATTGGATTAATTGTTCCTTTATCCGGAGAATACAAAGAAATTGGGAACTCAATTTTAAAATCAGTAAGACTTGCTATAAATAAAATAGATGATGAAAGAGTTTTAATTATACCAAAAGATACAAAATCTAATCCTATAGATTCATTAAAAGTATCTAAGGAGCTTTACAACGAAGGAGTAAAAATAATAATAGGACCAGTATTTAATGAAAGTGTTAAATACCTAGACGACCTTAAAGAAGTTACATTCATATCTTTTACAAATAAGATTAAAAATAATCCAAAAAATGTAATTAGTGCAGGAGTTAATGCAATCTCCCAAATAAATACAATTAAAAAATTTATTAAGGATAATAAATTAGAAAATACGATTTTTTTAATACCTCAAACTGATTATAAAAATGATTTAGAATTAGCGATTAGAAAATCTGAAATTAGATTAAAAGATAAATTTATATATAATCAAGATCCAACTATCTTAACAGAACAAATAGGGAAATTTACCAGATATCCACAAAGGAAAAAAAATTTAGAAGATGAGATTAAACGTTTAGAAAATTCTAATATAGCGAATAAAAAAAAAAGAATTTCAAACCTAAAAAAGAGAGACACTCTTGGATTTATTAACTTTGATTCAGTTATAATAGGTGATTTTGATGAAAGTTTAAAAAGTGTTACAACTTCTTTGCTCTATTCTGACATATCTTCAAGTAGGGTTACTTATATAGCTCTAAATCAATGGTTTAATAAATCTTTATTAAACGAGTCATCGCTTCAACCATTGTATTTTCCTTCTATCAATAAGGAAAATTATGAGAAATTTATAAAAGAATATACAAATGCATACGAAAAATTACCAAATCAAATTTCTTTTTTAAGTTATGATTTGGTTGGGCTTGTATATTTTCTCCTTTATCAAAATAATTTTGAGCATAATAAAGAAATTTTTTACAAGAAAAATAAATTTAAAGGAAAGATTGGAATTTTTGAGATTGAAAAAAATATTATTACTCATCAATTAAATTTTTATAGTATTGAAAATAATAGCTTTAAAAAAATTTTTTAATTTTTCTAAATGCTGCAAATCTATGGTCCATCTTATATTTTATTTTTGGACTCATTTGACCAAAAGTTAGTTTTTTATTTTCTGGAATAAATATTGGATCATAACCAAAACCATTCTTTCCTTTTTTAGTTTTTGAGACTCTACCTTCTACTATTCCTTCAAATTGTATAGGTTTTTTTCTAAAACCATATAATGTCAATGCGCAAATGAATCTTGCAGTAATTTTTTTTTTCTTCCAATGTTTGTCTTTTTTTGTAAGCTCTTTAAAAACTTTTGTAATAGCTAAATTAAAATTATTTTTTTTCCCACCCCATCTTGCGGAAAAAATTCCTGGTTTTTTATCTAATAAATCTATTTCTAATCCAGAGTCATCAGCTAAACATACCTTTTTTGTTTTCCTTGAAAAATATTTGGCTTTTATTAATGAATTCTGTAAAAAAGTGCTACCTGTCTCTTTAGGGCTCTCAATATTAAAATCTGAAGGTGTCATAATTTTATATTTTTTGGGCAATAATTCGGTTATTTCTTTGATTTTTCCCTTATTATTGGATCCAATAACTATTTCTTTAATTTTTTTTTTCACACCTAGAAATTTTTGATTTTCTCACCATATAGGATTTAATGGAAAAAGATCAAACAAAAAACGAAAATAAAAAAATACAAGCTGAAGAAGATATCAAAGAGAATAACAGGGAAACTTCTAGTGTGGAAAACCAAAAAGAGGAATTTACTCCGGAAGAAGAAATAGAAAATTTAAAAGATAAGTTGGCAAGAACTTTTGCAGAAATGGAAAATCAACGAAGAAGGTTTGAAAAAGAAAACGAAGATGCGTTTGAGTATGGAGGTTTTAGTTTTGCTAAAGAAGCTTTAAACATACTTGATAATTTAGAAAGATCGAAAATTTCATTAGAAAATGATGATACTTTAAAAAATAGTGATGCTTTAAAGAAAGTTATGAGTCATATTGAAATTATAAATTCTGATATGTTAACGATATTTAAAAAAAATAAAATTGAACCAATAAAATCTATAAACGAAAAATTAGACCCTAATAAACATCAAGCTATGATGGAGATCGAGGATGATAGCAAAGAGCCTGGAACGATTATCCAGGAAATTCAAAAAGGGTTCATGATGAAAGACAGATTATTAAGACCTTCTTTAGTTGGTGTATCTAAAAAAAAGATGGAAAATAATATAAAAGTTGAGGAAAACAAGGAAAAAAAGGACGAAAATTAATTTTATGAAATGGTTGTAGTTGTAAAATTAACACTTATATGAATGAAAGGTTTTAAATTATGAGTAAAGTTATAGGAATAGATCTAGGAACTACGAATTCTTGTGTTGCTGTTATGGAGGGAACTCAAGCAAAAGTATTAGAAAATGCAGAGGGTGCAAGAACAACTCCTTCTGTAGTTGCTTTTACAGATGGTGACGAAAAATTAATTGGTCAGCCTGCAAAAAGACAAGCAGTTACGAATCCTGAAAATACAATTTTTGCGGTTAAAAGATTAATTGGAAGAAACTTCAATGATCCTACCGTAAAAAAAGATGTTGAAACCGCACCATTTAAAATTGTGAATTCAGATAAAGGGGATGCATGGATCGAAGCTAAAGGACAAAAATATTCTCCTTCGCAAATATCTGCTTTTACGCTGCAAAAAATGAAAGAAACTGCAGAAAAATATTTAGGGTCAGAAGTAAAACAAGCAGTAATAACTGTTCCAGCATATTTTAATGATGCTCAAAGACAAGCTACAAAAGATGCAGGCAAAATTGCTGGCTTAGAAGTATTAAGAATTATAAACGAGCCAACGGCAGCATCTTTAGCTTATGGTTTAGATAAGAAAACTAATAAAAAAATTGCAGTATATGATTTAGGTGGGGGAACTTTCGATGTCTCAATACTTGAATTAGGTGATGGTGTATTTGAGGTAAAATCAACAAATGGAGATACTTTTTTAGGTGGAGAAGATTTTGATAACTCAGTTGTTGAATATTTATTGTCAGAGTTCAAAAAAGAGAATGGTATTGACCTAAAATCAGACAAGCTAGCTCTTCAAAGACTTAAAGAGGCAGCAGAGAAAGCTAAGATAGAGTTATCCTCAGCAGCTCAGACGGAGATAAACCTGCCATTCATAACTGCTGATAAAACTGGACCAAAACATATTAATTTAAAAATGACTAGAGCTAAACTCGAAGCATTAGTTGAAGACTTAATTGCAAGAACAATACCACCTTGTAAAACAGCTTTAAAAGACGCTAGTTTATCAGCAAGTGAAATTGATGAGATCGTGCTAGTTGGTGGAATGACAAGAATGCCGAAGGTTATAGAAGAAGTTAAAAACTTTTTTGGAAAAGAGCCTAATAAATCAGTCAATCCTGATGAAGTCGTAGCAATGGGTGCGGCTATACAAGCTGGGGTTCTTCAGGGTGATGTTAAAGATGTATTATTACTAGATGTTACACCTTTATCTTTAGGAATAGAAACTTTAGGTGGTGTATCAACAAAACTTATTGAAAAAAATACAACAATTCCGACAAAGAAAAGCCAAGTATTTTCAACAGCAGAAGATAACCAGCCTGCAGTTTCAATCAGAGTGCTTCAGGGTGAGAGAGAAATGGCGGCTGACAATAAAATTTTGGGAAATTTTGAATTAGTAGGTATAGCTCCTGCTCCTAGAGGTGTGCCTCAAATAGAAGTTGCTTTTGACATTGATGCAAATGGTATCGTGAATGTTTCTGCAAAAGATAAAGGAACTGGCAAGGAACAGAAAATACAGATCCAAGCCTCTGGAGGTTTAAGTGATGAAGAAATTAGTCAGATGGTAAAAGACGCTGAGTCAAACAAAGAAGCAGATAAAAAAAAGAGAGAAGCTGTGGATGTACGAAATCAAGCAGATACATTATTACATTCTACTGAAAAAAATTTAAAAGAACATGGAAGCAAAGTTTCCGATGCTGATAAAAAAGCAATAGAAGATTCATCGGCTAATTTAAGAAACGCATTAAAAGGTACTGATGTTGAAGAAATAAAAAAGAAAACGCAAGACCTTGTACAAGCTTCAATGAAATTAGGTGAAGCAATTTATAAATCACAACAAAGTGCTAAACCTGAAGATGCACCAAAAGATGCTAAGGGAGAAGATAAAAAAGACGAAAATGTTGTTGATGCAGACTTTGAAGAAGTAAAAGACGAAAATAAAGAGAAAAGCGCCTAAATAACAACTGTTTGTCTATAACTAGTTATGGCAAAAAGAGATTATTACGAAGTTTTAGGCGTAACAAAAAGTGCCTCTCCCGATCAGATAAAGTCAGCATATAGAAAACTAGCTGTAAAACACCATCCTGATAAAAATAAAGGTGATAAAGCAGCGGAGGAAAAGTTTAAAGAAGCTTCTGAGGCATATCATGTACTTTCAAACTCTGAGAGAAAACAAAACTATGATAACTTTGGTCATGCAGCCTTTGAAAATGGTGGAGGCAGAGGAGGTTTTGGTAACTTTGATTTTTCCAGTCATTTCTCAGATATTTTTGAGGATTTTTTTGGTGAAGGTTTTGGTGGTGGCAGAAGGTCTAGAAGGTCTAATAATAGAGGCTCTGATTTAAGATATGATTTATCTATAAGTTTGGAAGAAGCATATTCAGGTAAAAAACAAGATATTAAATTTTCTACTTCAGAAAAGTGTGAAACTTGCAGTGGATCAGGTTCAAAACCGGGGCATGATGCAGGATCTTGTTCTATGTGCGGAGGACACGGTCAAGTTAGATCAAGCCAAGGTTTTTTTACTGTTCAACAAACATGTCCGCAGTGCGCAGGATCAGGAGAAGAAATAACTCATCCATGTAGTTCATGCAGTGGACAAGGTAAAAAACAAGCCTCAAAAAGATTATCTGTAACTATTCCTAAAGGAGTTGATGATGGAACAAGAATAAGACTATCAGGTAAAGGGGAAGCTGGATCTAGAGGGGGAAACAATGGAGATTTATATCTTTTTATAAATGTTCATTCTCATGACCTTTTTAAAAGATCTGATGAAAATTTATTTTTTGAATTCCCAATCTCAATTGCAGACGCAGCTTTAGGAACATCTATCGAAATACCAACAATTGATGGTGGAAAAGCAAAAATTAAAATTCCAGCAGGAACTCAAAGTGGTAAGCAATTCAGATTAAGAAGCAAAGGGATGCCATATATGAGGGGGAGCGATTTTGGCGATTTATATGTTCAA
>MDSZ01109130.1_pt1 | contig 11397 bp, 11 predicted proteins | sample 811201 | NCBI WGS metagenome assembly MDSZ01 (sample SAMN05326647, study PRJNA326480) | marine metagenome | isolation source: seawater | place: Indian Ocean: North | collected 2010 | reverse complement strand
TGAGTTAATTGTGACTAATAGTAAAGATGGAGATGGATGTGAAGCTGATAAACATATTGTTGATGCTGATATTGTTATTTCACAACCTTTTTTTCCTTATTATTTAACAAAAGAAAGAATTGCTAAAGCGAAAAATCTTAAGATGGCGATCACAGCTGGAATTGGTTCAGATCACGTTGATTTACAAGCTGCAATGGATAATAAAATTGATGTAGTGGAGGTAACTTATTGTAATTCAAGATCAGTTGCTGAGCACATTGTAATGATGATTGTGTCTATGGTTAGAGATTATCATAATCAACATCGAATTGTAAACGAGGGTGGTTGGAATATTGCTGATGCTGTTCAAAGAAGTTATGATGTTGAAGGTATGCACATTGGAACTGTTGCTGCAGGACGTATTGGTTTAGATGCATTGAGAAAAATGAAACCATTTGATGTTCATTTACATTATTTTGATAGACATAAATTACCTGACAGCGTAGAGAAAGAACTAAATCTTACATTTCATGACTCTGTAGAGTCGATGGTAAAAGTTTGTGACGTTGTTACAATTAATTGTCCTTTACACCCTGAAACAGAGAACTTGTTTGATGATAAAATGATAAGTAAAATGAAAAAGGGTGCTTACATTGTAAACACTGCAAGAGGAAAAATCTGTAATCGTGAAGCAATTGCAAAAGCATTAAAGAGTGGTCAATTAAGTGGTTATGCAGGCGACGTTTGGTTTCCTCAGCCAGCACCTAATGATCACGTATGGAGAACTATGCCACATCATGGTATGACGCCGCATACTTCAGGTACATCTTTAACAGCACAAGCAAGATATGCAGATGGTGTGAGAGAGATACTTGAATGTTTTTTTGACAAAAAACCAATCAGAGATCAATATTTAATCGTAAAAGATGGGCAGCTTGCTGGTATGGGTGCACACTCATATAGCAAGGGATCAGCAACAAGTGGTTCGGAAGAAGCTGCAAAATATAAGAAAAAATAAATAATAAATTTTTAAATTTTTTAAATTTACTCAAGTTTATATCCTGTTGATATAAACTTGAGTATTAAATATATCTATAGAATGACTGTAGAAAATAAAATTGAGTGGAATTTTAAGAATTCATATCTAAAACTTCCAAAAAATATGCTGTCTAAACAAAAACCTATGACAGTAAAAAATCCTAAAGTCATAATTATAAATCACAAACTTGCAAGTGAACTTGGTATAAGTTTAGTAAATTTAAATGATGAGTATCTTGCATCTATTTTTTCTGGAAACTACTTGCCAAAAGGATCGGAACCTTTTGCTATGGCATATGCTGGACATCAATTTGGACATTTTACAATTCTTGGTGATGGAAGAGCAGTATTGTTGGGTGAACATCTGAACAAAAAAAATCAAGGATTTGAAATCCAGTTCAAGGGCTCAGGAAAAACAAAATTTTCAAGAAACGGTGATGGCAAAGCTGCTTTAGGACCTATGCTAAGAGAATATATTATTAGTGAGGCAATGCATTCTTTAAATATCCCCACTACAAGAAGCTTAGCTGTTATAAAGACAGGTGAAAAAATAGTCAGGGAAACAGAGTTAGATGGGGCAATCCTTACAAGGGTTGCCTCTAGTCATCTACGAGTGGGAAGCTTTCAGTTTTTTGCTTTTAACAAAGATTTAGAGAGTTTAAAAGAGCTCATTAATTTTACAATAGATAAACACTACCAAGAAATAAAAAAAGGTGAAAATACTTTTATAGATTTAATTGAAAAATTAATGGACAAACAAATCGATTTAGTAGTGAATTGGATGAGAGTCGGTTTTATTCACGGTGTAATGAATACAGATAATATGGCCCTATCAGGTGAAACTATTGATTATGGCCCTTGTGCATTTATGGATCAGTATGATCCGAAAACAGTATTTAGCTCAATAGATCAATTTGGACGTTATGCATATTACAATCAGCCAACAATAGCTAAATGGAACCTTGCTAGATTTGCTGAATGTTTAATTCCTCTTTTAGATAAGGATAAAGATAAGGCAGTAGAATTAGCTACAAATAAAATAAATGAATTTGATTATAAATATGAGAGTAAATGGCTATCTATGATGAGAAAAAAACTAGGATTAATTGATAGCGAAAAAGAGGATGAGGTATTAATTTTAGATTTATTACAGTGGATGCACTTAAATAAAGCAGATTATACGAACACTTTTTGTAACTTAATTCATGAGCATAAGATTGATGAAAAAATATATCTACAAGAAGAATTTTTAAAGTGGAAAGAAAGATGGAAACTCCGTTTATCAAAATACAAAAGTAAAGAGGAATCAATAAAGTTAATGAAAATGTCTAACCCGCTAGTAATACCAAGAAATTATTTGGTTGAGGAAGCGTTGAGATCTGCAGAAAAAAACGATTTAAGTAAATTTATGGAACTATTGAAAGTTGTAAGTGATCCATATAATTTACAATCAGAAACAAAAAAGTATCAAGTTTTACCTAAACCAAGCAAAACTGCCTATAAAACCTTTTGCGGTACATAGCTTAAATATATGTACGAAAAATTAAGAAGTTTTTATAAACCGTTTATAATCACATACATTTTATTTTCTGTAGGGATAGGATTTTATCCCTCTTTTGAATTTTATTCACTAAAAGGACAATCTATAATTTTTTTTGTTTCCTGTTTTAACGGCTTAGTTGGAATTTATTTGAAAAAACTCTAAAGAACATAAGGCTCAGGCCTTGCATTCTTGTCTAAAACTCTTTCAACGGCAAATTCGCTAATATCAATTGTTTGGTATGAACCTGTAGTAATTAATTCTGTTAACGCTCTTCCAATACCTGGGGCTTGCATTAGTCCCCTCCCTGTAAAACCTGATGCAAGATATACATTTTCATATTTTGGGTGTTTACCAACCACTGCATTATTATCTAACTTGTTACAATCGTAATAGCCTGCCCAACCTCCAGTAAGTTTTAATTCTTCAAAAGCTGGTATTCTTTTTGCAAGTGCTGGCCATACTAATTCCTCAAAATCATTCCATGCAGGTTCTAAGTCTTCTGCGTCAAAAACTGATATTGGTGATCCTGCTAGATATTCTTTACCCTCTGGTCTCCAATATACTCCGGTTGTTAAATCTCCAGTTAAAGGCATGTCAGAATAATGTTTTGGGCACTTAACCCTAAACACAGTATGTTTTTGAGGTACGACTGGAATATCGTTTAAAAGTTTTTTTGTCCAACATCCAGCAGCTGAAATTATAGTACGAGCTTTTATCTCAGAAATGCTAGTTATCTCTCCTTTGATAAATTCAGCTCCAAGCTCAATAGCTTTACTTTTTAAAGCTCCGTGAAACATAAAAGGATCAATCCATCCTTCAGTTTTATTATCTGTATACGTAGCTGTTTCTATTCCTTCATTATTAATATAAGGAAAAATTTTTGTTAATTCTGTACCTTTTATATTTTTTGTTCCAGCTTCACATGCTTTATGATTTTCTAAAGCTCTGTATTGTTCTTCAGCGTGTTCAGGACCAAACATTAAAAGATAACCGTTTGCTACCATACTAGCTGTTGGGTTGGGGTTTTTCTCTGTTTTCAAAACATTTGGTAAATTAAAAATAAATTCTTTTGCAAACTTTCCTAAAAGAATATTTTCTTTTTGAAAAAATTGCCTTCTAAATCCTCCAAGAGATAATGGAAAAGATGCTTGTTTATATGTGGGATCTCTCTCGATTACTTTTACTTTCCTTCCCTCTTTAGACAAAAAATATGCTGTGGCAGTTCCTATAATACCTCCACCTATTATAACTACATCATCCATATTAATTCAAATATAACAAAGTTCCATTAAGTATTAATGCATAACAACTCCATAACAAATATGGAATCATCAAGTAATAACTAAATATACTTATTTGTTTAAATTTTACAGTAAGAATTACAATAAATAAAATTAGCACAATCAAATTTATTAATGCTAATAAAATATTGTGAAAAACAAAAAACACTATACTCCAAGTTGTATTAAACAATAAATGAATGAAATAAATTAATATAATATTTAAATTTTTATAATTTTTATGCCAAACTATCCATATTGCAATGGTCATAAACATATAAAGTGTTGTCCATACAGGTGCAAAAACCCAATCAGGTGGTGTTAGAAATGATTTATTTAAAGTTGAGTACCAAGGCTCTTTTGAGCTAATTGTAGAAATACTGCCAATAAAAGATGCTGAATAAGTCGCAATTGCAAAAAGTATGAATGATATAAATTTATTTTTTAACATTAAAGTATTATACATCATTATAAAATGAATAAAAAAACAATTTGGATAACTGGTGGAAGCACAGGGATTGGAAAGGCTTTAGCAATTAAGTTTGCGAATGCAGGCTGGAATGTAGCTATATCAGCAAGAAGAGAAAGTCTTCTTAAAGAAATTTCAGAAAATAATAAGAATATTTTTTCTTTTCCTCTTGATGTGACAAATAAATCTAAATGTATTGAAGTTTTTGAAGAAATTAAAAATAAATTTGAAAGTGTAGATATATGTTTTTTCTCTACAGGAACATGGGACCCAAAAAAAGAAAAAGATATTGATGTAGAGCAAATTGAAGAAGTATTTAAAGTCAATTTTTTTGGAACATTAAATAGTATCAAAGTAGTTGAAAAATATTTTAAAAATAGAAAAAGTGGTATTATAACGATTGTTTCATCTATAGCTGGATATCGTGGATTACCAAACTCAACTGGGTATGGTCCATCTAAATCAGCTTTAAATAATCTAGCGGAGAGTTTATTCTTCGATTTTAAAAGGTCAAATGTTAGGATCTGTCTTGTGTCGCCTGGTTTTATTAAAACACCAATGACAGATAAAAACGATTTTAAAATGCCATTTTTGAAGACACCTGAATATGCTGCTGAAAAAATTTATGATGGTTTAGTGAATAAAAACACTTTTGAAATTCATTTCCCAAAATCTCTAACATTAATACTTAAAACTTTAAGTTTTTTACCAAGTAAAATTTATTTTAGTTTAATTGGTAAAATGACGAAGTATCAAAAAAAAAATTAATCTTTTACAAAAACAACTGTTAGCTCTGCTACCTTAAAACCAAATTTTGTCATTGTTGCTCTATTTATAGCAACACGCTCATCCTGTTTAAAAATCCAATCATCAAAAGTAATTTTTATCTCTTTACCCTTAACAGGGACTAAAAGAACATACTCAAATTTAAAAGCAGGTCCATATGAGAACCCTTTTGCTTTCCCTACGACATCTCCTGCGGTACCCTCATAATTATTTTCATCTAATTTAGTTATTTGCCACTGTCTTTTTTGAATTTCGCCATCATCCCAATTAAATATTTCGTCAAGGATTAATATTTTTCCATCCCATTTTCCATTTAATTCAGCAGAAAATTGTCTAGTCACTTTCCCTGATCTATTTTGGAGAACACCCCAAGCTTTAACATTTCCTGATAAATAATTTTCAATAACTAATCTTGGTTCTTTATTTTTAAAATCTTCTGGTTTCATGACATTTTTGCTTGTGCAACTTGTAATTAATGAAAATATAACAATCAACAAAAAAGGAAAGTAAAGTTTTCTATAATTTTTCATAAATTTATTTATTTTGTAATGAAAATTGAATTAGGTCAATATTTTTTGATTTAAATCCAGCCTCACAATAAGATAAGTAAAAATTCCACATTCTTTTAAAAGTAAGATCAAATCCCTGTTTTGATATTTCATCCCATTTTTTTTGAAATTCATCTCTCCATACCATTAATGTATTTGAATAATGATTTCCATAAGAATTACACTCATTAAAATTTAGACCATTATCATTTGAAAGTTTAATTATATTTTTTTTGCAAGGTAAAAAACCCCCTGGAAAAATATATTTTTGAATAAAATCTTGCTTAGATTTATATCTATTGTAAAGTTTATCATCTATAGTTATCGCTTGTATTGCTGCTTTACCATTAATTTTTAAATTTTCTTTAATTGTTTTAAAATAACTTTTTAAATAATTTTGCCCAACTGCTTCTATCATTTCGATAGATGCTATTGAATTATATTTTGATTTTATATCTCTGTAATCCATCATTTTGATATTTATTTTTTCGTTAAGACCATGTCTAAAAATTCTATTTTTTGCATATTCAAATTGTTTTTTTGATATAGTTATAGAGTCAAGTTTAACATCATAATTTTTACCAATATATTCAGCATATCCACCCCAGCCACAACCAATCTCCAACATTTTATCACCAGGATTTGGTTTTATTAAATTTGATAATTTTTTATATTTATTAATTTGAGCATCCTCTAAATTATTTTTTCCATTTTCAAAAATTGCACTTGAGTAAGTGAGAGTCTTATCTAACCAAAGAGAGAAAAATTCATTGCCTAAATCATAATGTTTTGAAATATTTTTTTTAGATCTTTCTTTTGTATTTTTTAAGAAAAAATTTTTTAAATAGTTAATTATTGGAAAATCAAATACTCCTGAAAATTTATGGATTGTTTTAATATTTTTTGCTAAAATCTCTATTAAATTTGTAAGATTATCTGTTTCAATATCACCCTTCATGTATGACTCTGCTAATCCTATACTGCCTTTGTTGATAATTTCAAAAAAAAACCCTGGCTTTTTAATTATTAAATTTGACTCAATACTAGAGCCTTTATCTCCAATGATGTATTTTTTTCCATCAAAATTTTGAAGATATATCTTTCCATATTTAATTTTATTTAACAGGCTGAGCACAACTTTATCTGTGATTCTAGTCATATTTATTTTTCAAAAGATATATTGTTTTTAATTTTAATAAATTTTTTTACTAATTTAATTCCTTTTAACCACAATCTTAATGCCTCAAAATGTATCGCTGATATAATTTTAAAAGTCATTAATGGGTGTTTTAGGTAAGAAAATATAAGATTTTTTGAATTTAAGTTTGATCTTACCCCACTTTGCGAAGCGAACAATAGTTTTCCCTCTTTATCTCTTTGATCTATTACTATTGAGAGAATTTTGTTTGGTTTTAATATTTTAAAAAAATATTCAGATTTTAGGTCCATAAAAGGCGATACATAAAATTTTTTTTTACAATAATTTTTATATATTTCAGATTTTTCATTTACTTGAAATACATATGTGTGCTGTTCACCAAATGTATTTTTTACCTCATATAAAATTGAAATTAAATCTGATTTGGAGTTATAGACAAAAAATATACTTAATGGATTAAACACATATCCTAGTATTCTTGGATAGCATAAAATTTTTATTTGTAAATTGTTTTCATTAATTCCTACTGACTGAATATTTGATTTAACCCATTCAACTAAAGATGATCCATCCCTATGCCCATGATCCTTATCATAAAAACTTAAAAGATTGAATCTATTATAAGAAAAAAAACTTATGTTTTTATTTATAATTTCAATTTCGTTTAAATCTAAAAAAATCGAGAAAACTTTATACCTAAAAAAATGCTTTTTTGGTTTAAATCTTTTATGAATTACTTCTCCAGTATAAATATAAGACTCTTTAATCATTTAAAAATTTAATTATTTCTAATGAGGATTTTATCCCATCCTCATGGAAACCATATCCGAAATAACTCCCACAAAATAATAAATTTTCTTTATTTTGTATTTCTTTTAACCTATTTTGATTTTCTAATGTCTCAATATCATAATAAGGATGAGTAAAAACAATTTTTTTTAATATTTTATTTTGATCAATTTTAAGAATTGGATTTAAAGTAAGAAATATATTTTTTTGAATTTTTAGATTTTGTAGAATATTCAACCAATATGTAATTGAACTGTTATTTAAATTTTCATTATCTATAGAGGAGTTCCATGCGCACCAGGTCTTAGGATTATTTGGCATTACTTTACTGTCAGTATGTATAATTGCGGTATTTGTTTTATATTTAAATTTTGATAAAATTTCCTTCTCTTCTTTGCTTGGATTTTCAATTAGCTTCAATGACTCATTTGCATGTGTAGCTAAAATCGCTTTGTCATAGTCGAAGAATTCATTATTATTCCCATAATAAACCCTGACTCCATAATTTTTTTTTTGAACTTTTTTAATTTCATAATTTTTATAATATTCACCACTAATACTTTGTAAAACTTTTTTAACATATGATCTACTTCGATTTTTAACAGTATACCATTGTGGTCTGTCCATTAATTTAAATAGTCCATGATTTTGAAAAAATTTTAGAAAAAAAGTTAATGGCATTTGTTTTGCTTCATATGGGGGCATTGACCAAATTGCAGAAACCATAGGTATAATATGATAATTAATAAAATATTTTGAGTGATTTTCATTTTTTAAATAATTTTCTAAAGTTATTTTATTATCTGTTATATTTAATTTTGAACTTTTTTTATAAAATTTTATTATTTCTAAAAACATTCTTAAAAATTTAAATTTAAATAAATTTTTTCTATCTGAAAAAATTCCATTTAATCCTTTTCCACAATATTCAATTTCATTGTTAAGTGTTTTAACTGAAAAACTCATATTACTTTTTTCAATTTGAATATTATTTTGATCGAAAAAGTTAATTAAATTTGGATAAGTTAAATGATTAAAGACTATAAAACCAATATCAACTGGAACTGTATAATTGTCATTTTGATTGATTTTTAAATCTATTGTATAAGCATGGCCACCAAAGTGATCCGCTTTTTCAAAAAGATCTATTTTATGTTTTTTTGATAAATAATATCCAGCACTTAAACCTGAAATTCCCGATCCAATTATAGCAATTTTCATTTTTTTAAAAAAATTATTTATTAAGAATAGTTTTTTTTTTACTATTATTCGTAGTGTAAAATTGAAGCAAAACAGCAAATATAACTATTGTCCCTCCAATTAATACCATTAGAGATGATTTTTCATTAATAAATAGCCAAGCCCAAAAAGGTCCAAGAACTGCTTCGGTTAACATAATAATACCAACCATTGCTGAAGGAGTTGTTCGAGCACCTATAGTTATTAGGATAAATCCAAATCCTAATTGAAAAAAACCTGCTAAAAAACCTAAAAAAATATCATAGGCTGAGATATTTATTTTGTTAGCTATAATATATCCAATTATCATAGCTATTATTCCAGCATAAAGCTGTAATGGTATCATATCAACGTTGGGATATTTTCTAATTATAAGAATTAAAATTGCAAAAGATATTGGCATTATAAATGCAGCAATATTTCCAGACATTTGACCAGGCTCTAAATCAGAGCCAACCATTATTATAATACCTGAAATTGCAAGTATGATTGAAATTAAAGTAATTTTTGAAATTTTTTCTTTTAAAAAAAAGTATCCTAGAATAGCAAGAAAAATAGTTTGTGTTTGAATTATAAAGTTTGTGTTAGCTACGGTTGTATTATACATAGCAAAAACATAACCACAAAATCCTGAGGACAAAATTATTCCTCCAAAAATTCCAGGAACTCCAGAATTACGAAAAGCAATTAAAACATTTTTTTTATAAGTAATTATTAAAAAAATAGTGACAACTAAAATAAAAAAAAATGACCTCCAAAATAATATTTGCCAAAGCGTAGCTCCTTCAAATAATTTAACAATTAAACCACCAAAGCTTAAGCTGCATGCACCCAAAAAAACTAATAATGGACCAGGTATTTTTTGTACAAAATTCATTTTAATTGATTCAATAAATTTTCGGTCTCAAGAGTATAAAATCTAAAAATTTTTTCAGCTTCATGGAGAGTTATTAGTTTAAATTTTATTTTGTTATTTGGTGCAAGTTGAACAAGTTTATCATAATCTGCACTTATGACTACTCCAATTTTTGGATATCCCCCAATTGTTCCATGATCCGAAAGCATAATGATTGGATCGCCATCAGGTGGTACCTGGATTGTACCTTTAACAATTCCCTCTGATCTTATATTTTTTTCCTTAATATTATCAACTTTAGGACCGCAAATTCTCATTCCCATTCTATCAGTTAGTTTTGTTACTAAAAATTCTTCATTTAGAAATTTTTTTATACCTATCTCAGAAAAATAATGAAAATTTGTACCTTTTAATACCCTTATATGCTCAATTTTTGAATTTGAATATTTAATTTGTTTATTAAATTTGTTAATTGAAATATTTTTTAAATTTATCTTTTGCTTCAAAAATAAATTTTTACCTTCAAATGGTCCAACATTTGCTCTTGTAAAAGTTGAATAACTATTTAAGTCTTTCTCTAGAATAAAACCACCAGATATAGCTAAATATCCATAGACTGATTTGTTTGTAGAAACAATATCAAGCTCATCACCATTCTCTAAAACATAAGTTTTATAACATTCACCGTCTATTATATTTAAATCTTTTTTTTTTATTTTAAAACTGACATCCCCAGTAATAGCAAAAATAGCCATACTCCCGTTAAATCGAAGTAGCGGGCCCTGGTATGCAAATTCAATTGTCGCCTCATTTAAATTGTTAACCAAGGAATTTGATAATAAGAAATTTCTTTTATCCATCGCTCCACTAAAAGGAAGGCCTATATGATAAAAATTCTCTCTTCCTAAATCTTGAAAACTGGAATTAATGCCAGTTCTTAAAACTTCAAAATAATTATTTTTCATTAAATTTTTTATATTCGTCAATTGATATTTGAAAAAAGGAAACCTCATCTCCTGGGTTAATCAAAGTCGGGTTATCAAGATTTTTAGAATTAAAGATATTTTTGGGTGTGTTACCGATAATATTCCACCCTCCTGGGCTTTCAAAAGTATATATATTACTAAACTGCTCTGTAATTCCCACTGAACCTTTTGGGACTTTAACTCTTGGTGTTTTTAATCTATCAATCCTTATGTCTTTGTCTATATCTCCTAAAAAAGGCATTCCAGCTACAAATCCTGTCATATAACAAAAATAACTTTTATTTAAATATTTCATTAGAATTTCACTTGAGCTCAAACCTAGTTTTTTTTCCAAATTTTCTTTATCTAAAAAAAATTTATCATCAAAACAAATAGGAATTTCAATTTTTTTAAATTTTTTATTATTATTTATATTTATTTTTATATCTTCTATCTTGTTTTTTAATTCAAGAAAATTGGTTACCTCTAAATTAAATGAAACAATTAATTTATTATATGAGGGGGTTAAATTTGTTATACCCTCAAGACTTGAATTTTTTATACTATTGAAATAATTAATTACTAATTTATTAGTTTCTTTGTTTATCTGATCTCCAAAATCAAAATAAATTGATGCGTCACCAAGATTTGATATATTTTTAATCATCCCATGTTATACTTTATGAATGAGTAGTATGGAAATTAATATTAATTGTGATTTAGGTGAAAAATCAGAATTACATTCA
>MDSZ01233290.1_pt1 | contig 11398 bp, 8 predicted proteins | sample 811201 | NCBI WGS metagenome assembly MDSZ01 (sample SAMN05326647, study PRJNA326480) | marine metagenome | isolation source: seawater | place: Indian Ocean: North | collected 2010 | reverse complement strand
CTTTATGTAAATCTTTTTCAAGCAGCAACTCCAAAAATTTGAAGACCTTCAAAAATAAAACTTATTTTGAAGAATTTAGCACTTCGTTAAGAATGAGTGATCTTGGTTACAACAACCAGAGCCAGTCGCGTATTGATATCTCACTGAATAGTTTAGAGCAATATATAAATGATCTTGGAAATGCCATACGTACACCTGAACCCTTATTCAAGAAGATCGGTGTAAAAGTTGATGATCTTTATCGACAATTAAATACTAACTTATTGCAAATAGAAAATGAGTACTATTCATCTATTAGACCCAAACGAGTCGCCAAATCTGGAGAGAGACCAACTGCTGCTTTAATGAGAGGAGGAATTGAATACATTGAAGTTCGATCTTTAGATTTAAATTTGTTTGAGCCTTGTGGCATTGATAAAAAAACTATTCTTTTTATGGAAGCATTGCTAATTTACTGCCTTTTAACTGAAAGTCCAAAACTTTCTATTGAAGAGCTTAAAGAAATTTCCAGTAATCATACTGCAACAGCTCATTCTGGACGTGATCCATTATTGAATTTAATTAGGGGTGGAACTTTAGTACCTATAAAAGAGTGGTCTATTGAAATTCTTAATGATGTATTAACTGTAGCGACTGAGCTTGATAAACATAATGAAGATTATGTAGATTCTGTGAAAGCAATGAAAAAATTGGTAGATGACCCTGACGAAACACCCTCAGCAAAGATGCTTTCACAGATTAGAGAAAAAGACTTTGAATTTTCTGAATTTGCATTAGAAATAGCGAAAGGCCATCATAAATATTTTACGACTGACAATAAGTCTAATGAAGAAAAGCTAAATTTTTACAAAAATGAGGCTGTAGCTTCAATGCAGCGTCAAAAAGATATCGAATCATCAGATACATTATCTCTTGATGATTACTTACTGAAATATTGAAATAGAAAGCCACGCAATTATTTATTCTCCGACAATTAAATCTTTGAGATCTATTATTTTATTTTCTAGCTTATGAGTATCAATTGTTTTTTTCGAAGCTATGAGTTTTTTCGACATAATAAATTCAGATGCTGCATTAATTGCATCTGCAGCAATTAATCGATTATTTTTGAAATATAAACATGCAAAAGAACGGTCTGAAGGTTTACCTATAACTATAGTTTTATCATAACCATCTGAAAGCCCTGCAATCTGTAATTTGAGATCAAATTGATCAGACCAGAACCACGGAACTTCTGTTTTGGTTCTACTTTCACCACAAATATTACCCACAGCTATTTTTGCTTGCTCTAATGCGTTTTGAACAGACTCCAAACGTATATTTTTATTATATATTTCATTTGGTTGAATTGCGCAGTCACCTACAGCATAAATATTCGAGTCACTAGTTTGACATACGTCATTAACTATAATTCCATTATTTACTTTTAGATTTGCATCTTCAGCTAATTCAAAATTTGGTTTTATCCCTATACCAACGATTACTAAATCAGCTGTTATAATTTCACCATTGGATGTTTTGAGACTCTCTATCCTTTTGTCACCATAAAAATCTATTACGCTTGTTGAGAGTTTTAATTTAACTCCATTTCTTGCATGTTCAATCTCAAAAAAATCAGATATCTCAGGTGATACTACACGACTTAGTAGGCGGCTATCTTTCTCCAGCACTGTAACGTTATGGCCAAGTTCTCTAGTTACTGCAGCTGTTTCAAGACCAATATACCCCCCTCCAATGATAACTATATTTTTCTTTTTATTTAATTCTGATTTGATCGAGATGACATCATCTATATTCCTTAGATAATGAATACCATGCAGTTTTGGACCATTTATATTTAAACGACGAACCCTAGAACCCACAGAGAGTAATAATTTATTATAAGAAACTTCCTCTCCATTATTTAATTTTACATTCTTCTTCTTTCTATTAATTGAAATTACTTTAGTATCAAGATACTTTTTTACATTAAAATCATTATAAAATTCAGTTGGTTTTAGATAAAGTCTGTCTATTGCAAGTTTATTAGCAAGAAATTTTTTTGACAGTGGAGGTCTTTGATATGGAAGGTAAGATTCTTCTCCAATTAAAATAATTTCCCCTGCATATTTCTTTTGTTTTAGTAACGTGATTGCTTGTCCTGCCGCATGACCCGCTCCAACAATTACTATTTTTTTCCCCAAAAGTATTCTCCGACTAGAAATATATTAATGAACTACATATTATTTAATGGCCACAAAATTGGCAGTAAAAACATAGCAGCAGCAAATACTATAATAGTAAGAGGTACACCTACTTTTAGATAATCTACAAATCTATATCCACCAGGGCCCATAACAAGTAGATTTGCAGGGTGTGATATAGGGCTAGTGAAGCTTGCTGACGCTGCTATTGCAACTGCCATCATTGCAGTCTCGGGTGATAAACCCATATCCGACATCGCTGATAGAACAATTGGTGACATTAAAACCACCAATGCAGCTGTCGGAATTATCATTGTTGCTATCGCTGTTAAAATATATAGACACATGATAACTGGCCAAGGTCCTGCATCACCGAGTGAAAGCATCACTTGATTAGCTATATAGGTTGCTGCACCAGTTTCTTGCATTGCAGTACCAAGAGGTATCATCCCTGCGATCAGAAAAATTGCTCTCCAATCTATAGCTCGATATGCCTGCTCCATGTTAAGGCAGCCAGTCAGAACCATTATAGTTCCTCCAATTACCGCAGCAACTGAAATCGGTGCATAACCTATCATAACCGAACCAATGACCGCACCCATAATGAGTCCCGCAAGCGGAGCTTTTTGGGTGTCCGGAGGCTTTTGCCCGAGTGGTGTGAGTACTAGAAAATCAGAGTCTGACGACAAAAGTTTCAGACGATCCCTTGGCCCCAGCAATAATAAGGCATCCCCAATTTGTAGACGTTCATCTGCTAATTCATTTCCAATTGTCTTACCTTCTCGCCATATTCCTACTAATTCAATTCCATATCTTTCTCTAAAATTTAATTCACCTACAGTTTTGCCCACTAAGGTAGAACGAGGGTCAAGTGTTGCATCCATTAAGGTTAGGCGTTCGGTTTCTTTAGAGGTTTGATTAATAGATACTTTAGTATCTATATCGAGTTCTTGCATTCCCCGAAGAACGTCTAAGTCACTATACTGACCTTCTATAAGTAATAAGTCACGGCCATAAAGAATTTCATCACCGCGTGGCATAACTTTTAACTCTCCATTTCGAAAAACTGCTAAAACCCTAAAATCAAAAACATCAGCAAGACGACTTTTATTTAATGTTTCTTCAGCAAGGTCGCTTTTTTCGGGAACTCGAACAACAAACATTCTTTCGTCTGTTTGATAGGGTTTATCAAGCTGGTCTGCTGTATAAATATTAATTTTTTCAAAATCAGGAAATTTTTCTAGTTGAGAAATAGCATCTATTTCACCTTGAACCAGAATTTCATCTCCAGCTTTGATAGGGACATATGAAAGATTAGTTAATCGGTAACCATCCTTTCTCATTATTCCAACAACTGCCACATCAAATCTAGTTCTGAATGCGGCATGTCTAATTAGCTCTGAGACAATAGGCGATCCTTCTGTGACTGTAACTGATGCATACAAAACTTTTGATGCCACCATTTGCTTCAGTACTTCTGACTCACGTTCGATAACTAAGTCGCTCCATCTTTGCAACTCTCGAAATTGATCAATTCTTCCTTGAACAAGAAGCCCGTCACCTCCTTTAATGATTGTTTTGCGCTTTGGAAGTATTTCATTCCGGCCATTCCTCAGAAGAGATAAAATTATTAAACCCGTTGATGCTCCTATTCTTGTTTCCATCAGAGTTTTACCCACAAGAACTGATTTTTTTGGTACATGCAGCATAAAGGCACGTTCCTGTAATTTATATAATGAGCGTAAACTGCGTTGACTTACGAGTTTTTCACTCTCAGTGCTTATTTTTGGTAGTAAAAATCGGCCAAGAATCATTATAAAGATTATTCCAATAATCGTGATTGCTCCTCCAAGAGGTAAAAAATCGAATAATTCAAAAGGTTTATATCCATTTAGAAATAATGACTCACTAATAAGAAGATTGGGCGGTGTTCCAATAAGGGTCATCAAGCCACCAAGTAACGTCGAGTAGGCCAAAGGCATCAACAAGCGCGATGCAGCTATACCGGTTCGTCGAGCTATCTCTACAACAACTGGGAGCATTAATGCTGCAACTCCAATGTTATTCATAAAGGCTGACAAAGTTGCACCAGTGATCATAATGACAAAAATGAGAATCATCTCGCTATTACCTCCTATTTGCATTATTTGTCGACTGATAATGTCAGCAATGCCTGTTCTAGTTAGTCCTTCACTGAGTATGAACATGGCCCAAACAGTTATAACAGCACTATTGCTAAATCCAGCGAAAGCTTGTGTAGAATCTACTAACCCTGAAGTAGCCAATGTTCCAAGCACCAGCAATGCAACAACATCCATACGAACTATCTCACTGATAAAAAGAATCAATGAAATAATTAGAATTCCTAAAACTAGTCCGATTTCAAGTGTCATATGTATTAATTTTTTTAAAAGATCGAAATCTTAAGCAGTATGTTAAGAAGTATGTGTTTTTTAATACCCTGCAAAGCTTTATTAAGATAAATATTAGTATTCTAAAGAATAATATATTAATTAATATAAATTTCTAAAATTTGTTATTTTATATTCTTTATTTTAAAAACATACTATAAGCAGGGTTATCACTCTCTTCCCAGAATGGATAACCTAGATCAATAAGATGGTTTTCTAAATTGTTATTTTTGTCTTCAAATACATCTATTCCTGCAAGAACACGCCCATAATCAGAGCCATGATTTCTATAGTGGAATAGGCTAATATTCCAATCTGTTCCAATAGCATTTAGAAAATCAAGAAGAGCTCCAGGTCTTTCAGGAAATTCAAATCGAAATAATTTTTCTTTTTTCACGCCATTAGATCGACCACCGACCATATGTCTTACATGCAATTTAGCCATTTCATTATCGCTTAAATTGAGCACATGTATTTTTGATTCGGTTAATTCGTCAAGAATCTTATTAACCTCAGTCTGTCCATTTGAAATTTGAATACCCACAAAAATATGTGCTTCATCTTTATCAGCATATCTGTAATTGAACTCTGTAATTCCTCGTTTACCGATAATATTACAAAATTTTCTAAAACTGCCTGGCTCCTCTGGAATTACAGCAGCAATCAACATCTCAGTGCATTGTCCAATTGCGGCACGTTCTGCAATATGTCGCAATCTGTCAAAATTTACATTGGCTCCACAATTGATTGTTATAATCTTTTTATCACTTACATTGTTAATAGAAATATATTTTTTGGCGCCCGCAATAGAAAGCGCGCCTGCTGGCTCAACAATTGAGCGGGTTTCTTCAAATATATCTCTTATTGCAGCACAGCACTGGTCCGTATCTACAGTAATAATCTCATCAACATATTTTTGACAAAGTTTAAATGTTTCATTGCCTACACGTCGCACAGCTACACCATCTGCAAAAATACCTATCTTCTCAAGTGATACTGGTTTTCCAGCTATAATCGATTCGCGCATAGCTGCCGAATCATTGGGCTCTACTCCGATAATTTTTACATTGGGGTTTTGAAGTTTAATACAGGCAGCAATACCAGCAATTAAACCTCCGCCACCAATTGGTATAAAAATCATATCTATCTCGCCATTTGTCTGTTCAAGTATTTCTAGACCAATGGTTCCTTGTCCGGCAATTACTGCTGGATCATCAAATGGATGTATAAATGAGAGCGCTTCTTTAACTCCAAGTTTTTTTGCATATTTATAAGCATCATCATAGGTATTTCCATGTAAAATTACTTCTCCACCAAGCGCTCTAACAGCATCCACTTTGATCTGCGGTGTAGTTATTGGCATCACAATAACTGCTCTTATTTTTCTTTTTCTTGCAGCTAATGCAACACCTTGCGCATGATTGCCAGCTGAGCTGCAGATCACACCATTAATAATTTCATTATCATTTAAATTAGAAATTTTGTTATAAGCACCGCGGAGTTTGAAGGAAAATACTGGCTGTAAGTCCTCACGTTTCATAAATATACTGTTATTTGTACGATTAGAGAGAGTATGAGCACACTCAAGTGGCGATACTATCGCCACATCATAGACATTCGCATTGCGTATTAATTCAAGATAGTTAATAGTTTTCACCCTGCGGTTAGCGCATACTGTGTAATGTAGTTCAAAAGGTAATATTATTTATCAATCATATAATGTTTTTGTAATTAAAAACCAAACTTAGCAGGATTATTTAATTGAGCAAGCTTTTATTGACAAATGCCCGTTTAATAAATGAGGGTGAAATTAAAGATGTAGATGTATTGATTGAAAATGAGCGCATTGCTCAAGTAAGTACATCAATACAAGCTTCGAATGACTATTCTGTTATTGATTTAGGTGGAAAATATTTAATGCCCGGCATGATTGATGATCAGGTTCATTTTCGAGAGCCCGGTATGACACATAAAGCAGATTTAGCCACTGAATCTGCTGCGGCTGTAGCAGGGGGTATTACAAGTTTTATGGATATGCCCAATGTAGATCCACAAACTACAACTAGAGCCGCACTAAAGAATAAATATGGAATCGCAGAAAATCGTTGTACTGCAAATTTCGGTTTTTACTTAGGTGCAACTAATAGCAATATCGAAGAGATTAAAGCTCTTACTGTAGGAGAAGGTGCTGGCATTAAAGCTTTTTTAGGTGCCTCAACAGGCGATATGTTAGTTGATAATCCAAAAGCTCTTGAAAGAATATTTAAATATGCCCCAACAATAGTTCTCACACATTGTGAGGATTCGCCTATGATTTGGGAGAGCGAACAAAAAGCTCGTGAAATTTATGGCGAAGATGTACCTTTTTCCATGCATCCTGTCATTCGCTCAGCTGATGCATGCCTAAAATCATCTCAATTTGCTGTCAATTTAGCTAGTCAGTACGATGCGTTATTGCATGTACTTCATTTAACTACAGCAATTGAAATGAATTTATTTAATTCAAATCATCGTTCGAAAAAACGCATAACAGCCGAGGCTTGTGTACATCATTTATGGTTTGACGATTCAAAGTATGAGGATCTTGGTTCAAAGATTAAATGTAATCCTGCCATCAAGGGAGAGGAGGATCGTCGAGCAATTATTTCAGCTCTCAATGATAAACGCATTGATGTTATAGCTACGGATCATGCACCTCATACAGCTAACGAAAAAGAAGGGAAATATTTTAAAGCTCCTGCCGGATTACCACTGGTGCAACATGCATTACAAATATTATTTGATCTTTCTGCAAGAAATGAGATTAGTCCAGAATTAATAGTGGATCGAGCTTGTCATGCCCCCGCTGATATTTTTGGTATTTCCGAAAGGGGTTACGTGAGAGAAGGCTGGTTTGCAGACCTTGTTATAATTAATCCAAAACAACCTTATCTTGTGACATCTTCTAATCTTTTAAGTAAATGTCAGTGGTCCCCATTCGAAAGTCATGAGTTCTCTAGCAGTATAGATACCACTATTGTTAACGGAAAAATTGTTTATAAAGATGGAAACTTAACTGGTGATATTGCAGGTCAAAAATTAATATTTACAAGAGGGCGTTAACTTTATATTTCTTTAGTTGAGGAAGATTTTTCCAGCCCCGCTGACAGTCGTGCTGCAGATAATGTATTGGACATAAGCATGGCAATTGTCATAGGACCAACTCCACCAGGCACTGGAGTTATTGCACCCGCAATATTACATGCATCATTAAAATCAACATCGCCAGTAAGCCCCATTTTTATCTCTCCATCAATTACTTTGCCTACACGGTTAATACCGACATCTATAATAATAGCTTTAGGTTTTATCCAGCTGGCTTTAACCATATTTGGACTACCCACAGCCACAATGATAATGTCTGCTTGAGAAGCTAACCTTGCTAAGTTTTTAGTTTTACTATGTGCGATTGTTACGGTTGCATGAGCTTTAAGTAAGAGAGAAGCCATTGGCTTTCCAACAATATTTGATCTACCAATAACTATCGCATTTATTCCAGACAAATTATTACCAAGTTCATCTTCAATTAGCATCATGCATCCAGCTGGAGTACATGGAATGAATGCATCAGAAGTTTTACCGCTATTTAATTTACCCACATTCATATAGTGAAAACCATCTACATCTTTAGAGGGTCTTATAGCTTGTGTTATTAGAGTCTCATTAAGATGTTTAGGAAGTGGAAGCTGCACTAAAATGCCATGAATTTTATCGTTATCATTTAATTCATTTATCAGTTTAAGAACAATCTCTTCGGAGGTGTCATTCGGTAATGTATGTTGGGTGGAATAGAATCCACAAGATTCTGCTTTAAGCCTTTTATTTTTGACATATATATGACTGGCTGGATCTTCACCTATAATTAAAACAGCAAGCCCAGGTTTTATATTATATTCTTTCTGAAGATTCAAAGAATCTTTCTTTATAATTTCAATAATATTTTCGGCTTTAATTTTCCCATCAATTAATTTCGCTACTGCCATTAATTTTTTCCTCGGTTTTATCTATTTAGTTAGTTATTCTGAATTATTTTAAGCATAATTATAAATTTTTAAATATTGTTAACTATTTTAAAGATGAAGAAATAATAATTCATACATAAAATTATCTATGAAAAATTCAGGTTATAATCTAACAAAAGGTTGATTTTGATGTGATAAATTTTATTCAAAATATTCGTGGCATCATTTTTTTTATTATTCTCGCTTTAAATACAATTTTTTGTCTCATACCAATCATTGTATGTGCTATGGCTAAAGTATTGCTACCAATTTCTATCGTTAAACATACCGTAGCAAAGATTTTAATGAAAATAGGAGAAAATTGGGTGAGCGTGAATTCTTGCCTAATAAGATATGTTGGTTCAGTTCACATCAAATGCAATAAAATTGATAAGTTAAAATATGATGGCTGGTATCTCGTGATTGCCAATCATCAAACTTGGATTGATATATTAATTTTACAAACAGTGTTTAATCGTAAAATTCCTTTACTGAAATTTTTCATCAAGCAAGAACTTATGTGGTTTCCATTGTTAGGTATTGCTTTTTGGGCATTAGATATGCCTTTTATGAAGCGCTATTCACCCTCTTATTTATCAAAAAATCCTCACAAGAAAGGCAAAGATTTAGAGATGACTAAACGTTCCTGTAAAAAATTTCGCGATACCCCAACTTCAGTTTTTAATTTTTTAGAAGGAACTCGTTTTTCAGAAACGAAACATAAGAGCAAAAAATCTCCCTATAAAAATTTATTACAACCAAAGGCAGGAGGCTTAGCAATTGTTTTGTCTTCAATGGGAACTCTCTTCAGTAGCTTAATTGATGTAACTCTTGTTTACCCTAGCAAGAATTTAAGCTTTTGGGATCTCTGCTGTGGTAAAGAAATACACGTCGTTGTTGATTTTCGTGAGATTGAGCTTGAGTCCTGGCTAGTAAATAATGATTATAAAAATGATCGTATTTTTAGAAAAGAGTTACATTTGTGGTTAGGTAATCTTTGGAAAGAAAAAGATGAAAGTATAGATAAGATTTTAAAAAATTATAAAATTAAAAACTCAAAATTTTAAAAAATAGTAAATAAATTTAATAAGCTCTAATGTCTAATAAAAAATACAATTTATATATTTTGCAATGCAGTGATGGTTCTTACTACACTGGTATTTCTACAGATATTAAACGACGTATTAGAGAGCACAAAAACGGCACCCGAGGTTCAAAATATTTAAGAGGTCGTGGGCCACTAAAATTGGTTTTTTCTAAAGAAGTAGGAAATAGATCTGAAGCGTCAAAGTATGAATGTCTTATAAAAAGCCTCAGTCATCAAGAAAAGAAATCACTTGTAGATGGCGTCTTGAATATTTAAATCTTAAAAAAATTTATTTCATTTCAATTTGAATATTCTTATGAGTCAGGGTATGCCAGATAGTAACCATTAAGATTTGTCACGCTAATTGGTATTTCATAAATTCGACTCAATACTTTACTCGTTAAAACATCCATTTTCTTACCATCAGCTGCTATGGCTCCATTTTTGAGTAAAATTACCCTAGTTATCTCAGGAGGTATTTCATTTAAATGATGGGTTACAATAATTATGTTACATCCAGACTGACTTAGTTTACGAATGCGCTTTAGATAGTCAAAGCATGCTGAAAAATCGAGACCAGATGTTGGCTCATCAAAAATTAGAGTTTTAGGTTCATGCACCAATGCACGAGCAAGAATAAATCGTCGTTGTTGTCCTGTAGACATCTTACTTAAAGGTTTATTTTCTAATTCTTCTAAGCCTAGCTCATTTAGCTTTTTTTTTGCTAAATTAATCTGATTCTCTGTAATGAGTTTAGAAATATTTCCATGTATTCCAACACTTGAGTGAAATCCAGATATAACCACCTCAAGTCCAGTCGAGTTTTTATTATAATTTTGATGTAAATCATTTGAAATAACACCAATATTTTTCCTTAGATCCCAAATGTTCCAATTATTTTTTCCAAGAATTTTTATATATGAGTGTTGTTTTTGTACAGGATAAATTTCTCTATTAATTGCTTTTAATAGTGTAGTTTTTCCTGATCCGTTTGGACCTAGGATAGCAACACATTCATTTTTTTTTATTTTGAGTGTTAAATTGTTAAAAACACGAGTAGAGCCACGCCATAGTGTGGCATTTTTAATTTCCAGGAGGTCTGCGATAGGCATAAAAAATTATACGTTTTTTATAAATTATTAATAAGATGCTATGTGATTGATAAAAAAATGTACAATATTTTATTTTAAATTAAGATTTTAATAATAATTGATTCAATATTATGGAGTTTGAGTTTTGACTGAAAAGTTAGCCTATCTTTTAATTTTTATTATTCTTGTTATTGTTTATACGATCACAAAAATAATTACATATATGCGTAAAAGTAATAAACAATGGCAGCAAGTCGATAAAACAAAATTAGTTGATTGGGAAGATGAAAAAGACTGAAGTAGCTCAAGAAGGTCATTCTTTAATTTTTTAGTTAAGAAAGAAATTAGTTAAGAAAGAAATTAGTTAAGGAGTCAGGCATCAATACTTTTTTTTCTTAGTTTATATTTTAAAAATTAATTTAAAAAAAAGGCGCTACAGAAATATCTATAGCGCCTAAATAACGGCAAGGGGGGTTGCCGTTGGACCTTAATGGTCCGTTATTCCACCGAATTTGCTTGGTGAATTTCAGGGTGAGAGCCAAATGATAATGAGGGGGAGAGATTTGGCTCATCAAACCCTGTAGGG
>MDSZ01175861.1_pt1 | contig 11398 bp, 5 predicted proteins | sample 811201 | NCBI WGS metagenome assembly MDSZ01 (sample SAMN05326647, study PRJNA326480) | marine metagenome | isolation source: seawater | place: Indian Ocean: North | collected 2010 | reverse complement strand
GTGTGTGTGGTGAATTACCCCAACGGTCATGTGTCTGCTTCTAAGTCAGACTAGTCGGGAACCTCTCAACAAATATACTATAGCACTAAAAAACCCCCTGTGAAGGGGGTGTGTGACAGTTTGTAATGTGTACTATGATTTGGGTGCATTCTGCCACGATATATCACCCCAAGTATCAACGATATAAGCATTGATAAAATGGTCTGCATCTGGACATAGAGATTCTTTAGGGAACCATGCTTCTGCATTGACACCAGCAACAGTACCATCATCAAACCTGATAGTATTAAATATACCACCTTGCTTAATTATATCCATAACATAATCATCCACCTTAACGGTGTTTTCGTAATATTCTGTAACAGTTGCTTTCTTTGTAGAATCAAGACTATTATACTTGTCTAGATTGAAATATAAACAAGAACATTGATTCCTATTAGCGTAATAGGACACCAAATCAAATAGAGATAGTTCGTTTCCTTGTATAATCATGATGCATCTAACTCATCTTGTGCTTTTTGAATTAAACTATTTAATAGTTGTGCTTTTGTAGCAACATCATACCCAACAAATTCATCTGGAGAACCAGTAGGAATTACTGGAACAGTGGTAGCTTGATATTCTGTAATTAACTGACTGAAGTAATTAGTCTCTGTTAATGATTTTAATAGCAAGAAGTGTGCTATCTTATCTTTAAACTGTTTAAGATAATGATTTGCTAATGGTAAAAACTGATTATCTGTTGTCAAATAGTCAACACCTGGATTCTCAGATTTATATATTTTATTATAAAACTCAGGTGATATAGGGAACTTAGTTCCTTCGGGATTACCAGAGAACTCAGAAGTCTTAGTAATATCTCTCAACTTAGTTCTATATGTAGCATACAATGCTTTATCATCAGCACTTAATGGACAATCACTACACATTACCCAATCAGACTCATCCAATAAAAAATTTCTTGCAAGTCTCACACTTAATGGTGTGACAGTTGATTGTTTGGCATACATTTGTGCCAATTCTTCTTGATAGTTGTTATTATCAATGGAGTCAATTAAATACCAACCTTCAATTAATTTATCTTTTAGAGTGTTAGCCTTTGCATTGTCAACTGCTTCCATCTCATAATCTTTCCACTCATCTGTATTAGTCTTGAAGTTTCTTACATACTTCCTACGTGCAGCAATATACTTATTACTATCACTATAATAACTAAATGTGGTAAGTTTATCTTTATCAGTATCCCACTCAGGGTACAATAAAGGGACTAATGTATCTTTCCAATAATTCTCTGGAATGGGTTTTGCTGTTCCCATATATGATAATTCTTGTGCTATTACATCCAATTGCACTTGTAATACTGGTATTGACATTTTGTAATTATAGTCTCCGTCTTATTTAGTATGCCTTAATCAAATACTTACATGTTCTATAAGAATGCATTAATGGAATATGCTTATCAGGATCAATAGTAGCCTGTGGTTCAATCTTAGTTGTTGACTTTAATGTAAGTGTGGCATCACTACATCCAAGACCAGAACTATATGTAATAGATGGTCCCACTTCACCCTGAACAGTATATGTTAATGAATCAACTGCTGACTTAAGCATTTTACCAGCAGTTTGTACAAATACCAATTGTGATGACTTTCCGTTCCACCATAAAAATTCACAAATTGCTAAATGATCAGTATTTTGATCATTATCATTTGTAGATGATGCATCAGCACGTACTTGTTCTAGTTTAAACTTAGTTCCAGCTGCTTTTGCATTCTGTGGTAATGTAATAGTATAAGTATACCATTTAGTATCACCAGAAGCACCATCCCATGTTGTATTTAAGTTAGCAGCAGGTACGTTACCAATAAAATCATCAGTTCTTGCTGTATTATATGCTTGTATAATAGTATCAATCAACACCCAAGTAGATGATCCAGCAACTTGATAATATACCAATAGTGATTCTTCAGAATAATCACCACCATTCACACTATTTCCTCTTGCTGCTTTAATAGAAAAATGAGTAGCGTCAGAAGTATCAACAGGATGAAGTTCTACCCAACGTGTCTTAGCACCAGCAGTAGTTGTATTATGTGCTCCACCAAATAACAAATAATTTGTATATGCTGTAGATGATCCTACTTGAACAGCAATACTATCAACCTTATCAGAATTACTTCCAGTTCCTAATGTTGCAGTAGCAATTGTTCCTCCACTCTGTCCATGTAATACATGAACATAAGGAGTTTCAGTATATCCAGAACCACCATTTGTTACATTAATACCAGTAACAAGTCCAGCTGTCATAACTGGTACTGCTGTTGCACCAGTTCCACCACCTCCACGAATCAATACTATAGGATCTGCTGTTGGTAATTTAAATCCACCAGCAGTTCCAGTTCCACCACCATTAGTATTAATACTAACATCATCAACTGTTGAACTAAAAGATGCTGCACTAATAATATCTCCAGTTGATATTGTAGTATTTCCTCCTGAGTATCCAGTGATAGTTCCAAGACCAATCTTTGCATATCCATTTCCACCATTAGCAGTGGTTCCTGTAGTTTGACCAGACATTGATACACCTGCACCACCAGTACCAACACTTACTTCTATACTTGCAGGATTTCCTAATGCAACAAATTGTGTATTACCAATCCATTTACCACCAGAACCAGCACCACCTCCACCAGGAGTCCAGTAATCATTATTATATACTACCGACATTATAACCTTACCATTAGTTAAATTTGAATCAGAAAGAGTTCCAGATTCAAAATACTGTGTTTGATAAGATGAAATTCCTTGATTACCTCCAGCACCACCACCATGACGACCATCTCCACCAGGTCCACCACCGATACCACCTGATCCACCACCATTTCCAACACCACCAGTGATTTGGCCAGGAGTACCTACGCCTCCACCGCCTCCTCCACCGCCACCACCTTGGCATTGCCAGTTACCTCCAGCACCACCACCACCAGTTCCTAGTGATGAACTAGTTGCTTGAATACCTCCAAGTGGATTTCCTTGTCCACCTGTACCAGATCCTCCATCAAATCCATCACCGCCACCGCCACCGCCTCCACCAGCACCAGCAACACAAGTTCCATTTCTTAATAGTGCTGTGGAAGCACCTCCACCCCCACCATTAGGACGAGGATTTCCACCATTCCATCCCCAACCACCATCACCACCATCACCAGAAGAACTGGTTTGTGCTCCAGTACGTGAGGTAGCACCTGGTCCTATTTGACAACTCCAAGTAGCAGTAGAAAAAGTTGCTAATTGTCCTTCCTTTACAGAAATATTCATCTTACCACCGAAACCACCTGGACGGTTACCGTAGAATCCATCTCTACCTTTACCACCATGTATTTCAAATGTTATTGAAGTTGGATTGTTAATACCTGAAAAAGTAAAATTACCATCACTAGTTTTCTCTTGAGTACTAGTACCACTCTGTCCACCAACCAATACATTTATCCCTGAACTACCATCACTAATTGTACCAGTTTGAGTACCACCAGCACCACCACCGTTGGGATTGTTGGGATAATCTGCTTCTGGCCATCCATTCCCAGCTACACCATTCTGACCATTCTGACCAGCAATACCAGCAGAACCTCCACCAGGATTTGTACTACCACTACTACTGAATGAACCAGCAGCTCCACCAGTACCACCACCAAGTCCTGAAGATGCGTTTCCTTTCTTACCGCCTTCTGCTATTAAATGAACTACAGATCCAGAACCTACTTTCATATAAGTATCACCACCATCATTTCCTGCCTGAGTTCCAGCAGCACCAGATCCACCAGCACCATATAATGTATAGATGAGTCTATCAGGAGTACCAGAAATACCAGTTAAATCAATAGTACGAGTACCAGGAGTATCCCATTCCCATTCATTACTATAATCATATATTGGAGTACCACCTGATGTTATTTCTTTACCACCAATTACAGATGTTGTAGAAAATTTCTTAGTTATAGGATTAGGAATAGTAACTTGATACTCATAATTTCCAGATCCAGCAGCACCAGAAGCAAGATAATAATCACCAGGTCCAGTAGCACCAGTAGCAAATGCTGACGTGGGATCTTGAGTACCACCACATCCACCAGCACCACCTGCATAATCAAGTGCATCATATGTCGCAACAGTATTATCACTAAGTGGTCTTCTCAAAAGACCATGCTTATGAGTCATTACAATACCATCACCAGTTGGATACCATCTACTAATTCTTCCTGTTCCTGGTCTATAATCTTGTAAATATCTATCTCCAGCAGTTCCACCAATCCACTCAGTATCACCAGGAACACTATGATAAACAATATGACTATGCTGAGGAACACCAGATAATTTTTTCTCTCTCATTGTTACAGTAACATCTTGAGATCCTATTATCGTACATCCAGTAGTCTCAAGTACTTTTTCATATCCACTAGTAACTATCCTACCAAGTGAGAAGTATCGGTCTTGCTGATTTTTATCAAGATACCATGCACCACCAACAACTCCAACCGACATACTAGCATTACCAATAGTAGGTGAATTATTACCATATACAGGACCATTACCAACCACCTTTTTAGCAATCATATCAGGAACTTTAAATGTTCCTAGATATGAATCACCCCACCAATCCATTACATTAGCAGTAGTGATAGGTTGAACTGATGCTCCACCAGAAGCAGTCAAATCTGACATTCTAACTACAAATGTAGCACCTGTTCCTCCTGCCACAGTTACCGTAGGAACAGATGTATATCCTGCACCAGTATTAGTTACATTAATTGTAAGGATAGCACCATTTGCATCAACAGATCCTACAGATGCAGCAATATTAGTACCACCTGTAGGTGCAGCAGTTACTGTAACAGCAGATGATAATGTATATCCTGATCCACCAGCAGATATGTCAATTCCATTACTGGACCTTCCACCATACTTCGTACCAACAATCTGGTATAATCCTGGATAATCTCCTATATTATATTCTGTTCCATCACAATATAAGTATCCTTCATGTGTATATGCTGGATCATCTCCTGTAGTATAAGCATTACCAGCAGCCTCACTTAAGTTTGGATAAGTAGCAGAAGTTGACTTAACAAAACTATGGTCATAAGAATTCTGACCTGCCTTTAAATTGGATACAATAGCACCAATAGGAGTAGTATCTGTAAGAAGATCTGTTAAATATCCCTTTCTAGCGTTTCTATATCCTTGTGACATAATTATGTTTTAATTAAGAATTCCATTACAATAAATGGAGCAACAGCAGAATCAATTGATCTTGAAGCATCAGCTCCTATAGTCATTGTTGTTTCTATATTTTCTGGATTAACAACAATAGCATTAGTTTTTACCTTATATGTATGATCTCCCTTAACAAGATCAACACGATGAGTATGTAATGTTGGATCACCAGTAACAGTTTGATCTAAATCAACAGTATCAGTCTCTTCATTCCTAACATCAGTAATTACACGGGATGTAGAAAATTGAAAATTTGACTGTAAAGGTAGAACATCATGTAAAGATCCAGCATTATAATCTTCTGGAACACCTGGAAGTCCTTGAGCATATGTTATAGGAACAGTATAATTATGAGATGCTTGAGCACCACCACCAACTCTAACACAAACACCTAACACTTCTTCCATGTTAGCATACCATGCTCTATTTGTTCCATCAGCAGAACCATCTACTGTACCACCATCAGCACTCCAAGTAGCATTATTAAGGCACTGATATGTATACTGAGACCCACCTGGCTCCCAACCACCTATAATACAATGACCCCAGTAAATTGTCTGTTGTGTAGCAACACCAATACCTTGAGTGGTAATAGTAGTTCCACAAGGGTTGGCAGGACACCATCGTTGAGCACGACATTGTTCTTGTCCACTACCAGGATGGTTAGTACCATTCGTTGTAGCATCTAACCAATCTTGAACTGGAATTGTTGATGCATTTCTTCTACCAGTTTGACCAGTTGTTCTTGGTTCATTAGTACTGTTCTCTGTGGTAGCTAAATTCCTTGCTCTAAGAGCAGCATGGAAATGAGAATGTGGATGTAATGCATTTTCTTCAACACCTTCTGTTTCAGTATAGTGTGTAGCACCAGCATATGTCCACGATGGTTTTCCTCTAACAGGAATCTCTTGACTAGGTACGTTAATCTGCCCAGAATATTCTATTCTAACAGGACTTCCAATAGCAGATACTGCCTCAATAGCAATACCAGATCTACTAAATTCTGTACCTAATGCATTATCTTGTCTTATATTATTATAGACACCAGCATTAGCACCTGAAGTTGGTTCTGCATATTTAGATCCGAGATCAGGAACCATGAACTGACTATCTAATAGTGTATCAAAATCAGTACCATCTGCATTCTTTCTAATAAATTTACAATTACTTCCTGTTCCACATATCCTTGAAAGTTGAGGATAATCAGTTGCATAATATTTTGCACCATCACATTTCAAATACCCTGCTGGTAGATTCCTTTTATTTGTCGCATCATCTGGAAGACCACTATAATCAACTGGCCATGATATTATCTGACCAGATAAATTACCATACTTTGCTCTTTCTTTTGAATACAATACTGTCATTAGAATGCCTTAATTATGAACGTGAGAGTGCAATTAGGTTGAGAAGTATCACATGATATATTTAGAGCATTTTCAAGACTATCCGCTTGTAACGAAGCACCATCTGCATTGTCAGCAGTATGTGATGGTGGTCCAGTCATTGAACCTATACCTTGAGCAATCTCAAAGCTACCATGATTATGTGCTCTAAATGCAGAATTTGTTGGATCTTTATTTTCCTTACCTTGATTCAGTGACATTGGCCATGAACCATGTCTGAATACTAAAGTCTCTGTTCCTGTAGTAGTACCTAACTGATCTCTTACTGTAATTGTATACCTATCTGATGCTTGATCATATTCAACTTTTTCAACAAATGATCCTCCAGTCAATGTCCAATAAGTAAATTTCTTTGCAGGATCCTTTATTGTAACAAACATAGTTGGAGTAATCTTATCATGCTGCACCCATGTATTTGGTGCAGTACCATAAGTTCTACCAATATTAGTTCCTGCTGGTAATATTATCTCTCTTGTAGCTGCAGGAATAGCAACACTAGCAACTTCAAACTTTGCATTTACATGTTCTGGATCATCTGCCATAGCATCAGCTGATCTTGCAGTTCCATCATATCCAAAGAAATTTGGTCTAGACCTTCTTTCCATAGGTCTAGGAAACATACCTATATGTGCTGGAGTTGCATGAGTAGATACTGGAGCTGAATTATTAATTTGGGAAGTGTTACCTTGGCCAAATATATTTCTATTATATGAAGTAGCACCTTGACCTGATCCTCTATCAGTTCCTCTCCAATTGGTTGCACCAGCTGGAACAGTATTCCAATAGTTTTTACCAGTCTCATTCACAAATTCCATAAAATTTTCACAACGTGGTAAAGTCCATTCATGTTGATCATCACCATAAAATGTTATGTTGGCAGCACCATTCTGCCAAGATACTGGTTGTGCAGATGCATTTGCACAAGTATTTGGACCTCTTGTTTGACTACAAACAGAAGTCTGAGAACTACCACTCATTGCTATTCCAAGATCCGTATGAAATGCACTAGCTCCAGTAGCATTTGGATTAACAGTATTGATGGTATCAGAATGACTATGTGCTGGTGTATGATTAATACCTAATTTACGATTGAGTACGTATACTGTTTCTAAAAAATCAGGAGAAGATAATGTAAATCCAGTAAATTTAAAATATAAATTACCAGCAAGATTTAAAGTAAAATCAATATCTGCTGTTGCTTGATGAGTAGTTGAAACTGGATTTGTTTCACCATAGTCAGCAACTAAACTTCCAACAACAGTATTTGCATCAGATTGATTACGTTGATACTTAACATCTTGTAAATTAGCAGGTTCAAGATCCATCAAGCAACTATTAGATAATTGTGGTAATCTAAATGTTGCTGCTGTACCAATATAGGGAAATTCATAATGATTTCCACTAGCATCAGTCATATCACCACCATAAGTATCACCAATCATTGATGCTAACAATGGATAATCAGAAGCATTTTCTGTATCACCCTTACAAACAATCCATCCTTTAGGAATATTAGAATCTAAGAATCCTGTTCCTCCATCTCCACCCCAAGGCATGATTGTGCCAATCTTGGCAGCTCTCATCGTTTTAATTGAATCGTAGTGTTGTGCCATCTATTATAACTCCATGAGCCACCAACCTCTTAATGAAGGTGGTATTGTTTGTTGTGATGTAGATCCTTCTATATCATATGTACCAACAAAAACTAATCCAAATGCACAGTTACGTGTCTGAATAACCAATTCACCAGAATCCCACGCTTGCGTTCTTGTCTGACCAGAACCCGCATCAAGTTTAGAACCAGTTGAATCACCTTGAATTGATGTAGCAACTGCATTAACCTTAAGTGCTCTAATAATAAGACTTGTATTATATGTTAGATTACCACTAAGTTCAGTAAATCTAATCATATCACCAGTTTGTGCGTTGTCTGGTAAGTATAAAACCATGTTGCTTCCAGATGTAGCATTGATTAGGTAATTGTTATTAACCTGTAATGGGTTGGACTCTTGCTGACCTATACCAGTTGTAGTATCAAATGCAACATATGTATGTCTTCTACCACCATTTGCTGTCCAGTATTTTTCAATACCAAATGAATCAATAGCATTGTTATGATAGATTGTGAAGTCCTTAGGACCAACAGTACCACCAGAACCAGCAGATCCAAGATTATCAACATGGAACATCTTCTCAGATGCAGATTCTATTTCAAGAACCTTACCCTTCTGATAATATTTCTCACCCAAGAATATACTACCTTCAGCAGAAGTCATCTTGATAGATTCTGTAGCATTACAGACTCCTGTTCCCTGACATGATTCGTAGAAGATCTTAAGATCACCGTAGAAATTACCTGGTCCCTTAAGTGTTAAACCATTTGTATTTTCTTTTTCATCTTCAATTGATCCGTCACCAGCATGTCCAGCATCATTTGCAATAGATGCAACTAATGTTATACCATCAGAACCATACATTCTGAAGCAACCATTATTAATAGTAAGATCATCCTCAATAATTGTCTTACCACCACCATATAAAGGAATAGGTGTTGTTGCTAAAGTATTTGGAACCCTATAACTCTTAGGCAACTTACTTGCATATGATACATCAAGACTTCCATCAATACTATCAGTCTCAAAGAACTCAGATCCTATTCTAATAAACTGAATATAATCAAGTTTTGGTTGAATTAGATCAGCATTAACTAATCCAATTTCAAGTCTTGTATCACTAGTGTTAGGAGTTCTTGCCTTAAAGGTCTTACCAGTTGTAGGTGCTCTTCCTGCACGAGTACCAGGTAAATCTTCTAATAGTGTTGTAGTTCCAAGTTTCTTCAACTTAACAACACTCAAACCAACAGCAGCATTTATTGCGGTGGTTCCTTCTACACCTCTACCACCGTTAGGATATGTAGCATTAGATGATGTTGGTAAGAACTGATCTGTTCCAGTTACATATGGTGCAGCAGTAACTTGAATGATCTCCATCTGACCACTATTGTAAATTGCTACTAAATCACCAATACTAAATGCATCATAATTCGCTTGAATTTGAATGTTAGTAGTTGCTGGTACGACTGTAGCTGCAATTACTGTAAATGGTCTTGAAGGAAGAGTTGTATTATTTGACTGTGGATCATGCTTATAAACATGAACTACATCAGAAGTTGTATATGCAGCAGGTGATGTACCGAAAGATTCAGAAACACAGAAGTGATGTCCATGTGTATTACCAATCTTTGTGTCACCTGTACAAGTGTCAACCTCAAAGGTCTTAGTACCACCACCATTTGTTATAGTTAACTTCTTATTGGTAGTTGCATTAATATATGGTGTTGAACAACTACCATTTAAAGTAAGTGCTCCAGTATAATACTGATCACCATTAATTGTTATTTCACCTGTTACGGAGTTAACTTCAAATACAGTTATTGGATTGGATGTATCACAACCATTCTTAACTGATAACTTCTTAGCAACCTGTGATAATGTAGTCTTAAGTTCAAATATCTCACCATCACTACCATTAGAAGGACGAGAAATAATTACGTAGTCACCAGGTTGTCCTGTAGCACGACTATCTGAACCTGTTAGTACTCCACCAAACTGAGATAAGTAAACATTATCTTCTGTTCCAGCACCATCAATAGCACTAGTAGTCCATGTAGCATCATACTGAACAATACACTTATAAATGTTTGTTGTATCAGGATGCTCTGTACTTATTGTTGATAGAGTTCCAAATGGTTGTCTCTGTACCTCAACATAGTACGGTGTGCTATTAATCTGTGGAAGACGTGTAATCTTAACAAATTCAGCATACTCAGTTCCTTGTTCAACTGTATCAATAAGTAGAATGTCATTCTCATTATAATATTGAGTACCATTAACATCGTAAGGAGTTCTCTTAAGAGGTAAGTAGTACTTATCACCAGTTAATGTTGGGAATGTAGCAGCACTCTGTCCAGAAGGAGTTTGTTGATATGCAGTTCCACCCCAATCACCAGAACCAGCGGTATCAATCTTATTAAGTTCACCTGTATTAGCAGAAGAAACTAAGACAGTAATCAAATCTACATTACTATCAAAGAGATTGTTACCAAGAACACCACTTGTATGACTCTGAATTGTAGAACCAGCTTGTGCTCTACGTCCAACGAAGGAGTAAGAAGCATTACCACCACATAATGTTACATCAGCATTAAACCTTGATGTAGCATCAACAACTAGGTTGTTTCTAATTGTAGTAGTACCACCCTGACCAGCGATTCTTAATGTAGAAGCATTGGTAGCAAAATCAACTGTGCTTGTTGCACTATTACCAGATAAGAACTCAACAATTCCTGAAGGAGACTCAAACTTAGTAGTATCAGTTAATCCTCTTCTAATACCAAGTATTACATCACCAGCAGTCTTAAGTGCCTTAGCATCTATCTGTACAAAGGAGTCAGACTCAGTGCTTGCAAATGCACCACCAATAGTAATCTTAGACTTATTAGTATTAGAACCATCTACACTATCACCGATAGTAATTTCACTATCAGTACTTGTATTACCAATCTTGATATTCTGTGATGAAGTTGTTACGTTACCAAGTTCAATGTTTCTTACAGATCCACCAATCAATAGACCTTGAGTTGGTCTTGTTCCAGATGTTAAACCGAAGAATGTATTATCATTGAACAGTGTTGCTGTTCCATCAGTAATAGTAGT
>MDSZ01080265.1_pt1 | contig 11398 bp, 15 predicted proteins | sample 811201 | NCBI WGS metagenome assembly MDSZ01 (sample SAMN05326647, study PRJNA326480) | marine metagenome | isolation source: seawater | place: Indian Ocean: North | collected 2010 | reverse complement strand
TGGAGAACATTATTGGCAGTTGTTTTAGTACCCTTACTGATGTTCCCAACTATCTTTTTTGTATTGCCAATTGTAATGCAATCAGAACTTGATGAGAGGCAATCATTAAATTTAGAAGTACTAATAGAAACCAATCAAAATTCAAGTGAATTTGAATTTTTAACTATCGAATTTTCTGATAATTTACTTAATTATTCTATTATTGATTTGAATACAGATGTTGAATTTAATGATACAAGTATTATTATGAAAGATATTAAAAATTCAAAAATAAGTTCCGTATTAAGGCTTTCTTATGATTTGAACTCTTCAATTTGGAATTATTATATTATTTATGATTCAACACAGGAAAGTTCTGGAGAAGCATATTTGAGGATCTCCAATGCATTATCTAAATGGGAGGATAATTTAACATCTGAACGGATAAATGATGCTGGGCTTAATGAAGAAGCAATACTCAACCCCTTACAGCCAGAAGAATCGATACAAGGAGATATTGCTACAGCAGCAGAACAAGCGGGTTTTGTATTTAGTTTCATAATACCTTTATTTGTATCAATATGGACAGCAACCTCAGGAGTACAACCATCTATAGATATTACTGCAGGAGAAAGAGAGCGAGGGACTCTTGAATCTTTACTTTGTGCACCCTGTAGTAGATTGGAACTTTTACTTGGCAAATGGTTAGCTGTAACTTGTATTGTTGCAGTTAGTATAATATTACAATTAGCGGGATTAGTTTTTGCAATTTCATTTATCATGAGTGGTAATTTATTACAACCTCCAGAATTATCAATATTTTCAATTTTATTGTTTTTATTAGCAGTTAGTGTTTTTGGAATAATGGTTGTTGCATTAGAGATGGCATTAGCAATGAGATCAAGAAGTGTTAAAGAAGCAGGGTCGATTCTAGGGCCAATGATGCTATTTTTCTTTTTACCAGCAATTTTCGCTCAATTTATTAATTTGGAAAGTATAGAATTATTCTGGTTTGCTGTACCTGCAGTTAATGTTCTTTTAGCTATGAGGGAATTACTTCAGAATGAAATTTACTTTATTCATGTATTTGTTTGGGTATTTTCTAGTTTGATTTACGCTGCAGCGGCTTCTTGGTATGCATCAAGGCAATTTTTGAGAGAAGATTTAGTAGAATCGCTTAGTTAATTAAAAAATATTACTCTAGTATTACTCAGGTAATATTATAAAAGATTTCTAGGACGCCTAATCATGCCTAAAATCAGTCTTGATATGCCTGCTGAATTATTAGATGATTTGAAATTACATGTTGGTGACGAACATAAATTTGTTAGTGTTGCCGATGCTATTCGTACAGCATGCCGTAAATTATTAGATCAATTAGATGAAATTGATGCTAGGCATGGTCGTATGGGGGGTGATTAATTGAAAGTATCAAGAATAGACGCTAAAAAAGCTGTTGAAACGATTGTAAGATATCTAGAGTCTTCTGAAGGTGAGTTAAGAGAAGGACTAGTAGATACAAGTGAGAGGGTCTTGAAGTCTTGGGATGAAATATATTCTGGATACTCTCAAAATGCTAAAAATGTTCTTGAATCTACTTTTAATGCAGAAGGTTATGATGGAATTGTATTGCTTAAGAATATTGAATATAATTCAACATGTGAACATCATTTACAGCCATTTACGGGAAAGGCACATGTGGCATATATTCCAGTAGATCGGATTGTAGGGATTAGTAAATTGGCTAGGTTAGTAGATTTACATACGAGAAGATTGCAAAATCAGGAACGAATAACTAAAGGTATTGCAGACGATCTAGAAGAGGTCCTTTCTCCCTTGGGTTGTGCGGTAATTATTGAAGGAAGTCATGGTTGTATGACTTGTAGGGGAGTTAAAAAGCAAAATGCAATAATGACTACTAGTGCGATGAGAGGAGTATTTTTTGACAATTCAGAAGCTAGATCAGAGTTGATGCTACTAATTCAAGGAAATTAAGTTGATTCATATGCAATATCCAATTGTTGAAATTTTCCATAGTGTTCAGGGAGAGGGCTATCACTCGGGAGTTTCAAGTATTTTTGTTAGGTTTGGTAGATGTAATTTAAAATGTTCTTGGTGTGATACTGATTTTGAAGAATATGAAAATAAAGGCCTAATTGATATTGTTCGTCAAATTGAAAAATTTAATTGCAAAAATATAATTTTTACTGGGGGAGAACCCGCACTTCAGGACTTAGAACCCATAATAAAACAACTAAGGCCTAAAGGATATAAATTTTCAATTGAAACAAATGGTACAATCGAATTACAAAAAGGATTACTAGATTGGATTTGTGTTAGTCCAAAAGATCAAATTTATCCTGGAGTTTCTATAAAACAAAGATATGGGAATGAGTTAAAATGTGTTTATGTTGGACAGGACCTTTCAATTTATGATGATTTAAAAGATGGTTTTGAAAATTTGTATTTGCAACCATGTTATGATGAATTAAAGGATGTTGCATTGAACGGTATTTTGTTTAAACAAACAGTTGAAGTCGTAAAAGAGAACCCTGAATGGAAATTATCTTTACAAACACATAAATGGATGGGTGTAGATTAATGGAAAAGAGAGCAGTAATGTCTTTGTCAGGTGGAATGGATTCTACAGGTCTTTTGCTAGATTTATTGTCAAAGGGATATTTTGTTCACGCCATTTCATTTGATTATGGACAAAAACATAAAATTGAGATTCAAAAAGCAAAAAATAATATAGAATATTTATCTGAAAATGGTATTGATATTGAACATGATGTTGTGGATTTAAGTTCAATTAGTTCACTTCTTTATGGTTCTTTAACAGACAGTACAAAAGAAATTCCTGAAGGGCATTATGAAGAAGATCAAATGAAATCAACTGTAGTGCCAAATAGAAATGCAATATTTTCATCTATTGTATATGCTTCTGCATTATCTAATGCTAAAAAATTTGATTCAAATATCATTATTGCTCTAGGGGTGCATTCTGGAGATCACGCAATATATCCTGATTGTAGACCTGAATTTTATGATTCACTTGGGTATGCTTTTTCGATAGGAAATTGGGATAGCGAGAAAGTTAGTTTCTACTTACCTTATTTGGAATTTGACAAAAGCCATATTTTAAAACAATCATTAAAGTCTTGTGAAAAATTAGGATTAGATTTTGATAAAATTTTTTCAAACACTCTTACATCTTATAATCCAGATTCACTAGGACGTTCTTCTGGAAAATCAGGTGCTGATGTAGAAAGAATACTAGCATTTCATTCAATTGGGAGAAAAGATCCAATTGTATATGTAAAAGAATGGGAAGAAGTACTTAATGATGCTTTAAAAACTGAGGAAAAATATATTGAGGAATTAAAATGAATGCTAAATCATACACATCTACAAAAACATACAGAAATTTGCCTTGTGCACATAGACAATGGAAAAATCAGGGACATTGCTCTTTTGTACATGGTTATTCAAGAGAATTCATATTTCATTTTGCATCTAATGAATTAGATAAGCATGGTTGGGTTGTTGATTTTGGTGGTTTAAAGGATTTGAAAGTATTTTTAGAGCATTGGTTTGATCATACTCTTTTACTTGCTGAAGATGATCCTTTGCTTGAAGAATTTAGAGACTTAGAATCTAAAGGTGCTTGTGACCTTAGGATTCTTGAATCAGCTTCAATAGAATATTCTGCAAAATTTGTTTATGAATTTGCTAATGAATTAATAAGAAAAACTACAAATCAACGTGCTTGGTGTTATCGGGTTGAAGTTAGAGAGAACGATAAAAATTCGGCAATATATGAGCCCTAACTAGCATTACCTTATCCTAACAACTTTATGATTGGAAAAGAATTTCTAAAGCTGATCTCCACCAACCCTTAATTATAGCTACAATAATAGCTAATATTAGAAACGAAATAATGCAATAATCCCACATAATATTATTCAACTCTTCTTTTTCTATTTCTTTTCCAATTTTCATTATCATTAACGTATTGTATTGCTGTTGTTGAATCTATTAGGACTCCAAGCATTTGTTGTACTTCTAAATCTGTAGGGTTGCCTCTCATAATAGACCTCACAAAAGTTTTTGCAATGGAATGTTTCCTTCCTTCAGGCCATGGAAGCGAGTCTTCCAATTCTTTTAATTGCACTCTTAATAATTGTCTTAATTTTGGATTAAGGATTCTTTCTATAGAAATTGAACTTTCCCTAATACTTGGATCATTTGATGAATGGTTCATTAAATGATATTTGTATAACTCATATAGAATTACAGAAACAGAATGAGATAAATTCATTATTGGATATCCTTCCCAAGTAGGTATACTTGTAAGTAAATCACAACAAATTAATTCTTCTTGAGATAATCCTTTTCCTTCAGGTCCAAAAACTAGGGCTATTTTCCCGTGATTTGGATATATTCTATCTGAAATTTCTTCGGGAGTTACAAAATGTCTTGTAATTATTTTTTCACCAAACTCTCTTTTACCACTTGTTCCTATAACCAATGAACAATCATTAATTGCATCATCAAGGTTATTGTGAATTACAGCTTTTTCTAGTACATTTTTAGCATGTTTTGCTCTTTTTCTAGCTTCTTCACCAATGGTTAATTCTGGGGAAATTAGGTGTAATTCATCAAAACCAAAGTTTAGCATATTTCTCGCTATTGCACCTAAATTTCCTTCAATAGATGGCTTAACTAAAATAACTTTTAGAGTATATGGGAATTGTGGAAGAGGTAAATTTTGGTGATCTCCCATTTACTCACCTTCTTTAATGTAATTTTCAATAATTTCTTTTCTTATACTTTCATAAATTAAAAATGTAAAGCCACCAGATTCTCTATCTGGCATAATTATGCTATGTTTCTTTAATCCATTATTGTTTAAGAAAGAAAGAAATTGAATTAATTCATCCTTGATAGGGCATTTGATACTAATTGGGACAGTACCCCAATCAACCTGAATTGGCATTTTACTCAATCCGTTCTTCTTTGAACATACCTTGTAATGTAACCAGCAATCCAATTTCTCATCCTTTTATTTGCACCTTCAGTATATTTTTCAACAAGTTTTTTGTTTGCATCAAAGTCAGGAGTAAATTCTCCAGGATATTCATTAACTAACTTAATTGCTCTTATTTTTACAAAAGATGGCCTGATTCTACCCATTATTAATCCTCCAGTAGTTTTACTTCAATTGGAATATCTTCTTCTTCATGTCTTGTTATTTGTAATCTAACTTTTCTTGGAGGGTTTTCAATTCCGTTTTTCCAAATATACTCATTAACTTCTGGATCAATCCAGACAGTTTCTTCTATTGTAACTTTAAGATGTCTTTGTACTTGATTTCTGATTTCGCTAACTGCTCTTGATGCTCTTTTATTACGTGGTACGTTCCAAGCTGCCCTTAATGGTACTATTAACTCACTAACTGCTCCTCTTGCCATTTATTTCACCTTTGTAATTTACTTCTTCTCCACATATGTCTTTTTGGATGGCTTGTCATTCTTCTTCCAGTTTTCATTGTCACCCAAACAGGAACTCTTCTATTCTGTTTAGTTACTTTTTGAAGCCTTAGTTTTTTTGCTAATGGTTTATGTCTTGCCATATTATCACCCTAATATTTTGAAAGCCCTGGTCTAATTTCATTTGCATTTTCTCTAACAGAATGTGCACACGCATCTAATAATTTTTGACCATTGGATGTTAATCTTCGACCCTTTGTAATCTCTTCAGTTTCTCCATATATGTTTTCAACTGTTTTAACAATTGATTTTTCAACGAATCCAGCATCTTCTAATTGTTTAAGTCCTGTTCTGATGATGTGCCTAGAACCAGTTTTCACACGATTTGGTTTAACATTCCTATTTGTAGGTCCTCCAAATTCGTCAGCAAGGTGTTTAACTCCTATTGGTCCTAGTCTCGCAACTTTTCTTAAAATAGCTGCACATCTCATTTCCCACCAATCTTCTTGTACTGGTGGTCTTTCTCTGTTTGAACCTGTTTTTACATCTTCTGCCCATTCAGGTTTTTCTATGGTGTCTAATTGCCCTAATTCTGCTGCAACAGCAGGCAGTAACAGTTCTGCTGGAACGTCATAGTGCGTTGTCATAGTATCACCGAGCGACCTGCCCACAAACTTCCCGTATAAAACTACGATGGAATCATAATTGTATGAATGTACACTAATAAGTTTCAAACGATGGTTATTTTTGGGATATTCATGCGAGCCGCAATGAGGCAGAATCCTAACATGATTAGAACCATGTTGCTTTTGTCATTTACACTTATTTTTTTACTTGCTTATGCAGTATATGGGGCAACATCTGATTCAGGCTACTACCTGTATACAACAGAAAAAAACAATTCTGATGCAGATTTAAATCCCGTTGGGAATAGCCCATCTTTTCAAAATGGTAAAACTACATGGATTTGGGAATTTGAATCAAATACTAAAAATTTAACTTGGGTAAATATTTCTGTTTCGGGTGCTTCTCAAAATTCAAATCTTAAAATTATTAATGTAGATGGTTCTTTTTGGTCTCACCCTGATTTGGGAGATGCATTTGATTCCAATGTTAACTGTGCAGATCGTCAAAATAAAGATGGAAGTTTTGTTTGGGTAACTGTAGACTGCCAAGTAGGTTCAACGCATACTATGCCCATAAGTGATGGTAATGCTACTTTTGTTTCATTTACACATCCTAACCCTGCATTTAGAGACGGAGGTACTGTTAGAGCCGAAAACTATGAAGATGCATTAAAAGAGGTTAATTCAACATTTAATAGAACTCATGAATCTGGATTATGGCAAATTTCAATTGAATCAGAGGGAAATCATACAGAAATTAATCCCCTAATCAGTGTTAATTATGTAAATGAAGAGATTATTGATGTTGAATTATTCCAAATAGACGCAGTAACAGAAATGTTGTGGTCTATGTCTGCATTGATAGGTTGTTTTATGATATTATTAGTTCCTGCATTTTTGATATATTTCATTTCTCAGCAAAGTAATAAAAAGGAAAGAAAAGAAGTTGAAATTGCACTTGAGCAAGATAAAATAAATTAGATGCAGCAATGGTTTGAAATACCTATCTTGTCTTCTCTCTTATGTGGCTTCTAGGGTTATTCTAGTCATTCTGAGTTTGGCGGGGCTCGTTTTCATGGGTTTTTTTGACTGCATTGATGATTTAAATGAAAAACCTATCTCTGAGACTTATAATGCATCTAGTAAATTAAGTGGTATAAATTTGAAGCCAACTAATTTTGAATTTCAATATTCTAATAATGGAGATTTTCAAAATTTTGGATTATTATCCAGTTACACTTGTTGTGATACAGTAAATCGGCCAGAGAGTCTATGGATTGTAGATGGTATGTTGGGCAAAGAACAGCAAATTGGTGTTAATTTGCAGAATATTGGTTCAACATCAAGTGGGCAATTTGATTTAAGGGTCTATATAGAACATAATGAATATGATGAATTTATCATTTTCGATCAAATAATTCAAGTTTCTAGTATTTCAGGTTCTAGCTCAAAAATGGTATATCTTGATTGGATACCTGATTATTCTGGCAATCATACAATTTATGCAATTACACTACATCCACAAGATGATGATGTTTCAAATGATCAGTATTCAAGGCACTATACTGTTGGCTATTTATATGAAAATGCCAACTCTGCGGGAATATGGAATTCAATGTCTAGTTATTGGTCTATAGATACAGATACAGGCATAACTCCACATGATTCTAGTACCTTCTATAGAAATTCATTTTATGTTGGAGATCAAAATACTGTTTCTTATGGGAATAATTGGAATGAGATTATGGATAGTACAGTACTAGATTTTGGAGATAGAGTTTCAAACCCTTTAAAGCAATTTCAGATATCATTCTTAGCATCAGGGGCAAGTAAAACTGGTGATAATCTATATCTTAAAATTCAGAATTCTCCCAATAATTGGAAAACATTAGGCACTTTAAACGCAATAATTGACTCTTCTGCAGCTAATTGGAATTTGTTTACTTACAATATTAATCCAATTGATATGAATTCTAATAGTAAATTAAGATTAAGTTTTACTTCTAATGCAGTAAATACCGATTCTGGGTATTGGATTGATGATTTTGTAATGGTTTATGATCAGGCTGCAAGAGATAGTGAGTTTAATCCTAAGATAGTGAGTATTTCTGATGGTCAATCATCAGCAGAAGAATGGTCTGAGCATAATTTAGAGGTTAAAAATATTGGAAATTTGGAGGATAAATTTAATTTTGAAATTACGAATCTTCCTGACGGTTGGGATTGGACATTAAATTATCAAAACGGGGGCCCTATTGATCCACAAACAGGAATAGAAGTTGCTAAAGGTTCTTCAAAAAATATTACTGTACGTGTAAAACCTTCTTCTAATTCCTCATTAGGAGATACTAATTTGAATTTTAAAGTTAGTTCATTAAATTCAATATCATCTAGTGATACTAAACAATTTAAAATTAATGTTTTACCTACATATCTCCCATTACTTGAATATGATGAAGAGATTAGTTCATGCAGGCCTGGAGATACATGTGAGTTATATGCAACATTAACTAATGCTGGAGACGTTTATGACACATTCCAGATTAGTTCTTCAGTTTTGCTTCTTAGACCTGGATGGTCATTTGATTTGTCGTGGAATCAACAATTGTCAATTTCTTTAGAATCAGGTGAATCAACACCTATTAGGATGACAGTATCAATTCCTGCAGATACAATTCCTGGGCAATATAGTAGTTTATATTTATCAGCAACTAGTGATGCAAGAGAGGATATTATTGCAAACTTAAGGATTAATGCTTCTGCTAGTATGATTTCACAGGCTAGTTTTTCTGTAGAGATTAGTAAATTAGATTCTAATATTATTAATCCATCTCCAGGTTCAATTATTAATTTACCATTTACTCTTTGGAATAATGCATCTGTTTTTGATACATTTGAAGTATGTTTTGAGAGAAGTGGTTCCAGGAGTTGGGTCGTTGAATCAAATCAAGAAGGAATGATAATTGAAGATGGGAATGAATGTTCAAATCCTTATTCATTTGAAGTATCTGGATATGCTACTTTTGATGTTTATTTGATTATAAATGTCCCTGAAAACGCACAAAGTGGTGACTCTGGTCCTCTTTTAACTCCAATAATAAAGAGTACAAGAAGTAATGACATAATCAATACAGTTCCTTTTGATGGGATTTCAGTAAGTATGGTTAGTGATTTAAAAATTAGTGATCTAAATTCTAATGATTACCTTTCACCAGGAAGTGAGAATATACTTACATTCAATATTACCAATAGTGGTAATGGCGCGGATGAAGTTCAATTTTTAATCGAAAATTTAGATTATGATTGGAATTATTGGTTTTCAGATGGTGAAAATGAAGTAAGTACTTACAATTTGTCACCTGGCTATGAGGGTAATGATATAGTTGAAATCACTCTCCATTTATTTGTTCCTGACGATATTCTAGGAGAAATTTCAATTAATTTCGAAATATTGATCAGTTCAATTCTATATGATACCGAAGTTGATTATTCTGATAATAGTGTCTTGTATTCTGGATTGACTGCAATGACTTTCCATCCTGAATGGTTTATTAGTCCAATAAATTATATCACAACTGAAGCAGATACAATTGTTGAATTAAATGCTACAATAATTAATTCAGGCAATTCATTTGATAATAATTTAAAGGTAAAATTCGACTTTGAAAAAGGCATTCAAGATTCTGGATTAAGTATTGTTTTAAGTGCCCCAACATTTGGAGATGAATATTTTACATCTGGTCAGTGGGCATCAATTCCTTTAGATAAAAATCAATTAGCTAGAATTGAAATATTAATTATTATCCCCTCAGACATTAAAATACCTTCTGAATTAAAAATTACATGGACAGTACAAGGAGGGAGTAATCAACTTGGAGAATCTTCAACTCTAACAAATATTTCAATCATTGATGTTTCTATATATCGAAGCCTTTCCTTAGAATTGGGTATGAATTCTGGAATATATTCTCCAAATTCGATTGAATATTTTAGTATTAATTTTTCAAGCTACTCTTCAATTATTGAAGATTTGAATATAACTTATGAAATTCCCGAGGGTTGGTTTCTTTATTGCAAAGATCCTTCTAATGATGGTGAATTTAGAGTAGTAATTCCTGCAGCAATTTCGGGTAATAGTAGGAAATCTAGAATCGATTGTAGTTTGCAAATTGGAGAAGATTCAGGACTAAATGAAATTAAAATAAATGTGATAGATAAAAATGGCAATTATATTCAAAAATGGAATTTAGAAATGGCTATACAATCATCTGGAGAGAATACTTTTTTCAATTCATTCTTTGAAGAAAATGGACTTTTAAAAGGATTAATGTTAACATTTGGAGGAATAATTTTGGTACTTTTAAGTATACTTTTAATTCAAAGGCATTCTGATAAATATGAATATGAAGATGAGATAAATGAAGATAATTCATATTATCAAAATTCAATCCCGCAGCAAAATCAACAAAATATGATTCAAAATACAACTTATGGTGCACAAATGGTACAACACATGGCCCCCATGCAAAATGAAGTGCCAGTTAGTAATTTTTCACAACCACAATCTAGACCTCCATCGGAAATAGAAACACAATCATTGGAAGATGCTTTTGGATCCTTAATGTCTAGGGATAATTAAAATTAATAAGGTGTAATTATGATTTTTCCTGCTTTTTGGTATTTTTTGTTGTTTATGGTATCAATTTGTGGTGTAATCTCATGGTATTTGAGAAATTACACAGAGAGAGTAGATTTGCTTAGATTTTTTGCAATGTTAGGGGTAATTTCTATGCTAATATTACTAGGTTGGACATTGACAATGGATGTATGAATATGGAAGAATTAGCTGAAATGTACCCTACGAGATGTCCTATTTGGTGGGCAAGAAGAGGCCTAGTTGAGATTAAAACAACTGAAAAAGGAGTCACAGGTAGACTTGTAGTGATTAGAATTTGGAAGGAAAACAATCAAAGAAAAGGACTTGGAAAATTTTTTAATTATCTTGAAAAAATTCTGTTTAAAATGACAAAGGGCCCAAGAGATCTAAGAAGGCCATTAGATGACATGAATAGTTTATTATGGGAATTATGCGATGGTTCAAGAAATTTTTCTCAAATTTGTAAAATTATGGATGAAGTGTTTGCAGAACATATTTCTCCAGTTGAAGAGAGAACTGCAATTGCATTAAGGCAATTCGAATCATTAGGTTTTTTAATAATCCTTAAACAAAAATTTGACAAAAGTTGGCCAAATGGACCAGGAGTTCAAGATCCCAATAATCCTCTTCCTGAACCAAATCCT
>MDSZ01040391.1_pt1 | contig 11398 bp, 10 predicted proteins | sample 811201 | NCBI WGS metagenome assembly MDSZ01 (sample SAMN05326647, study PRJNA326480) | marine metagenome | isolation source: seawater | place: Indian Ocean: North | collected 2010 | reverse complement strand
GTTTATATGATTATTGCTCATTTTTTTAATTTCTTAATTAGACTACAATAGTATAACAAATATATCTCTTTATGGTTTTATGAAAATTTTTTTAGCAACGAAAAATCCTGGAAAAATATCTGAATTTAAACAGATATTGTCCAGATTAGATGTTGAGCTTTTAAGCTGTAATGATATTGAGATTCCTGATGTCGAGGAAACCGGAACTACATTCGTTGAAAATGCAATTTTAAAAGCGAAGAGTGCTGCAAGAACAACAAATCTTCCGTCTATAGCAGATGATTCAGGGATAGAAGTTGACTATTTAAATGGCAAGCCAGGAGTATGGTCAGCAAGATATGCTGGCGAAGGCGCTTCTAACAAAGAGAACAATACAAAACTACTTGAAGAGCTTAAGGGTGTTCCTGATGATGAGAGGAGTGCATGTTACAGATGTGTCATCGTCTTCATGAGAAACAGTGAAGACCCGTTTCCTTTTATTGCACAAGATACTTGGTGTGGAAGAATTAATAAAGAAGAGAAAGGTTCAAATGGCTTTGGTTATGATTCAATATTTTATCTTCCTGATAAAAGTGTGACATCCGCAGAGTTAAGTTCTGAAGAGAAACATAAAATCAGTCATCGAGGTAAGGCTTTATTAAAATTTTCTAATTTTTTTTCAACATATGCTCAAAGTGTCTAATAATGTAAAACTCTTTTCTTTCATTTTGCTATTGATATCATCATGTGCAAAAAATCCAGTCTCTGGCATGCCTGATTTTGTAACTATCACAGAGCAACAAGAGATTGAGATGGGTCGTGCTTATCACAAGGAAATACTCAAAACGAATAAGGTTTTAGAAAATAAAGAATTAAATAAATACTTTGTTAAGCTAGGAGAGGATATTGCTAAGTCAAGCCATAGACCTGATCTTGATTGGAAATTTACCATTATAGATAATCCAACGTTTAATGCATTTGCCACTCCGGGTGGCTATGTTTACTTTTACAGAGGTCTATTGGCGCACTTTAATTCTGAAGCTCAACTAGCCGCTGTATTAAGTCATGAAATAGCTCATATAACCGCGAGACATGCGGTGAGAGGTATGAGCACTGCGCAAGTTACTAATTTGTTAATCGGCTTAGCCGCATCTAAAGTTCCAGGGGGCTCAATCTCAAACAGTGGGTTTAATTTACTCAATCAAATAGTAAATAAAGGATATAGCAGAAAATATGAATCAGAGGCTGATGACATAGCAAAAGACTATCTAGGTCGTAATGGTTACAATCAGGATGCTATGGCGGAGTTTTTGAGAGTTATGAAAAGTGCAGATGAACTAGAGAATGAAATTGCAAAAAAAGAGGGGCGGCCAGCAAGTGCAGGTTATCATAGTATATTTTCCACACATCCTTCAACCGAAAATAGAATTGAAGCTATGAACTCTACAGAAAATCGTGATGGTAAAAAAAATAAAGAGGATTTTCTTAAAATGATTGATGGTTTACCTTATGGAACTAGTGATGAAGAGGGTTTTGTAAGATACAACGTTTTTTATCATCCATTTTATGCAATCAAGTTTACATTTCCTGAAGGTTGGACGCTAGATAATCTTCCTGATAAATTAATTATAAAAAATAATAATTCTGAAATAATTATGATATCAGACAATTTGCTTAGAGATGACATTGATAATGGTCTTTCTCCAAAAGGATACCTTGATCAAAACATCAACAAATCTACTTTCTTAACAAGAAATACCCTTATGGAGCAAAAATCACTTAATAATGGTGTTATGCAAGGATACTCATATTTATATGAAACTAAGTCAATGGTAGAAAATAGCTTTACGAGGTACACTGTTTTTTTCGACATAGATAATGAAAATAAAAAACCTAAAGCATGGATTTTTATTAAGAAGTTTAACGATATATCTAATGATAATAAATCTAAGGTCATTGATGAAACTTTTGATAAAATGAGTAAAGAGGAAATTGAAAATTCAAAAGGACTTAGAGTAAAAGTCATCAGATTTAGAGATGGTATGTCATATCAAAATTTAGCCAGCAATAGTCCTCTTGGTAGATATGCTGAAGGTAAGCTTAGACTCCTAAATGGACACTATCCTACGGGAGAACCTAAGATTGGGAGTCTAATTAAAATAGTTGAGTGAATATGAAAGGAAATATTTTTTACGCACAATCTGGTGGAGTTACACCTGTTATAAACGCAACCGCATCGGGGTTGATAGATGCATATTTTGAGAATAGAAAGTATTTTAATAAATTTTATGCTGGCAAGAATGGTATTTTAGGTGCTCTTAGAGAAGAGCTCATCGATATTTCACAAGAAAGTAGGTCTCAATTAAAACTACTCAAATATACTCCTGGAGGAGCTTTTGGTTCTTGTCGGTTAAAACTCAAAGACTACGAAAAGTCACAAAGAGAATTTCAAAGAGTATATGAAGTATTTAAAGCATATGACATAAAATATTTTTTCTACAACGGCGGCGGTGACTCACAAGATACAACTAATAAAATTAGTAAATATTTTAAATCAAAAAAATACCCTATTACTTGTATCGGTTTACCTAAAACTATTGACAATGACTTACCAGTAACACATTGTTGTCCAGGTTTTGGCTCTGTAGCAAAATATATTGCCACATCGACTCTCGAGGCATCATTAGATGTTAGGTCGATGTCTGAGACATCAACAAAAGTCTTTATACTTGAAGTTATGGGTAGGCATGCAGGTTGGCTGGCTGCATCTTCGGGAATTATAAAAGAAAAGCCATGTGATCCACCACATCTGATTCTGTTTCCAGAAATAGAATTTAAACAGAAAGTTTTTTTAGATAGAGTAAAGGACTCTATAAAAAGATATGGTTATTGTGTGATTGTTGCGTCAGAGGGTATTAAAAGTAAAGGCAGTTTTTTAAGTGATAGTGGGCTTAAAGATAGCTTTGGACATGCTCAGTTGGGTGGTGTAGCTCCTGTATTATCTAGTCTTATTACATCTAAGCTTAAATATAAGGTTCATTGGGCTGTATCAGATTACCTTCAAAGATCAGCAAGGCACATATCATCTAAAGTGGATGTTGAACAAGCATATATGCTGGGTAAATCCGGAATTATTTATGCCAAAAAAGGTATAACAGATGTGATGTTGACCATTAAAGATAAATCGATCAAGAACAAGTTTAAATGGACAGTTGGATATACACCTTTAAGTAAAGTTGCAAATGTAGAAAAAAAACTTCCTAAAAGTTTTATTAAAAATAACGGATATGAAATCTCAAAACCCTGTTATAAATATATTAGTGACCTAGCTTACGGCGAGGATTATCCAAAGTACTCTAAAGGTATTCCAAAATATGCTCAATTGAAATGTGAGACTGTAAAAAGAAAGCTTAAGGGCTTTAAATTATAAAATTTTAATTTTTTTTGATGAATTGATGTCTACTAAGGCTTCTATAAAGTTTTCATCGCTATTCAAACAAGGTATGAATTTAAAACTATCTCCTCCATGTTCTAAAAACTCCTCTTTTGACTCTCTTCCAATTTCATCTATAGTCTCGAGACAGTCTGATGAAAACCCAGGACAAAATACATGAATATTTTTTATACCCTCTTTAGGGAGAGCCTCGAGTCTAGATGAAAGATAAGGTTTTATCCATTCTGCTTTACCAAATCTTGATTGGAAAGCCACCTCATAGTCAGATTTTGTAATATTTAGTTGTTCTGCTATTAAATCTGCTGTTTTGAGACACTGAGTTTGGTATGGTTCATCATCGCAAATATAGGACTGAGGGATGCCATGGAATGAAAACAAGAGTTTATCAGGTTTACCCTCTTTTTTTTGATAATCATTAATTTTTTTTGCGCATGCCTTGATATAAAGACAATTGTCATGGAAATCTTTTATAGCATTTATTTTAACGTTTTTAAAAAATACATTGTCTCTCCTTGTGATATCCTTAATCAACTCAAATATCGATAATGTTGTAGTCGTAGAATATTGAGGGAACATAGGTAGTATTGTTATATCCGTATAGCCGTTTTTGACCGATTTATACAATATTTTTTCAATTGAAGGATTACCGTACCTCATTGCAGTATCAAAATAATAATTAAGGCTCAATTTTTCAGCTAACTTTCTGAGATAGCCAGTTTGTGCATATGTATGAAACAATAATGGTGATCCCCAGTTTGTCCAAACCTTTCTATAAAGTGCTGCACTTTTCTTTGGCCTAGTCCTAAGAATGACTAAATTAAGAAGAGTTAACCAGAAAAATCTTGGTAATCTAATAACGTATTTGTCTGATAAAAATTCTTTTAGATAAACCCGCACTTCCTTTTCATATGGTTGATCAGGTGTTCCAAGATTAACTAATATAGTGATTTTAGACATATATTATCTACTTATTTATATCTTTTATGAAGAAGACTGGATTTAGGAACATGTGATAACAAAAAGTCCATTTGATCACTTAAAATTCTTCTCCCTCTTAATATGAGATATTCAATCCTCGATGGTATAAAAGGAATTGCAATTAATGGCATATTGGCTTCTTCAGGCGTTTTATCACCTTTCTGATTATTGCATCTTCTGCAAGCAGTTACTGAATTCATCCATTTATCCTCTCCGTTCCTTGATAATGGGATAATATGGTCCCTCGACAAGCTCTTAATAGGAAATTGCTCACCGCAATACATGCAAGTTTTTGCATCTCTCTGAAATAGAGTCATATTCGATAGCGGGGGCGTGTATCTACTGTATGAGCGTTTGCTGTAATTCTTAGTTGCTATAATAGAGTTGATTTCAATTTTGCTTTGCTTACCAGTGAGCCTGCTATAACCCCCTCTCACCATCAGAGTGCTGAGCCCGCACTCATAGGTTACCTGCTCATTGCAGTACAGCTTTACAGCTGTTTGATAGCTGATCCACTCAATTGGTAAGCCAGCATAATTTAGTCTAAGAATTTGTTTGGTAATATCCATATTCCAAATTTATTTTACATCAAAATATGGCTTAAATTCTTAAATTTATATTAATAATAGTCGAGGCGTGCACTATTTTGATGAATTTATCAACAGGCACCAAAACAGTATTTATTAACATATATTTTCAGATATTTATCTATAGGAATATAATTCACATAAATCATTTTATCTCTATCTATATGATTTATATGTTTTTTTATATTTGACTATAAATTGAACAATATGACAGAAGTATTACAAAACATAATGATTATCATTTAAATTAAGATTTATACACAGAATTATCCACAGAATCTGTGGATAAACACTATTAAAGATATAACAAAATGCATAAAAAAAGCAGTCTATAATATATTAATGCAAAAACTCGCCAAAGTTGTCTTGGATATACCAGTAAATAAATCTTTTGATTACTCAATTACTGACGAAATGGCTAAAATAGGTTCAAGAGTGTCAGTGCCATTCGGTAAGTCAAAAAGAATAGGTGTAATAATTGATTTATTGCGATATTGTGAGGATAAGCAATCTTATAGAGTCAAAAATATAGATCGGTTAATAGATTATGACCCCATAATTTCTTCAGAAATACTTAAAACATGCAAATGGGCATCCTCCTACTACCATCATCCGATCGGACAAGTTATTTTTTCCGCAATTACACCGCACTACCGGAAAGAAAATAAGGAACCAAGAAAAAAAATTGAAATCGCTAGAAAAGTTAATATAGAAAAACTTTTACTGAATAACGAACAAAAGGAGATAAGCAAATGTTTGTATAAGGATATTCATAAATTTCAAGTCAATGTTATAAGAGGCGTCACAGGATCAGGGAAAACAGAACTTTACATAAATTTTAGTAAACAGATTCTCAAGGATAATGAACAAATTTTAGTAATGGTTCCGGAAATAAATTTGATCCCCCAAACATTAGAAAGATTCAAAAAATATATGGGCTTTGAGCCTATGCAATATCACTCAAATCTAACTGCTGTCCAAAAATATCAAGTATGGAAAGAGTGTTCGATTAATAACAAGTTGATTGTGATAGGAACAAGGTCATCTATCTTCTTACCGTTTCATAATTTAAGTTTAATTGTCGTAGATGAAGAACATGATAGTTCCTATAAACAAAACGAATCATTTAGATACAATGCTCGAGATATTGGCATTTTAAGGGCAAAACATTTTAAATGCCCTGTAATCTTAGGAACTGCAACACCCTCATTCGAGACAATAAATAATATTATCTCTAATAAATATAAAGAATATCGAATAATGAAAAGATTTCATAATTCAAAGTTACCTCTAATAACAATAATTGATTCTTCTATTGATCAACCTGTTGAAGGTATTACAAAAACTTTGCAAAATAAAATATCTGAAGTTTTAAGAAATAAAAAGAAAATTATATTATTTTTAGGCAGACGAGGATTTAGCAACTCAGTTATATGTAGTAATTGTAAAACAATAGCTAGATGTCCGAAATGTGATAGCTATATGACATATCATAAAAATATTGATAGATTGATTTGTCATAAGTGCGAATTTAAACAAAAATTCGATCAAGTAAAGCAATGTTGTGATCATCCTGACTTAACGCCATTAGGCATCGGAACACAAAGAATAGAAAATAAAATCAAGAATCTGTTTCCAGATAAGAGAATACTTAGAGTTGACAGTGACAATATATCCTCAAAAAAAGATCTTAGTGATTTTATTAACAAAGCAAATAATGGTGAGGTAGATATTTTTATAGGAACACAAATGATCGTAAAGGGTCATGACTTCAGAGATGTAGATTTGGTAGGCATAATCAACATAGACGCAGGATTATATAGTACAGATTTTAGAGGTCTAGAAAAGACTGCTCAATTGATTACACAAGTAGCAGGTCGATCTGGAAGACAAAAAGAACAAGGTAATTTATTTATACAAACATATAATCCGGATCATAACTTGCTTCAAATTATATTGAATCAAGGCTATGAAAAGTTCAGTAAAATTGGTTTGGATCAAAGAAAGAATGCAAACTTGCCGCCGTTTAGTCACGTTGCATTGTTGCAAATAAGTTCTAGAAATAAATCTGATGCCAAGTCTATACTGATAAGTTTAAAAGAAAAGTGTAAATCAAAGTCTGTTTTTATATATGGTCCTTCTCAATCTAAAAAATTGAAGAAGAATAATCAATATTTATATGAATTACTAATAGGTTCTAATAGCTCCAGAGTTTTATCAGAAAATATTTCAAAATTTGAGCTATACTTATTTAACTTAAAAAAGAAAGTTAGTTGGAACATCGATGTTGATCCTATAGAACTATGAATAAAAATATAAATATACTCGTAACAAAAGCATTAGATAAACTTGGTTGCGATAAAGAAAAAATAGATAGTGTAAATATTGAGGTTAACAGAACATCAGATAGTACTCATGGTGATTTTTATACAAACATTGCTATGAAACTTGCTAAGATTTTAGGAAAAAAACCTTTAACAATTGCGCAAGATATTCTAGATGCCATTGAATATGACGATACAATTGAAAAGGTAGAGATTGCGCCACCAGGATATATCAACTTCTTCCTTTCTAATCAGAATAAGTATCAAGTAATTAATGAAATTCTTGATAACAAAGATATTTATACAAAAAAAATTGAATATCCTAAAAAAGTACATATTGAGTATGTTTCGGCAAATCCAACCGGACCTTTACATGTTGGGCATGGTCGAGGAATGGTGCTAGGAGAGATTACTGCAAAATTCTTATCTCTACAGGGACATAAAGTTAAGAGAGAATATTATGTTAATGATGCAGGTAGACAAATTGATCTATTATTAGTGAGTACTTTTTTGCAACACATTGAAAAGAGTAATCATGTCTTCATTGACGAGAAGAACAGTAAAGATGGACGTTTGTTTACTTATAAGGGTGACTATGTAAATGATGTAGCCATATCTATTAAAGATAAACTTAATATGTTTAAAAGGGAGGAGATATTATCTTTACTTGAAAAGCCAATAGACTCTCTTATTTCATATTTAAAAGATCAACCAAACTATTTTGAAACAAGATATGCATTAGTAGAGGAAATAATTAATAAATACATAAAAAAGGATTTGAGTGCAGTTAATATAGTTTTTGATAGTTGGTTTTTTGAAAGTCAGTTGTATAAAACTGGATTACTTGATGAAGTGCTTTCTATCATAGATGAGAAAGGTTTAAGTTATAAAAAAGATGGAGCATTATGGTTTAAAAATAGCAGCTTTGGTGAAGATAAAGATAGAGTGCTCATAAAGAATAATGGCGATATGACATACTTTGCAACTGATATTGCTTACCACATCCATAAGTTCAAAGATTTTGACTTATTGATAGATATTTGGGGTGCGGATCATCATGACTATGCTATAAGATTACAGACTGCACTAAAAGCATTAGGATTTGATGTTAAAAATAGATTACAAATACACCTAGTTCAATTTGCTAATCTCTTAAAATCAGGAGAGTCAATATCAATGTCAACAAGAAGCGGATCTTTCTTACCTATTCGAGACCTTATTGGAGATATTGGTGAGGATGCAACAAAATTTTTCTACCTAACAAAGAAGAAAGATCAACACTTAGAGTTTGATATTGATCAAGCTGGAGAGAGAAATAAGAATAATCCTATCTACTATATTCAATACGCACATGCAAGAATAACAAAAATTCTTGCAGACTTTGATGATAAGAAAATACATAAAGAGGATTTTGACCAACTTAATGAAAAAAATGAAATTGATATGCTTAAATTGATTAACAAATATCATGAGACCTTTAACAAAGCAATTGAGGATGTTAGGCCAGATCTTATAACAAATTATTTATATCTATTATCAAAATCATTCCATTCATACTATGCAGAAACAAAAATACTTACCTCTGTTGTCAAAATAGAGAAAATCAAGTTAATAAGATGTATTGATAAAATTATTATAAATGGTCTAAACGCTCTTGAGATTAAGCCAATGGATTCTATGTAATGAAACAGAATAGGATAGCATTGGTATATGATTTTGATGGAACTCTTACCCCTAAAACGATGCAAGAATATACAGTAATTCCTAGACTAAAACTAAATTCTAAGAAATTTTGGAAAAGTATTCTTGATGAAGCAAAAAATACTGATGGTGAAGTTATGATGATTTACATGAGACGCCTTATTACAGAAGCGAAAAAACTAAATTTTGATATTACAAAAAATGAATTTAAAGAGATGGCATCAAATATAAAATATTTCAAAGGTGTTAAAGAATGGTTCGATAACATAAATAGTTATATTGATAAAAATCATAGAAAAATAAAAATATCGCATTATGTTATATCAGCAGGACATCATGAAATATTGGAATCATCTATAATAAGAAATAAACTTACAAATGTTTTTGGATCGCAATATTATTTTGATGACTATGGGCATGCTACGTTCCCTAAAACTGTAGTTACAGACACAGTAAAAACTCAATTTCTTTTTAGGATTAATAAAGGAAAAGAGAGGATATCTGATTCTATTAATAGTCATATGCCTGAGGAATCTAGACCTATCCCTTTTGAAAACATGATATATATCGGAGATGGTTTAACTGATGTACCTAGTATGGCTCTAATAAAAAAACAGAATGGTCATGCGATCTCTGTTTATCCTAAAAATAGTAAAGATCAAAAAAAAGTATCATCGGAACTTTTAAATGCTGACAGAGTAGATTTTATTGCAGAGGCAAATTATACAAAATCAAGTAAACTTTATAAAAGAATATGTCTTCTAATAGATATGATAAGTGCTCGTATAAAATATCAAAATGAACTTATATCAACTAGTTCTCGTCGATAATAGTCATATTATTAGTTCTATCCAGGAATTTGTATTGCATCTTACAAACATTGAAATATTCTTCTAAATGAGCAACCACTAACTTTAGATCAAATTGTTTACAGCTATATATATCCAATTGCAGTAGTCCAGGGTTAGACTCATCCCAAATATGAATAACAATATGGCTTGTCTCTATTAAAGCCATACATGTTGTTCCACGGTTCCCTGGTTGATCAACATAGGTAATAGATGGTCCTTGCATTAACTTCATATCTATTTTAACTATTAACTGCTTCATCCATTCAAGAATCTCATGAAGAGATTCATCTTTGGGACAGTCATTGACTTCAGCTCTAAGTACAAGATGTTTGTGATCTAATTGCATAATCTTATAAGTACAATATAATTATTTTCAATAAATATTAAGTCAAATCATGAATAACAAAAAAATATATTATGAATATGATTATTCAACTGAAAGTGCAGTCGGGATAGAGTATGAAAAATATTTACATCAAAGTCAAAGTAAATATCAGAAAATTGATATTATCAAAACAAAGTACTATGGGAATGCAATGTACCTAGATGGCTGTTTTATGTTGTCAGAAAAGAATCAAGATTATTATCATCAAGAGTGCGTAAAACTAATACCGAAAAAAACAAAAGAAATATTAATTATAGGAGGTGGAGATTGTGGAATTGCCAAGCTTATACAAAATCAATCTTCTGTGGATCAAGTAGATATTGTCGAGATAGATAAAAAAGTAGTTGAGGTATCGAAAAGGTATTTTCCAAATCATTTTAAATATAAAAATAAGAAAAATAAGCCAAACATAATAATAGAAGATGGATATGCTTATCTAAAGACATCGCAAAAGAAATATAATTGTATTATCGTAGATTCAACAGACCCAATCAATCAAGCAAAAATATTAATTTCTAAAAAGTTTCTAAGACAATGTTACATGTCTCTTACAAAAATGGGTGTGATAATACAGCAGTCTGGTTCTCCACTGAAAGACAGTAAAACCATAATTGAACCCTTAAAAAGAAAGTACAAAGATTTAGGCTTTATAAATGTGAAAATCAGAAATTTTTCAATGCCATTGTATCCAACTGGAACATGGTCATTTATTTCAGCTAAAAGAGCGTAGCTAATTGCTACGCTCTCTTAGGATTTGCTTATTGTTCTGGATAAACTGAAGGTTTCACTCCAGTAGCTTTACTAAATTCTGGGTATGCTTCTAAGCCACACTCAGAAATATCGACACCATCAGATTCTTCCTCTTCAGTTACTCTCAAACCAAAGAACATTTTGATGATTGACCAGAATATTAGACTCATAATAAATGTCCATAAGAATATCATCAACGCACCATAGATTTGTGCACCTAATGAACCACCTGTTAGAGTTACAGCTAGTAATCCCCAGATACCACAGGTTCCATGAGCTGATATTGCTCCTACAGGATCATCTATTTTCATTTTATCTAACATAACAATTGATAAAACAACTATTAATCCACCAATGACACCTATAATAAGCGCTAAACCAGGTGTAGG
>MDSZ01003472.1_pt1 | contig 11398 bp, 8 predicted proteins | sample 811201 | NCBI WGS metagenome assembly MDSZ01 (sample SAMN05326647, study PRJNA326480) | marine metagenome | isolation source: seawater | place: Indian Ocean: North | collected 2010 | reverse complement strand
CATCATCATCATCATCATCATCTCGCGCGAAGATGTCGTCTTCTGCTCCTGCTTCTCGCGGTGTGAATCAGCAGCATCGGGCGATGCCGTTTCAACTCTTTCTGGAGAAGATGCGACAACCTTCAGCGGCCGAATTAGTCAGCGGGATTAAGCAATTCATAAACACTTTCGTTGATGATGATGATGATGATGATGTTGACGATGATGATGTCGGGAGAACGGGAAAAGAAGAAAGAGAAGAAGAGAAGAATAACGAAACGTTCAAAAAGAGTAACAGGAGTGGCAATAAAAGAGATCCGAGTAAAGATTCAGACAAAATCCAACGGTTTTTGAGAGAGTACGCGGAGAAGTTTCGGAGACACTCGCTTTGGAGAAACTGTTCCCAAGAGGAAGTAGAGGTATTTCATTTTTCAAAGTCATGACCGTTTATAATTAATCGACAACAACGAACAGGCATCAACGGAAGGATTGGAGAAATACGTGTGCACCAAGTTGTACTCGACGATATTCGACGCGTACGGTGAGGAAGACGACGCGATTAATGACGCTTTGCAAAAGCGCGTCGAGGCGTTGCGAAATCTACCACTCACGCCGGAAATGTTGGACATTTCGAGGAAACAGTATTTACTGCTGGGAGGAGAAGAAGAAGAACAAGAAGAACAAGAAGAACAAGAAGAACAAGAAAGAAAAAGAGTAGGGGAAGAAATAGATAACGGTGAAACAGCCGACGGAACACCGTCGATGAGTACCGGAATCGATAACAAAAATAGTAGAATTGATAAAAACAACAATACTTTTTCCTCCATCCCGAAAAGTTTGCGTCTGGCGTCCGTGGAATTGGAGAAAATGAACACGTATAAAGCGCCGAGAGATAAGATGAATTGCGTGTTGAACGCTTGCCGAATCATTAGCAACGCCGTGATGCGATTTTCAGGCGGGGCGGATGCTTTTATACCGTCCCTCATATATTCTTTGGCGCATGCGAACGTCCAAAACTTATGGAAGAATATCAAATACATAGAAAGATTTAGACTTCGAGATAGATTAGAACAAGGCGAGGCGGCGTACTTTTTCATCAACGTCGAGAGTGGTGCGCGATTTTTGGGCACGTGCGGGAAAGAACAGTTGAACATATTCTCCGACGAAAAAGACGCCTTATTTCCAGATCCAGTTGAGGGACTGTTAGTTTCGTTCCCTTCGAAAGAATCAGATAAAAAAGAAGAAAAGGGAAAAGAAGGAGTCAGAAATCAAGCAGAACATCTCACGCCCGAACCGAAGACGCCGCCGTTCAATGGATTTGTTGTTTCCAGAGGTACCACCGATGATAATGCTGGTACTCCCCCAAGTTCAAACGTACAAAACGAAATCGAGATATTAGAAACTATGGGCGCGTCACTTAGTTTAAGCAGCTGCAACGACATCGAGTATCCATACATCAACGCCGTTCACGAACATTTAACCATTGGTGATATAAACACGCTTTTGATATCATACAAAAATTTAGCAAACAAGTACGAGGCTTTGAAGCGCGGGATAGAGATGAAGTTGCGCGACGGAACGTTGCGAATTGATTCGCATTCTTCTTTAGAAGGAGATGGTGGTGTTACATCGATGTCAGCACCACCACCGCCACCGTCTTTGCTATAAGGAATATATAAGTCACGCGTAGAGTGTAAATCAGCAAAAAAATATCGTCATTCGACGACCTTCTTACGAAGGGAACGCAATACCACTATGCTACACAAGCTCAAAATATTGCTCGTGACGAGGTTCGAACTCGCGACCTTTCCCTGTCTCTCTATGTAAAAGAAACAAGAGTTTTTTATTGGTTTTCGTTTGCAGGTAATTTTAGGGTTTGGGCTTATATATATATATAATATGAATCATTTAGGGTTCATTCGACACTTTAGAAAAAGTCGCGAACAAAAGGCACAAAGCGTTATCGTCCTTTTCGTCGTCATACTAATAATAACAATAATAATAATAGCTGAATAATAACAACTACTGACCGACCATGAGCGCCGCTACCACTCAATCCCTAGTCCTCTCTTCTCCTTCGTCGTCGTCGTCGTCGTCTACTTCGCTTTGTCTCCAAAGGAAACATCATCGTCATTATCGACGACGACAGTTGGTTGCCGTCAAAGCGTCAAAGTCAATTGGAAAAAGTAGTTTTGGTGAGAGAAAAGACAAGAGCAACGACAAAGGGCTTCTCGCCGTGTCCACTTCTTTACTCGTTCTCTCCTCTCAATCGGCCTTCTTCCAAGCGTTCGCCGAAGAAGCATCGTCTAGTAGTTCAGGAGACGTCTCTCCGTTCGCCGGCGTCGTCGATATCGCCGCGTTGGGTTTGCTAGGAGTTTTGGCGTACTTGGGAAACAAAAAGAGTTCAGAAAATGTGCAAGTAGAAAGACAGAAAACAATCACGAACATGCCGTCGAGAGAACGACGAACGCCGCCGCCGAAGTCGAAATAAATGATGCGCGCGCGCGCGCGCGCGTGCGTGGTTGATGTTTACGTAAAAACTATACGATTATACTTTTTATATAAATTATTAATACACAAGTTTACCGCTCCTTTGCTTCCTGCCCTAATTTTATTATTACAGTTTCCCTCGATGTATTTTATTATTTCTCCTCCTCCTCCTCACAAAAAAAAAGGACTTTGAGTGCGAAGTACCACCATGAAAGAACTGTAGAAAGAAGAACATGGAGGATAGCCACGGTCACGACTCGCCCTCCTCTTCTGCTATTACATCGTTATCTTCGAAGTTACATCCGGATTCGTGCACTTTATTGGAAGCTTTATCGTTGAACGATATCGAATTAGCGACAAAAATTGTCCAAAATCCCAACCGAAAACACAGCGGAAAAGTGTGTTACAAAGAGTACGTTCCGCTGTTGATAGCAGACGATGATATCGAAGATAACAAAACGAACAAAAGTATGATCATCACTTTACACGATATGCTCGTTTCGACGAAAAAAAAGACGAAAAACACCGCGTTACACATCGCCGCCTTTGCAGGTGAAGATGCTTTTTTGCGAACATGTTTCGAAGAGATGAGAAAACAAAAATACTCGAAAGAAAGAATAAAATTGATAACGAATTGTTTAAACGCGTCGAACGATACGCCAATGTTACACGCGGCATCGAAAGGTCACCTTACGTGTGTCAATCTGCTGTGCGAATTGGGGTATGCTGATGTGAGACATAGAAACAAAGATGGATTGGATGCGCTGATGGCTTCGTGCGCGACGGATACGACGACGACGAATGGGACAAAAAATACTCCAATAATGGCTAGATATTTATTCGAGAAAGGTGCGGATATAGAAACCACGGATGTGCGAGGGAGAAGAGCGTTGCATTACGCCGTGGCGAGTGAGAATATGGTAGCGGTGGAGTTTTTATTGAACGAAGCAAAGGTAAACGCGGCTTGGAAAGACTCTTTTGGTCGAACTGCTTTGGATGAGTGCGTCAATTCTGCGAATCGTAGTAATAGTAATACTGGCGGCCCCTATTCCAACGCGGTGACGAATCCTGAGCTCATGGAAATGCTCAGAAAAGGCATGGAAAAGAGCAAACAAGTGCAAGAGGAGTTGTTTTTGAAAATGCTTGAAGAGGAGGAAGAAAGAGAAGAGCAGGACAAACGGAAGAAGGAGAAGAAGAAAAAGAAGAAAAAGAAGAATGCACAGCAACAGCAAGAAGAAGAGAAGGACGGAATAGAAAACCAGAACAGAGATAGCGATGACGAAGGAGAAGAAAATAAAGAAGAAGAAGAAGAAGAAGAAAATAAAGAAGAAAACAACGAAAATAATAGAGACGAGAAAGAAGAAACAACTTCTGCCTGGACAAACACGAACAATACCGCTCTATTTGAGGACGATTCGTCGTTCGAAATTGTCACGTCGAAAAAGAAAAAGCAACAGCAGCAGCAGCAGCAGCAGCAGCAGCAGAAAGTGAAACCGCATTCTCCTCGTTCGATACCTCCGCCGTTGCCGCCCGTGCCGCCACCGAATCGGTCTGTTCTCGCGCCTGCCTTGACTACTTCCTCCAAAACGAATACAAATATGAATGCCTCCTCCATAATAGGTGCTTCAATTATGCCACCATGGTTAGAACGCGCAAGACATGAGTTCGAAGAGAAACATCCAGCATCTGTAGATCTCGAAGTGACACTCGAACACGTGTTGGGGTTAAATCTGGAATCTTTGAGCGCGTCTCAATTAGACGTTGTCGCCGACGCCCACGTGGCTGCATTAGAGGAAGTTCGCAAGCACAGATTACGATTGATTCAAAAACGAATCATAGAACAACGAGAAGAGAATACGATGGCACGAGCTAATAATCTCAATAACGCATTATAATAGCATAGTAGTTTAGTTACATGTCATGCAACGTACAAATACTAGTAGGTACGTACGTAGTTAGAAAATTTTTTTTACATTACAACTCGTCCGGTCGCAATACTCTCTCACGAGCGAGACCAAATTTAGGCACATCTTTTCTCTCTACCGTTTCCGCTCTGACTTTTGGCATGGACAAACCCTTCTTCTCTTTCTTTTTCTTCTTTTTGTTTTTCCCGTTCGCGAAATCTCTCCAGCCGCCCACTCTCGTCTCTCTCGCTTCTTCTTCGTTCCATCCTTTTTCTGCGTTGACAATCTTTTTGCGCTCTTGATTTTCCTGTTTTTCCTCGCTCACCACTCTCTTCTCTTCGTCCTTTAATCTCAACGCCATCTTTCGTCTTCTCCACTCTAAATCTACTATATACTTCCGTCCTTCAATTTTCCATCGCTCGTGAAACTCGTCCGAGGCGAGGAAATGTTCTAATATCTTCTCTTTATCTCCGTTGAATCGAACACGCAAGAGCGTATCTCCTTTCATCTCTTTCTTATACTCGCTCACGACTTTCTTCTTCGCCTGGTCGAGGTTAAAATCTATTTCTTTCTTAAAATCAACTGTCGTGAGTAACTTTTGCGCCTGTCCAATGGCATCAAACGCGACCGATGCTTTCGGATGGTTACATTTATCCGGGTGCACTAGTAAGGACACCTTACGAAACGACTTCGCGACTTCTTGTATAGTCGCGTCGAATCTTACGTTCAAATACTCGTACGGGTTCAACTTGAAACACGATAAGATTCTATCCACCTCAGACGCGCGGTCTGTTTGCGACACGTCCTTGAAGAACTCCTTCAAAAGCGTCTCGTCGTCCTTCAATTCTTCTATTTTATCCACTTTCTTTGTTGTTGTTGTTGTCGTTGTTGTTGTCGTTTGAGTAGTGTCGTCCTCAAAAAGTGTCGCGTTCTCAATCGCCCGCTTCTCTTCTCTCTCTTCTTTCGTTTGGCCGTGTTCTTCCTCCGTCGTTCCTACTTTTGCTACTTTAGTACTCGCCGTCATCTCTGCGCGTTCCTCTTTTTCATTCGTCGTCGATTCTTTCCTCTTTCTCCCGTTCTCTTCGTCGTCATCTTTCTTCTTCGAGCAGTTGGTCGGCCTCAGAAAAATCTTTTCCTCTTCCTTCGCGCCGTCTCCAACTGCGAAGACTTTTACGTGATACCGCTCTCGAGCGGGGATGTAATTCAACACGACTCCGTTCAATCCATTTAAATCCGGTCGAGCGTTTAAACCGTGGATGGTAATCGCCGTTCCCGGTTCGATGTACTCCATTTATTTATACCCTCTGTGCGCGTGCGTGCCCCCTTCGTGAGTGCCCCGCGCGTGTGGCGAATTTGATTTTTGTCAAGAAGAGAACTACATACTACTGAATTTTTTATATGTTGCTGCATTACACATGTGTTAAAACTACGAAGTAGACGTCGCGTTCTCTTTATTAAAATCTCCTCCTATAATAATACACTAGACAAAACGGCCCCCGCGTGGTCTACTCCACGACGACGGTAATGGTCGATGCAAACTTCTTCCCGTAACTCACGTGCTTCCCGTTGGCAAACTGTAAAGTCAACGTGTGCGTCCCCGGCTCTAAAGTAATCTCCCCTTCTTTTTGCGCCTTCCCGTAGTGCAAGTGCGTGGCGTCCGCCGGGATGACAGTTCCTCTCTCCATGTAATCGCCATCGATGATTACGTGATGGTGTCCGGTGCCTTCTTCGAACTCTGTAGAGGCTGGCACGACCTCGTAGCCTTTAACGCCGAATCTCGCGGTGAATGGAGACGTCACCGTGGCGTTGTTCTGTTGTACGGAGAAGACAAAAAACGTGAGTTGAAGCAAGAAGAAGAAGAAGAAGAAGGAGAAAAACAAAACAGAGAGGGTATGCGTGTCGTACCTTTGGTTCGATCCAATACACTCCATTCTTATTTTTGCCCTTCAGCGATAACGCCTGCGCCTCCATCGGTCGCCCGACCGAAAGCGCCACAGAGGCCACCGCCGCGGACATCGCCAACTGGCGGCGGCGCGTACTCATCATTCCTTTGTGTTGTTGTTGTGTCTCTTTTTCGTTTGTGGTGTTGGCATCGTCGTCGTCGTCATCATCGAAAGCAATTTTTGCATTCCAAAGACCGTCGTCGGTATTCTTGTTGTTGTTCTTGACCACCGCGGTCTTTCTTTTGTCGTTGGCGGACCCGGCGATGATTCCCGTTTTGGGGGTGGCCCTTACAGACAGAGACGACGACGACGTCATCATCATCATCATCATCAAATAATAAAATCCCCTTTTTTTGTGTGTGTGTTTTTGTGTGATGATACGTATAAAAATAATGTGTAGTATTATAAAGTCGTGTCCTTTTTTGTTGTTGTTGGAGTTCGTAAATAATAATAATAATCTCGTCACAAAAAGGTCTCTCTCTCTCTTTCTCTTTCTCTTTCAAGTCGCAAATGGCGGCACTTGCGGCCGTCTCCTCCTCCTCCTCCTCCTCCTCCCCCGTTTCCTCCCTCTCCTCCACTTCCAACGCCCGCAGAAGGCATGGGACGGCAACGCAACCGTTTTTCGTCCTCTCTCTCCTCTTTCTCCTCGGTGGTCTCTTCGTCCTCGTGAAAGTGCGCACGACCTCGGACGCGTTTTGTGAAGACGAAATGAGCAACAGACTGGAAAGCGAACGAGAAGAAGAAGGAGACGACAGAGAAATGTTTTTTGCATCGTCGAACGGAAAAGAGAGGTTGGAAGAGGAGGTGGAGGAGGCGATGATGACTACTTCTACCACGGGCGATGCGAACGAGGCGGGAAGAAGCGCAGCGAGAGACGAACGAGGAGAAAAAGATTACGACGACGACGACGACGAGAGTTTGAAAGATACGACGACAAAAATTTTAGCAGAGACAGAAGAAGAGGAAACTGGTAGCACCGGTAATCGTCACAACAACACCGCGAGCACGAAAAAACGCAGCAAACGAGGACCGTCTGGGTGCACGCCCAATCGCGTTCGCGAGTTCACGGCTGAAGCGTTGAAAAATCCCAAGGGGGGCGATACTTCCGAGACGACGAGTAAAGTGTGGTTGGACGCGTTCGGCGAAGACGTGTCGAAACGGTATAACTTTACCACGTGTGCAGTAGTTGGGAACTCGGGGAGTTTATTGCGACCGCCGCGATTGAATAACGATATCGACGAACACGAAGTTGTTATTCGATTAAACGCGGCGCCGACGAGTGGGAGGTATGGACAACGCGTCGGAAGGAAAACGACTTTGCGCTTCTTAAATGCTGCGAGAGCGAAAACGTATTTAGTGGGGGGATGCTCGAAAACCATGCCGTGCGATGAAGGGTCGACGTTAGTCGCGACGCGAGGGATGCCGTTTGCACCGTCTAAAGTCATCACGAACGCGCATTTGAGTATAGTTCGAGGAAGACGTTTAGATTTTGGAGAAGAAGACTTTGAAGATGAAGAAAATATGCATCGTCAAAAGCGGAAAGCTGCTATGGAATCGCAAGTTTTGAAAATGAGCGAACCAGAGCGAGAACGATTGAGCGTCGCGCAACCACCTTCGAATTCGATGGGCGCCGTCAAGCGCGTGATAAAAGCGTATAAATCTGCGTACATTGAAAAATGTGGCGAAGACGACGCGAAGAGATTATTCAAAGGTCCAGAAACGCCTTCGACGGGATTTATGGCGGTTATTTTTGCCTTGCACATGTGTTCGGAAACTGTTTCAGTCTATGGATTCAAGAAACAGTTGAAACCGTACCAGTATTTCCGCATGCGTGTGAAACCTTCCGAAGTGCACGATTTTACGGTTGAAGCTGAAATTTTGACAGCGATGGCGAAAGACGGCGTTTTACGAATGCCAGGCATCGTGCAAGACCGAGTAAGAGGTGGAGGTAAAAAAGGAGAAGGCATTATTACTACGAGTAGTAATATTGGTAGCATAAACAGTGGGGATAGTGTTGGGAGTAATAGTAATAGTAGTAATGGTGGTACTAGCTCCGAAAAAGAAGGTAGTAATACTGAGAATGGAAACGTAGACGAGTGGTTCGACGAGTTCATTTCTAGCAGCAGCAGCAGCAACAGCAAATAGTTTTAGCAATTTAAACTAACTAATTAGCATTCTCTATTTACGCACTCTTCGTCGCTGTTACGACGTACATTGGATCCGATTTCCCTGGTGGATTTGGCGAGATGTCGATACCTTCCGGCGCATCGAACCCGGTGGCAAAGTGAAAGTACGCGCCTACAATCCAAATGTGGTCTAAATCCCCAGTTGCGGTCCAAATTGATACAGCTTTCGTCGGAAAACATCTGTTAGAAAACGACATTATCGCTCTTCCCCCGGGTTTCAACACTCTTCGAACTTCTTGCATGACTTCTAACGGTTTCGTGAGATAATCCACCGAAACAGCGTTGGTCACGAAATCAAACGAGTCGTCCTCATACGGCAACTTTGGCGTCTCGTTCAAATCCACCACCGTCGGTTTCTCCGTAAACCTCGGATTTTTCAACAACTCCTCTTCGTTCATTCCCGTTCCAGCGCATCGAGAGAACTTCACGTCCTCGGGATAGTGCGAAATCCACGAAGAGCAAATATCTAATACTTTTGGCTTCTCATCATCATCTTCAACAGTTTTGAACACTTCGGAGTAGTATTTTGTCAACGCATCAATAGCTTGGTCGTCGATGTGTTTCACCAATCGAGGCTGCTCGTAGAAGAACGCGTCGGAGGATTCATCGTATCTGCCCATGTCTTTTGTCGTGAATGGATACACGGGAGGCCACTGCGGGTCTTTCAACACTTGCGCGATGGCGTTCTCGGCGTTCTCTTTTTGTTGTTGAGAAGATGACGCGTTCGCGGAAAATTTTGCGATTTTGTTATTCGAAGAAGAAGAGACACCAACGCCGAATAATCCGAGCATTGTTCTCCGTCGGTCAAGTTTATTATTATTATTAGTCTTACTACTACCGCTATTATTTGAAGTCGTCGAGGCTTTGGCTACGTTCAATCTATAATAATTATAGTCTGATGATGCCACTACCGATTTCATCATCATCATCGTCGTCGTCGTCGTCATCATTAATCTCGTTTCTTTTCGCGTTTTTGTTTTTTGTGTGACACGATGATGTGACGTTTTGCAAAAAAAAAAATTGACAAAAATAATTCGAGCAACGAGCTTTAAAAAAAGAAGCATGCTTTTGTGAAAAGACGTCAAAAAAAAAAACGACACAGACACTCTCCGGCTCATAATCGAGCACGATCTTCGTATGCACCGTACCAACCTTCCGCGCTAATTTGATGAGCGAATACGTCGTTCTTCGCGTCGATATAGACGAAAATAACAAAATGGTTCCAAAATCATACGCTTTTGACAAAGCGTATGATTTTCGATGGTTCCAACAAAGCGTATGATTTTGGAACCTTTCCGAAAAAAAAAAAGCGTTTTAAGCGTTTACAATCCACTGCTCTACCAACTGAGCTATCGCACGCGAGGAATTCAAGAAGATGAATTCGTCGTTGTTTCCTTTTTTTAAGAAGGTATCGCGCAACCAAGGATCGAACTCCTAATAGAATAGAATCATTAGTTTGGGTTCGTTTGGGGTTTCATTTTGGGGGTACTTACGGGACAAGTGGAGATTTACTGGGGCAAATTAAGCCCAAACGTAAAGCTTTAGTCAAACTTTGAAAATTAAGGTACATCCACAACAAAAAGTTTTTAGATTCTACGAATAAAGAAATGAATCTGAAACGCTTGAATACGATGAAAACGGTTAACGAAAGAACGACTTACACATCAAAGAAAGTAATTGTTGCGAACGTTTGTGCGTCTGAAAGTTTTGGCGCGTAGATGACTTTGTTTTTGCAAAGAAGGTACCACATTGTTATTCTTCCTTGGGTATATCCTTGCACCCTAAATACTTATCCTTCACACTTTCCAAGAAACAAGTCTCTCAACACTCTCTTCTCTTCGTTCAGTTCCATTTTATTACTCCCAGTCTTCTTTTCTTTCTTTTCCTCGGGGTTAAACTCATCAAAGAATTTCTTGTAGTAGTCCTCCTCGAAGGAGAAACTTTCGCAAACCAAATCTAAAATCAAAGCGGTTACGAAATCCCACCGCTTCGCGGGCCATTTCGGTAAACTCACGGTCGTGCCGAAATCAAACGTACGAACCATTAACGCCAAGTCTCGCTCGCAGTGTAGTTTTTTATTACTCGTAATAATTGCATCGTGGTTGTTGTCATTCGTGTTTCGACCCCCCAAGATTCGATTTATGCTCTGCGCAAACTCCTCGGACGTTCCCGTCGCCAACTGTGCGCTCCGGGAATCCCGATGCGGATAGTGCTCAATTGACCCGTTTCGGTCGTTTCCAACCAACAAAAACGTGCTTTTCGTCACCCATGAATCTAAAACCATCCATGTTTTTCCGAATAAAGACAAATCCTCCGCGCGTAAAGACTCTCTTATTTCTTCCTCTTCTTCTTCTCCTTCGGTTTCTTCTTCTTTATTACGATTTTCGTGTTGATTCGCTTTTGCGCTTTCGTTTTCATCGTTTTCAACAAAACTCTCGTCGTTTTCGTCAAAAACGTCCTCCTCTTCGGGAGAATATATTGGATTTGCTAATAGCGTCTTTTTTATCCGTTCTCGTTGCGCGTTGGCTTGCTTTTCTATTTCGTCTACTTCATCGTCCGCCGTGTCTTCAAATACCATGCGTTTTTCATCCGGTTCAATATCGTTCCCATCTTCCGTATCATTCGTGCCTATTATCATCGGTGAATCTGGGCGTAAGGGTACGGTTGATAGCTGGCCTTCAGCAAACCTACCGCCAATAGAAGGTATGAACTTCGAGGTGCTTCGGTTGGTCGTTTTCATGCCTTCTTCGTGAATGTCGAAGTAAAAAATACCCGCCTCCTCCTTCTCCTTGATTTTGTTTTCTCCTCCTCCTTCTCCTCGGTCGTCTATTTCTTTGTTCCATTTCAGTTTTTGACTAGTTTTCTTTCCCATTTTATCAGTTGTCGTCGTCGTCGT
>MDSZ01245497.1_pt1 | contig 11399 bp, 8 predicted proteins | sample 811201 | NCBI WGS metagenome assembly MDSZ01 (sample SAMN05326647, study PRJNA326480) | marine metagenome | isolation source: seawater | place: Indian Ocean: North | collected 2010 | reverse complement strand
TTATTTTCATATCCGGAGTCTGGAGCGTCATTTTTAATATTTTTAATATTATAAGATAATTCTTTTCCACTAAAATTATAATTAGGATCAGTGTATGATAATGAACCAGCTACCGACTCTGCGCTTATATCGGCATTGGCTGCTAGAGTTACACCCCTACCTAACCAATTGTTTTCTTGTACGCTAAAAGCAAAAGAGCCTCCATTAGTTCCTATACCTGCACCAGCGCTGATTTCGCCAGTCGGCATTTCCTCAACATCTATTTTAATTTTTTTTGTATTTGGTGCTGAGCCTGCGCTTGTAGTTTCTTTTACTGATGCAAATATTCTTCTACTTTTAATATTTGATATTGATTTATCAACTTTTACTTTACTATATGGATCACCTTCATCTAAAAGTAATTCGCTTCTGATTACTGACTCATTTGTTACAGAATTTCCAAATATGTCAATTTTTTCAACTAATGTTTTTTGGCCTTCATATACATTAATTATAATTTCTATGTCATCATCCTTTACAACTTCATTAACATTATGCTCAATAAATTGTAGGTCTTCAGAACTGATAATCAAATCTAATTCATCTAATAACTTTTTTACAGTAAACGGAGAGTAATATTCTCCAGCTACTTTACTAAAGATTTTATTCAGTGGTAAGAACAGGCTCTTGTCTAATACTGGATCTACTTTAGTTGAGATTTTGCTTATTCTATACCTTGTCCCAGCGTCTATATTAAATGTTATTTCTGCTTTGAAGTTTTCTTGTAATTCAACTATTTCAGAAAGAACTTGAACATCATAATACCCTATTGATTTATAATAATTTTTTAAAAGTCTTTTATCTAGATCTATATTTGATGGATTAAGTTTTGTATTTCTTGTTAATACCTTCCAAAATTTGGACTCTTGTGAAGTTATAATGTCTCTTAACCTTCTGTCTCTTATTTTTCTATCTCCTTTAAAATTTATTTTTGAAATTTTTGTTTTTTCTCCCCTATTTAGTTCAAAATAAAGATTAACTCTTTTTTTGGAGAATGTTTCAACTTTTGATTCGATTTCCAAAAAATTAAAGCCTAACGAAGAATAAAGACGTTGAATAATTTTTTCATCTTCCGCTACTAAAGATTTTACAAAAGGACCATTTTTTTTTGATTTAATTTCTTTTTTAACAGCTTCTTTATATTTTTCAGTTTTTTCACCTATAATTATTATTTCATTAATTACCGGATATTCCGATAACTTTATCAAAAGTGTTCCACCAGATATAGAAACATTAATATCTTCAAAAAAATTAGTTGAATATAAATTTTTAATAATCTCGTTTATTTTAAAATTATCGGCATTTTGATTTAAAGAAACATCACCATAAACTTTTATCGTCTCATCACTTATTCTCTCATTTCCTTGAATTTCAATTTTCTTAATTACTTCAGCACTCAGAATACTAGTGTAAATAAATAAAATTATTGTTAATAAAATATGTTTCATTTTTTATTTTCTTTTTAAAATTTTCATCGCTTTTTCTCTAGTCCATCTGTCAATTAATAAAATGGTTTTCAAATTTGAAGGTGATTTTATAGCATATTTTCTTAGCTTTGGGTCTTTTAAAAGTTTAAATAGATAATTGATTATTGAGTAAAAACTTATATTTTTTTTTAAAAATTGATCAACAAATATTTCATTTGCCGCATTTAGGACTATAGGCATAGATTTGTATTTGTTCAAAATAGGTTTAAGTTTGATAGCCGGAAATTTTTTTTTATCTACTGTGAAAAAATCTAGATTTTTTTTCAAATTACTTTTTTCAACATTTTTAATATTTTTAAATTTTTTTATTTCAAATTTGTTTTCAAATAATGCATTTCCGATTGGGATAGACATATCAGTCTCAAAATATAAAAATTTATACAAACCATTTTTCAATTTCACGGCAGCATGAACTAAAGATTGTGGGTGAATAACTATATCAATTTTTGAAATATCTATTGAAAACAATTTACTTGCTTCAATAACTTCAAAAAGTTTGTTCATTAAAGTTGAAGAGTCGATAGAAATTTTTTTTCCCATTTTCCATTTAGGGTGTTTGATAGCTTGAGCGGGTTTAATTGATTTCATTTTGTTCAAAGGATAATTTAAAAATGGACCTCCAGAAGCGGTGATAAAAATTTTATCAATTTCATCTATTTTTTTATCTTTTATTAAATTCATCACGGAAAAGTGTTCAGAGTCTATTGGAAATATAACAGTATTATATCTTTTAGCTCTTTTTTTAATCAAATCCCATCCGCATATGACCGACTCTTTGTTGGCTATAAGGACTTTTTTACAATTTTTAATTAAACTAAGTGTCGGTTCTAATCCAGCTATTCCTGGTATTGCTGATACAGTAATATTTGAATTTTTAAAATTATATTTTAAATAATTTTTTGAATTAAGAATTAAAATTTTATTTTTTCTATATTTTTTTTTTATTTTAAGGTAGGTTTTAAAGTCAAAAATTATATAAATTTTTGGTTTAAATTTTTTAATTTGATATTCAATTTTTTTGATGTTTTTATATCCAGTTAAAATATAAATTTGATATACATTTTTATTATTACTTAAAAGTTTTAAAACTGTTTCACCTATAGATCCTGTTGATCCAAAAATTGAAATTTTTTTTTTCATATTTTTGAAATAATTATTAATAAAAATATCAATCCAACGGGCAATCCTAATAGGATACCATCTATTCTATCAAGAATTCCACCATGGCCTGGTAAAATATTGCCAGTATGTTTCAAAGATGATTTTCTTTTCAAATATGAGATAAATAGATCGCCAAATTGAACTGCTAAAGATATTAAAAGTCCTAGTAAAATATTTTGTGAAAATCCTAAATTTAATAAATTATTAAATATAAAATAACTTACTATTATTGATAAAAATATTGAGCCTAGACTTCCAGAAATAGTTTTATTAGGACTTATTTTTGTTAATTTTGGTCCTTGCAAAAATTTACCTGAAACATAACCTCCAATATCAGAAGCTACGCAAACTATTAAAATTAAAAATAAAATTATCTTAAAATGAACATCGTTTACTCCAATAATAAATATTAAAAGTATTAAGAATATATATGCAGCAAAAAATAAATTTACGAAAAATTGTTTTAAATAACTTTTAGGGAATATTTTTTTTGTAATTTTTGAAAATTCAATAAATGATAAAGAGAAAAATACGATAAACACAAAAACATATAGTATTTTACTTATAAACATCAATGGGAGAAGTGATAATAAAAATGTTCCAGTTAAAAATCTTTGTTTGACTTCTTTATTCATTTAAACTCCCCCAAAATTTCTTTTTATATTATGATAATCTTTAATAATTTTTTTTAAATCTTTTTCTCCAAAATCAGGCCATAATTTATCAAGAAAATATAACTCTGAATAGGCTAATTGCCATAACATAAAATTACTCAACCTTTTTTTTCCGCCTGTTCTTATAAGTATTTCAGGGTCAGGTAATTTTTTTGTATATAAATTTTTACTTACATCTTTTTCAGTAATTTTTTTTGAATTGAGTTTTTTAAATGTGTTTATAAGTTCTTTTTTTGAACCGTAGTTTAGTGCTAAATTTACCGTAATTTTTCTGTTTTTTAGAGTTTTTTTTGTAGTGTCTTTAAGAATTTTTTTCAATTTTTTAGGCAATCTATTTTGCTCTCCAATAATATTAATTTTAATGCCATTTTTTATAACATCATTGATCTCAGCCTTAAAATAGTTGCTTACTAAATTAAAAAGAAAATTTATTTCTTTTTTAGGTCTTTTCCAATTTTCTGTGGAGAAAACATAAAATGTTACAAATGGAATTTTATATTTAATTGAAGATTTTACAATTTTTTTAACAGTTTTTACTCCAGCGTAATGACCAAAGTTTCTGTTTTTATTTCTTCTCTTCCCCCATCGCCCATTGCCATCCATTATAAATGCGATGTGGTTAAGCTTGTTCATATTTGTAAAATTTCTTTTTCTTTTTCTTCAGTTATCTTATCGATACTTGAGATATGATCATCAGTAAGTTTTTGATTATTTTTTTCGAAATTTTTATTTTCATCCTCTGTGATTTTTTTTTCTTTTAGATACTTTTTTAATTCTTCATTTGCTTCTCTTCTTATATTTCTAATAGAAACTTTGCTTTTTTCAGTCATACCTTTAAGAATTTTTATTAACTCTTTTCTTCTTTCCTCAGTCAAATCAGGAATTCTAATTCTTATTATTTGACCATCTATTTGGGGGTTCACACCTAACTCGGACTTTTGAATAGCGCTATCTATCATGCTCACATTTGATTTATCCCAAACTTGTATTGAAATTAGCCTCGCTTCAGGAACTGAAATAGTAGCTAACTGGTTTATTGGCATCAGTTGTCCATAAACATCTACTTTTATTGTATCAAGCATAGCAGAATTAGCTCTACCAGTTCTTAGTGTTGAAATTTCTTTTTTAAAAGATTGAATAGTTTTATCCATCTTTAATGAATAATTTTTTTCGTTGAAATCTGAGCTCATTTAGACACCTTCACCAACTTTGTATCTTACAAAGTCTATTACTTTAATTTCACCATTTTTTTTATTCTCATTCAAAATATCAATAACCTTTTTTTTGGGGTCCATTATCCAAACTTGATTTAATAATGTATTATCTGAGATGAATTTGTTAATTTTTCCTTTAGAAATTTTTTCTATAATTTCACCTTTTTTTCCCGAATTAACTAATTCTGCTTTAATAATTTCTAATTCTTTATTTATTACTTCATCTTTAATATCTTTTTCATCAATAGATAAAGGGCTTGAAGCTGCAATATGCATTGCAATTTTTTGGCCTAGATCTTTGTCATCATTGTTGGATAATTTTACTATTGATGCAATTTTACCAACAGTTTTTTCTAAAGCAGAATGCATGTAAAAATAATTTTTTCCATTTTTATTATCAAAATATTTTGCTCTTCTAATTGTAATTTTCTCTCCAATTTTAGCAATAAGAGAAATTAAATTATTATTTACACTTTCTCCGTTTTTCATTTTTGTAGAACTTAATTTTTCAAGATTAGCTGCAGACTTAAAGTTTATTATTGAAACTTCTTTGCAAAACTCTATAAAATCTTTATTTTTTGCAACGAAATCTGTTTCACTATTTATTTCTATTACGCCTATTTCTCCTGAGTCTTCGTGAACAAGAACAAGTCCCTCGTTAGCGTTTCTTTGCATTTTTTTTGAGGCTTTTGCAATACCTTTTTTTCTTAAAAATTCTACTGACTTTTCGATATCGCCATTATTTTCCTCTATAGCAATTTTACAATCCTTAAAACCTACACCTGTAAGTTCTCTTAATTTTTTTACGTTATCAAGTAAATTTTTATTTGACATAAAAATTGTTATTTTAATTATTTTTTTTGATTAGATTTTTCAGTTTTATTTAATTTCGGTTTAATTTTTTTTTCTTCTTTTTTTTCCTCAACTTTTTTTTCTATAAATTTTTCAGCATCCTTAATTGTATTTTTAAGAAGATCACAATAAAGATTTATTGATCTTCTAGCGTCATCATTCCCAGGAATAGGAAAATTGATACCAGTTGGATCAGAATTTGTATCAAGTACTGCTATAATAGGTATATTTAATTTTTTTGCTTCATTAACTGCCAAAGATTCAATGTTTGTATCTATAATAAATATTAAATTTGGTATTTTTTTCATCTCTGCAATACCTCCTAAAGATCTTTGGAGTTTATCTCTCTCTTTGCCAAATTTTATTATTTCTTTTTTTGTAAAACCCATATTATCTTTAGAAAGTTGATCATCAAGATATTTCATTCTTTTAATTGAGTTTTGAATTGTATTCCAGTTAGTGAGCATACCGCCCAACCATCTATAGTTTACAAAAAATTGAGATGTTTCTTTTGCTAATGCACTTACTTGCTCAGATGCTTGTTTTTTAGTAGATACGATTAATATTTTTCCACCGGATGCGATGCATTTGTGTACCTCTACTAAAGCTGTTTTTAAAAAATTAACAGTTTGTGTTAAATCAATAATATGTATTGAATTTTTTTCCCCAAAAATAAACTCCTTCATTTTTGGATTCCACCTTAATGTCTTGTGACCAAGATGAACTCCTGCTTCTAATAATTGTTTTATGTTTACTTCTGGTACTTTCATTTTTCCGGTTAATCCACCACAACTGCTCCAAAATGGACCGGGAGGCAATAGCCTTTAAAGTTGTGTGCGAAATTAAACTTTTTTTATAATTAATTTCTAATAAATGCAAGTGCCTAAAAAGTGATTTTTTTTACGTATTCTCTGTTTTTTACCTCGTTAAATAGCTTTAAATCGAATTTCCTCGGGTTTTCAAGTTTAAAAGTTGATTTAAAATTTTTTTGCTTAAGGATAATTTGTATTTCAGTTTTACCTTTTTCATTCAGTAATTTTTTTAATTCATTAAAATCAAGTTTTTCATCAATTTCTATGGATACTTTTTTATAAGTATTATTTATAAGACTATCTAATCCAACAATTTTTTTTACATTTAATCTTCTTTGGTCATTATTTGTATCTTTAAATAAAGTAATTATAAATGACTCTCCCTCTTTTAAAAATTCTCTATTTTTTATTAAAATTTCAGAGAAAATAAATAGTTCAAACTCACCAAAATTATCACTAAACTTAGCGATAGCAAAAGGAGTTCCTTTGTTACTTTTTTTTTCTTGAATTGACATCAATGTACCAGCTATAATACCTTCATTGTTTTTATCATTAATAAAGTCTTTAAAGGGTTTTATATTTAATTGGGAAAATATATTTTTAAAATTGTTCAATGGATGATCCGATATATAAAAACCTAGGGACTTGAATTCCTCGTTCAAAAGTTCTTTATTACTCCAATTATTTTTATTTTCTAAATCAAATTTATCGTAACTTGAGTTGCTTTCCGATTCGAATAAGTTGCTTTGCTTGCTAATTTTATCTTCGTAAAATAACTTGTTCATTTGTATCATTTTTGGAATAGTGTCGAAAATACCTTTTCTATTTTTTTCAATTTTATCAAATGATCCAGATTTCACTAATCCTTCAAGTTGTAATTTGTTAATGTCTTTAGGATTTACTCTTTTCGTAAAATCAATAAGCGATTTAAACTTGCCATTTTTTTTTCTTTCTTCAATAAGATTTGAAACTGCTTCGCTCCCTACATTTTTAATAGCACCTAATCCATAAAATATTTTATTTTTTTCAGCTTTAAAATCCATAAAACTTTCGTTTATGTTTGGTCTTACTACCGCAACTTTAAGTCTTTTTAATTCATCAACAAATTCTCTTAGCTTGCTGGTATTATTCATTTCTGTAGACATCGTAGAGGCAATGAATTCCTCTTTGAAATAAGTTTTAAGGAAAGCTGTTTGGTAAGCAATTAAAGCATAGGCTGCGGCATGGCTTTTATTAAATCCATATTCTGCAAAGGGTTCAATCTTGGTAAAGATATAATTAGCTAAATCTTTTTTTATACCCTTTTTTACAGCTCCATTAACAAATCTCTCTTTTTGTTTTTCCAATTCAGCACGTTTCTTTTTTCCCATTGCTCTTCTTAGTATATCTGCTTCGCCTGCTGAAAATCCTGCCAACACTTGAGCTATTTGCATAACTTGTTCCTGATAAATGATTATTCCGTAAGTTGGCTCTAATATTTTTTTTAAACTCGGATGAATATAGTCAGGTTTTTTTAATCCATTTTTACAATCATTATAAATAGGTATGTTGCTCATGGGGCCTGGTCTATACAAGGCAACTAATGCAATTATATCATCAAATTTATTTGGCTTCATTTGTTTAATAGCCTCTCTCATGCCAGTACTTTCTAATTGAAATAATCCTGTTGTTTCGCCAGTCGATAATAATTTGAATACCTTCTCGTCTTTTAAATTTATTTTGGTAATATCAACTCTTAAATTTTCTTTATTGATCATTTTTAATGTTTTATCTATTACGGTTAATGTTTTTAATCCTAGTAAATCAAATTTTACAAGACCTGCATTTTCAGAGGAGTACATATCGTATTGAGTAGAGGGTAGTGGGAGTTTTGAGGTATGATCAATATAAAGTGGAATTTGGTCTGACAGTTCTTTTCCAGCTATAACTACTCCTGCAGCGTGAGTAGCCATATTTCTATTCAAGCCCTCTAATTTAAGAGATAATTCTATCAACTTTTTAACTTTTGAATTTTGTTTTATCTCCTCTTGAAATCTTGGTTCTCTATCTATTGATTCTTGCAAAGTGAGGGGTCTTGATGGATCGAAAGGAATCATTTTACATATTTTATCAACATGTCCATAGGGTAGTCCTAATACTCTACCAATATCTCTTAGAGCCATTCTTGCTTTGAATTTTCCAAATGTAATAATATGCGCTACCCCTCTTCCATATTTTGATTTAAGATATTCGAAAATTTGATCTCTTTTATCTTCACAAAAATCAATATCAAAATCAGGCATAGATATTCTATCAGGATTTAAAAACCTTTCAAAAATTAGATCAAATTCGATAGGATCTAAATCAGTGATATCTAAACTATAAGCTACTAATGATCCTGCTCCAGATCCACGACCAGGTCCAACTGGAATTGAATTATTTTTCGCCCATTTTATATAATCAGAAACAATTAAAAAATAACTTGCATAATTCATCGAGTTAATAATATTTATTTCGTGGCTTAATCTATCTTTATAGAGTATCTCAATTTCTTTATGATTTTTATTTTTATTATTTATAAAAATAAAATTTTCTAATCTTTTTTTTAGTCCTGTCTCGGCTTGAACTAATAATTCTTCTTCAGCTGTTTTATTTTTTTCTAAAATCAAATTTGGTAACTTTGGTTTAGTTTTTTTTGGTTTGTAATTAAATCTTTTTGGGAAATTGTAATTATTTTCTAATGCTTCTGGTATATCTTTAAATAAATTTTTTAAATCATTTTGGTTTCTCAAATAATGATTATTTTTAAATCTTTTTCTATTTCTATCTTCAACAAATGTTTTTTCGCCGACACAAATTAGAGCATCATGAGCTTCAGCCATTTCCTCATTTATATAAAATACTTCTTGAGAGGATATTACTGGAATATCTAAATCGTATGACATACCAATCATTACATCTTCAAAATTTTTTTCATCATTTTCAAAATGTCTTTGAATTTCAAAATAAAAATTTTTTGGAAAAAAATTATTAAGTTTTTTTGATAATGATTTTAAATCCTCAAGCTTATTAAGCTTAAAAAGTTTACCGAATAAATCATATACGGTGCCGGATAATATAATTAATCCTTTTGAATGACTTAATAAGTCCTCTAATTGACAGAATGGATCTGAATTTCCGCCACTTTCCAAATAACTAATAGAGGAAAGTTTAGTTAAATTTTTGTACCCTTCCTCAGTTGCAGCAAATATCGGAAGTTTTCCAATGACTGTATTAAATTTGATGTTTATTTGACTTCCTATAATTGGTTGTGTTCCTACTTTACTAATTTTTTCAGCAAACTCTAGAGCACCGCAAAGATTGTGGCTATCACATAATCCTATAGCTTTAACCCTATTTTTTTTACAATATTCAGCTAGCTCATCAATTTTGACGGCACCTTCACATATTGAGTATTGGGAATGAATTTTAAAATTAGTGAATTGATATTCATTTTTTTCCATTAATTCTTTTTATATTACCATTTAAAATACTCAACTTGTAATCTGCTTTGTTAGCAAGTTCTCTATTATGAGTTGCAAATAGAATTGTTTTATTCATTTTTTTTAATTGTAAAAAATAATTGAATATCTGTTTAGAGGTTTTGTGATCTAAATTACCTGTTGGTTCATCTGCTAAAATCAAATCCGTTTCTGCTATTAAAGATCTAGCTATTGCAACTCGTTGTTGTTCTCCTCCTGATAAATCATTAGGAAAAAAATCTAACCTATTCGAAAGTTTTACATAAGCAAGAATTTTCTTAGATTTATCAAAACTTTTTTGTCTATTTTCCTGTCTTATTAATAATGGAAGCATTACATTTTCAATAACGCTTAAATCTGAAATAAGGTTGTTGTTCTGAAAAATCAGTGAGACTTTATACTTCCTCATCATTTCAATTTTATCATTTTTCAGATCATTAATATTTTTATTCAAGAAAAAAATTTTTCCACTACTAGGTTTCTCTATTAGTGATAAAAGATGTAATAAAGTTGACTTTCCAGAGCCCGATGGACCTGTTAGGGCTATTAGCTCACCTTTTTTAACAGAAAAGTTTATATTTTTTAAAACCTCAATTTTTTTATTTTTGTGCTCAAAATATTTGTTTAGATTTTTTATATTTAAAATTTCTTTAGTCATATTTTATTGCATTAGATGTTTTCATTTTAGAGATTGACCTTGCGGGAAAATAAGATGCAATCGAGGTTATACAAATTGATAATATAAATACGATAATAATTGAAAATAAATTAATTTCGCTCGGCATTTTTTCTAAATAATATACATCTGAGGGAAATATATTTATGCCAAAGACCATCGATAAAAAATTTCTTATTTGATCTATATATATAGAAAAAATAATTCCTAATATTACTCCTGAGAGAGTTGCTAAAAAACCTATAGAAAATCCTGTTAAAAAAAATGATTTAATTATAGAGTTGTCTGAAAGTCCTAAAGTTTTTAAGATCGCAATATCTTTTGTTTTGTTTTTTATTAAAATAGTTAAACCGGATATAATATTAAAAGCAGCAACAATTATTATTAGAGTCAAGATAGTAAACATTACATTTCTTTCTACTTTTAAAGCATTAAAAAAAGTCTTATTCGCATCAGACCATGTTGACACAAATATATTTTTATTAAATTCATTTATATCTTTTTTATATTTTTCAGCTAAAAACGGATTATTTAAAAAGATCTCTAGGTCTATTTCGTTTTCATTTTTATTAAAAATTGAAATTGCATCATTTAATTCTATATATACTAAGTTTTGATCAAATTCATAAAAACCGCTATTAAAAATTCCAGAAACAATAAAACTTTCCTGTTTTGGTATTTTCCCGAATGGAGTATCTAAAAAAGATGATGAAAGAATATTTATATTATCTCCAATTTTAATATTCAAATTAAAAGCTAGCTCCCCACCTATCATAACGGTGCCCACAACAAAATCTTTTAAATCGCCTTTAATTATTTTTTTATTTTTAAAAGATTGAGACTTTTCGTTTTTGCTGATTCCTTTAATTATAACTCCTTTAACTTTATTGTTTATTAAAATTATTCCTTCGCCACTTAATGACTCATTCATTTTAATTTCTAAAAATTTTTTATTTAAATAATTTTTTGTATTTTCAAGATTAT
>MDSZ01143963.1_pt1 | contig 11399 bp, 13 predicted proteins | sample 811201 | NCBI WGS metagenome assembly MDSZ01 (sample SAMN05326647, study PRJNA326480) | marine metagenome | isolation source: seawater | place: Indian Ocean: North | collected 2010 | reverse complement strand
TTAGAAGATTCCGAGTCTTTAAATAACAATTCAGATAAAGAGATTAAAAATAATGATAAAATATCTAAGCCTGATTCTGAAGATTTTAAAAGCGTAATATCAGATAAGGTATTGGATTTAGAAAATATTAAATCTAATTGGTCAGATTTTGTTGGTATGATAACTAAGAAAAGACCTTCAATAGGCACAATTTTAGATAGTAGTATACCAATTGAATTAGTCGGAAATAATCTTAATATTGATATTATGGATTTATCAGATTTTAGTGTAGCAAATTTAGAGCGTCACAGTAGCTTAGTTAATCAATTCGCTGAAAATTATTTTAATTCGCCCGTGAAAATATTTCCTAAATTAGTTGTATCTAAAAAAAAGGAAAATGTATCTAAAAAATCTTCGAAGGAAAATGAAGATAATATTGTTACAAATGATAATGTTTTATCAAAAGTAATTGAAGTTTTTGATGGTGAACTTTTAAGATAGGAGTAATTAATGTTTAATAAGGGTAATATGTCAAAAATGTTAAAGCAAGCTCAGCAAATGCAAAAAGAAATTGAAAATGTGCAAAATGAATTGGATGAACTTCAAATAAATTCTGAATCAGGAGGCGGTCTTGTAAAAGTCACAATAAATGGTAAAATGGAGTTATTAGAAATAAACTTACAAGATGAGGTCTTAACTGAAGAAAAAGAAATTATTGAAGATTTAATTATATCTGCGGTCAATAGTGCGATTTCTAAAGCAAATGATGAAAGTCAAAATAGGATGAATTCAGTAGCTGGTGGTATGTTGGGTGGATTAAAAATGCCGGGTATGTAATTAAGAATGATACCCTTAAGTATTGAAAGATTAATTGAAGAATTCTCACGCTTCCCTGGAATAGGTAGAAAGACTGCCCAACGTATGGCTTTTTATGTATTAAAATCACCAAATGATTATTCTGAAAGATTATCAAAGTCTATTATTGATATAAAGACTAAGATCAGATTTTGTGAAATATGTAATGGTATTACTGAAATTAATCCATGTAATATTTGTGAGGATGTAAAACGTGATAAATCCTCTATTTGTGTCATTGAAGATCCAGCTGATATTTATACATTTGAGAAAAGCAGAATTTTTAATGGTGTTTATCATGTGCTTGGTGGTTTATTATCACCATTGGATGGAATAGGACCAGATGATATAAATATTGATACTTTATTAAATAGAGTAAAGCCAGGATATGAAATCATTATCGCAACTAATCCATCTATTGAAGGTGAGGCTACTTCACTGTATATTGCAAAATTACTTAATGATAAATCAGTCAATGTTACGCGTTTAGCTAGAGGAATACCTATGGGTTCAAATATTGAATATATTGACGAAGCAACAATCCAAAGAGCTTTGGAAGGAAGAACCTCATTATGATGACATTGCCAAATATCTTAACGTTATTTCGCATTCTTTTAACTCCAGTATTTATCATCTGTCTTTTTGAAGATTTTAATGGAGCTCAAACCTGGGCTCTTATAATATTTATTCTCGCATCAATAACAGATGCATATGATGGATATTATGCTAGAAAAAATGATATGGTAACTGATACTGGTCGATTTTTAGATCCATTAGCTGATAAAATTTTAGTTTCATCAGCTTTTATATCATTTTCGATAATGGGCCTTATTGATTTTTGGATGGTTGGATTAATTATTTTCCGTGATCTTTTTGTAACTAGTTTGAGGATAATAATGACCTCAAATGGATTTACAATGATGACAAGTACTATCGCCAAATCTAAAACCACTCTACAAATTATTATGATTATTTTTACATTGATATTTTTAAGTATAAGTGGGTATGATTTTCCTTTATTTCATTCTATAATTAAATATATAGTAGAGTTCGAGCTAATCTATTATTTAACGATGTTAGTTTCAATATTTACAATTTATACTGGATTAGCCTATGTTGTAGATAATAGAAAAGCGATAAAAGAAATAATGAATTAATCGATGAACCGTAAGGTAGCTGAATTAATTGGAACTGTATTTAATATTGGTAAACTTCCATTAGCTCCTGGTACATGGTCAAGCTTTTTTGCCGTTTTAGTTTGGTATGTTTTTTTTCGTGAATTAAATCCAATATACTTTTTATTAATTAATATTATTCTTTTTTTTCTTGGTCTTATATCTTCAGAAATAATTATTAAGAACTCTAATGACCATGATCCATCTAAAATTGTAATTGATGAATGGGTTGGCCAGTGGATATCACTTTTATTTTTGCCTATAACATTGATTAATGCAGTGACTGGTTTTATTTTATTTAGATTTTTTGATATTTCTAAACTTAAGCCTATTAGTTATATGGAAAAAATTCAAGGTGGATGGGGAATAATGTTAGATGATGTTTTAGCAGGATTACTGACTCTTATTATTTTATACTCAGTAAATCATTATCTTTTATGAATATTGGACTTATTACAATAGGCTCTGAGTTATTAAATGGTACAAGAACCGATACAAATGCTACTTGGATTGGTAATGCTGTAATCTCAAGTGGTGGAAAAGTAGTTTGGCACATTACTACTAATGATAATAAGAATGATATTATTTATAGTCTCAAAAATATGCCTAAAGATATAAATACAATTATTTGCACAGGAGGATTAGGTCCTACCCATGATGACATAACATCAAAAGTTTTATTTGAATATTTTAATGCAAAACCTGAGTTTGATGATGAATATTGGGAATTATTAAGCTCCCGATTTACTAATAGAGGCATTAAAATACCAGAGCTAAATAAAAATCAAGCAATTAAGCCTTCAAATGGCAACATTATTACAAATCCAATTGGATCAGCAAGAGGCTTTCAATTTGAAAATTCTGAATATCATTTATTTGCTCTTCCAGGAGTTCCTTCTGAAATGAAGGCGATGATGAATGAATCAGTATTACCGTGGATTAGTTCTAAATCTAACAATTCATCTGAAAGTATATTATTAAGAACTACGGGTATTATGGAATCAGCATTATTTGAAAAAATTGAGTTTTTAGTTAATGAGAATAAAGATATTGAATTAGCATTTTTACCGAGGTTTACTGGAGTTGATTTACGTATTTCTTCAAATAAAAAAAATAAGATAAAATCTTTTATAAATAAATTAAAGCCACTAATAAAAAAATATTTTTACGGTGAGGGAGAAATGCAGCTTGAAGATGCTGTGGCTCAATTACTCATATCCAATCAGATGACCATATCTAGCGCTGAATCTTGCACAGGTGGTTTGATTGCTGATCGATTAACTAATGTTTCTGGTAGCTCAAAATATTTTAAAGGATCTATCGTTGCATATAGCAATGAAATAAAGTCTTCTATTTTAAATATAAATGAAAATGTTATTGCTACACATGGAGCAGTTAGTGAAGAAGTAGCGATTGCTATGGCACGTTCTGTAAAAAATAAATTAAAATCTGATATTGGGATATCGACTACTGGGATTGCAGGTCCATCTGGTGGAAGTAAAGATAAACCGGTAGGTTTGGTCTATATTGGAATTGTGTCTGATCAATATGAAAAAGTTTATAAGTTTAAATTTACATTTAATAGGAAAACAAATAAGCTAATGTCTAGTCAATCTGCATTAAATATTTTAAGGATTTATTTATTAAAAGAGGTTAAATGAAAAATATAATGAGTGAACCCTTCCCATATGGGCAACTTATATGCTATTTTAACTACTTGTTTTTCTATTAAATAATCTACTTTAGGAGCATTATGGTGGCAAAATCAGATAATAAAAGTAAAGCACTTGAGCTTGCAATAAGTCAAGTGGATAAGCAGTTTGGAAAAGGCTCTATAATGCGTCTTGCAGCTGACGGTCCAGTTATGTCTACAAATAGTATATCAACTGGATGCCTATCGCTTGATGTTGCGCTTGGCGTGGGGGGTATTCCAAAGGGTAGAATAATTGAAATTTATGGTCCAGAATCATCTGGAAAAACCACTTTAGCTCTTCATATAGTTGCAGAAGCTCAAAAAGCTGGAGGTTATGCTGCATTTGTTGATGCAGAACATGCAATGGATTCTCAATATTCTCAAAAATTAGGGGTTAATCTAGAAGAATTGTTAGTATCACAACCTGATTCTGGTGAGCAAGCATTAGAAATCACTGAGACTTTAGTAAGAAGTGGTGCTCTTGATGTGATAGTCGTTGATTCCGTAGCTGCTTTAGTACCTAGAGCAGAACTTGAAGGGGAAATGGGCGATTCGCATGTTGGATTACAAGCAAGGCTTATGTCTCAAGCATTAAGGAAATTAACAGGTACAGTTAGTAGATCAAATACCGCAGTTATTTTTATTAATCAAATAAGAGAAAAAATCGGTGTAATGTACGGAAATCCAGAAACAACACCTGGTGGGCGTGCCTTGAAATTTTATACGTCTGTTAGGATGGAAATTAGACGGGTTACAACAATAAAAGACGGCCAAGATATTGTAGGGAATAGGACTCGAGTGAAAGTAGTTAAAAATAAAGTGGCGCCTCCATTTAAACAGACAGAATTTGATATAATGTATAATCAAGGTATTTCATTTGAGGGTGATATTGTTGATCTAGCTCTTCATGCAGATATCATTCAAAAAATGGGTTCATGGTTTTCATATGGAGATAGTAAAATAGGTCAGGGGCGTGAAAATGCTAAACAATATCTTATTGATAATATAGATACGAGGAATGAGATAGTTTCTAAAGTTCAATCTTTTATGGGCATTGATGATGACCCAGAACCAAAGAGTGAAGAAAAATAAAATTATAAAAATTAAACGATCAAATAGATTTAGTGATCGTATTATAATTACGTTAGAGAATAAAAGCGTCTTCAGAGTTCCTGAGGACGTTTTTGCTTCTAAACCTTTACATGTTGGCGATAATATAACTAATAAAGATATAAATGACTATGACTCTAAAATGCGACTACAAGAAGCAAAAGATGCAGCATTTAGATTGTTATCATTTCGAATGCGTAGTATATGTGAAATGAGAAAGCGTCTTAAGCAAAAATCATTTACAGAAAGTGAAATAGATCAAGTTATAAATAAATTAATTAAGTTAGATTATTTAAATGATACTTCTTTTGCAAAAATTTTTATTAATGAAAAAATAAAAAATAAAAAGATAGGACCTAAGGCACTTAGATCAGAGCTATTTCCACATCAACTATCATCTGAATTAATTGAAAAATTGATTAAAAAGGCTTATGAGAAAAATGATATTAATAAACTTATCTCTTATCATTTAAATCGAAAAAAAGTAAATAGAAGAGATAAATTAAAAAAATCAGAATTTTCACGTTTAAATAACTATTTGTTAAGAAAAGGTTTTGAATGGGACAATATTAATAATGTTTATCATGAATGGGATTTAATATAATGGCTGATGATTATCAAATAGTTTTTAACGAAGAAAAAATTCTGGTACGGAATATATATTGCGCAGGTAGAAATTATGTTGACCACGTAAATGAATTGAATAATGAATTACCAATTGAACCATTTTTTTTTCAAAAGTCTATACCTTCGTTAAATATACACAATGAAGTTTTAATCAAAGATAATGTTGAAATTCATCATGAATTAGAGATTGTTCTGTTGATTGGCAAGAACGGAATAGCTAAATCTGCTCATCATGCCAATTCATTTATAGCTGGATATACTTTAGGTATAGATTTGACAGATAGAGTCTATCAAGAATCTCTAAAAAATAAAAGACTACCCTGGTTATTATCTAAGTCTTTTATTGGTTCGGCTATAGTGTCAAAATTTGAAAAATCTGAAATAACTGAAGATTTTTGGTTAAAAATTAATGGGGATGAAAAACAAAGGGGAAATAAGGACCTAATGATCTTTAAAATGCAAGATTTAGTTTACTTTTTGTCTAATAAGATTCCATTGATGAAGGGTGATTTGATATTTACAGGAACCCCTCATGGGGTGGGAGCAGTTAATATTGGTGATACTATTGAAATTGGATATGGAGAAAAAAATCTCAAGACTTTAATTGTTAAAAAAACTACTAACTGAATCAATTCTTGTTAACATTTTACTATGTAATAATCCATTTGTCGCTACAATTTGATCTTCATATATATTAAATGGCTCTCCATTCATTTTAGTTATTTTTCCACCAGCCTCTTCTACAATTACAATTCCTGCAGCTGTATCCCATGGATGTAAGTCTAATTCCCAAAATCCATCAACTACTCCACTTGCTAGATGACAAAGGTCTATTGATGCTGCACCTAGTCTTCTAACTCCTTGAGTTATATCTGTAAAATATTTAAATAATTTCATATTTATTTCCCATTTTTCACCATGCTCATATCCAAATCCAGTCACATGTAAGCTATTGGTTAATTTTGGGACTTTAGAAACACTTATTTTTTGACCATTTTTGTATGCTCCAGAACCTTTTATTGCAGAGTATAAGTTTTTTGAAGGTAATTCAAGTACCACTCCTATTTCAGGATTGTTTTTATATAGCAATCCTATAGAAACTCCATAAGATGGATAGCTGTGAACAAAATTTGTTGTTCCATCTAAAGGATCAATAACCCATAAATAATCAGAATTATTATTTGTTAATCCATGCTCTTCAGATAATATATTATGAGAGGGATATGAATTAATAATTTTATCAATTATGGATCTTTCGGATTCAAGATCAATATTGGTAATCAGGTCAGTTTTGCCTTTAAAATCAACTTCTATATTATTTATTGATTCAAGAATAATTTTTCCAGCAGATAATGCGACATTTTCCGCAAAGCTAGCCAATTCTTTTTTCATAAATAGTAATCTTGACGTAGATAATTATAAAGGCTTTTATTTATAGACCTTATGTTCTAACTCAAAATATTCTTTAGTCATTTTTTTAAGAACACCAGATAAGAGAATTATTGAAATTAAATTAGGAAATGTCATGAAGCCTAAAGCTGCATCACCAAAAGCCCAAATAGCTTCTAGACTTGCTATCGCCCCAATAAATACAAATAAAATATAAAAAGATCTATATATAGGTATAGCAGTATCTCCAAAAAGATATTCTGTAGCACGATCTCCATAAAATGACCAGCTAATTACAGTTGATATAGCAAAGAGTAGAACCCCTAATGTGATAATCTTATCGCCAAAAGGAAAAAGCCAACTTAATCCATTCTTAAATGCCAATGAGGTCAAAAGGCTTCCATTAAGCATTTCACCACCAAAAGATGGATCAATTCTTGTTAAATAAAACTCAGTATGATGCCAAGTTCCAGTTACTAAAATTGTTAACCCAGTCAGTGTGCAAATTATTATTGTATCAATGAAAGGTTCCAATAAAGCAACAACACCTTCACGGACAGGATATTCTGTCTTTGCCGTAGAATGTGCAATAGGAGCACTACCTTGGCCAGCTTCATTTGAATAAAGACCTCGTTTTACACCCCATAGCATAGTGTTCATTATTACAAGTAATGTTCCACCAGCAACTCCACCTACAGCTGCAGGTGGGTTAAATGCCATAGATAAAATTTTTCCAAAACTAGCAGGTACTTCATTAATATTTGCTAATAAAATAAAAAGTGCTGCTATAAAATATATTGCAGCCATAAATGGCGCTAGGTACGATGTAACATTTCCAATACGCTTAATTCCACCAATAATAACTAAACCTGCTATGCCTGCAATAAATATTCCATTTATGACTTGCTGAATTGACAAATTATAAGATTCAGTTATTGCATGTTTTGTTGTAAGAAAATGATCATTTCCAACAATTTGAGATACTTCAGAATATAATTGATCAGATAAAGTAAATGATTGAATTGCATTTCCAGTAGCAAAAGAACATATAACAGCAAAACAAGCAAAAATTATTGCTAACCAACGCCATTTTATGCCCAATCCTTTTTCAATTGTATACATTGGACCACCTGCTGTCATGCCATGTTTGTCAAAATCTCTAAATTCTACGGCTAAAGTACATTCAGCGTATTTCAAGGCAGAGCCAAAGAATGCAGTGACCCACATCCAAAAAAGTGCTCCTGGACCTCCATAATACATTGCCGTTGCCACACCTGCAATGTTTCCAATTCCAACTGTTGCAGATAGAGCAGTGGTCAAAGCCTGAAAGTGATTAAGATCCCCAGCTTCATCGGGATTATCATATAATCCACGAGTCACTCTTATCCCATGTTTAAAATATTTAATTTGAGGAAAACCTAAATAAAATGTAGTAAATATTCCTGTGCCTAGCAATGCAACGACCATTAGTGGTACTAAACTAAATGATGGGAATGACCATATGGCTTCAAAAAATTTGACGCCAAAAGCATAAAGGAATAAAGCGATAATTCCAAAAAATAATATTCCGCCGTTTTTTTTACTCATTTCTAATTTTCCTATATTAAAATTATTTATTGACTACTGAGAAAGCACTTTTGAATGTATTCTCATTGTAGTCGATCCATGTTTTTCCGGAAATTTTAAATTTATTTCCATTTTTGTGTTTAAATAACCAATAGCCTTTATAGCTCGCTTCTGATAAACCAACTGGGTGTAACCTAGTTAAGTATTCATTTACATTTTCGACTTCCATAATTTTGCCAATTATATTTTCCATTTTAAGAATTTCTTCTTTTTTATAACCGGTTAGCTTTTCCCAGTCACCTTCAATATTTGTTAATCGAACAATTGGATTACCATTTTTTTCAGAAAATAACCCATCAGAAAAATATTGAGCTGAAATATTACTAATTGCCTGAATCGATTTAATTTCTTTTATATTTTTGTTCAAACTAATTAATACCTCTGTGAGTGTTTCAACTAATTCTTTATAGTCAGTTGGTTCAGAAACTTGGACTTTTAATGCATATTTAGCTGGAACTTTACCACTACGTTTCCAATTAGAAATTGCTTGAGTTGATACATCAAAAAATTTGGCAATATCTTTTTGCCTTCTAATTCGATGATTTTCATACATATAGTCAAGTAGTTGATCTATGGTCATTTTTTTCTCATTTAACGATAGTAATGTTAGAACATGTGAAATAAACTAATCAAATGATATTTGGGAAATAATCATGAAGATAATATGTGGAGTAGATGAGGCAGGTCGTGGTCCATTAGCTGGCCCCGTAGTAGCAGCAGCTGTAATTTTACCTGAAGAGCATCAAATTTCAGGTTTAAATGATTCAAAGAAATTGACTGAAAAAAATCGAGTTAAACTTTATAAAGAAATATCTGATTTAGCTCAAATATCAATTGGAATTGTGTCGCATCGAATAATAGATAAAAACAACATTTTAAATGCTACATATTTAGCGATGGAAAAAGCTATTTTAGGATTAAAAACTAAACCAGATTTGTCTTTAATTGATGGTTACGGATTGCCAAATAATAATATTAAAAATGAAGGTATTATAAGAGGTGATTCTAAAGTCGAATCAATAAGCGCAGCGTCAATTATAGCAAAAGTTACAAGAGACATCTTAATGCAAAAAATTAATCCAATTTTTCCAGAATTTAAATTTGCAAAGCATAAGGGGTATGGAACTAAATATCATATCGAAATTTTAAAGAAACTAAAAGCTACACCTATTCATCGAAAATCATTTGCACCAGTAAAAAACAATTTGCCAACTAAAAAGGTGTTTAAAAACAAAAAGAAATTAACACAACTTTCAATTCAATTAGCTTCTTTGGATTATATAAGAAGAGGCTATGAAATAAAAAATATTGAATGGAATTCTGATGAATTTGGAAGAATTAATATTATAGTGAAGAAAAACAATCATTTTAAAATTGTTGATATTAGAGTAAAAAATGGCTTTCCATCATCAGATGAACTAAGAGAAGTTTTGTCATCATCAAAAAAAACTATTGTAGAACAAAACCTCGATGAAAATATTTTGATAGATGTTGCAAATTTTTCTTTGAAAAAACCTTCAATTGATATTTATAGTGATATTAATAAATAATTAATATCTACATTGATTATATAGTTTAATTTATCTGTTTATGTTAAATACAAAAAATAAAGTAATCCGTGAAATATGGTCACTTTTTATTCTTGTAGTTATCGTATTAACTCTTAAAGTTACCATTTTTGAATTATATATAGTTCCTACTGGGAGTATGGAAAATACTATAATGACTGGTGACTTCTTAGCCGGTAATCGTTTCGTCTATGGCATGCGTACACCGGAGTGGATCGGAATTCCTTATACAGATATTGGTTTTGACATACCAACAATTAAATTTCCTTCATTTAGGGAGCCAAAGAGAGGGGATATAATTATTTTTAAATTTCCAAGAGATGTAAGGCAAAAATACGTTAAAAGATGTGTTGCTGAGCCTGGAGATATTCTAGAGATTAAAGATAAAGTTTTGTATATTAATCAAGAACCCTATTTACTTCCAAAGAGTGGAAAATTTTTATCTCCAGAATTATCACAAACTTTTTTTCAACAAGATATTTTTCTTGGCAATTATGGAAATAAAGACCATTTCAAAGAAATAAGAATTCCCAAAAAAGGCGATGCAATTAAAATATCACCTGAAAATGCACAGCTCCTTCTTCATATTATGTTGCTGGATGGTCACAAATTGAAATTAGTTAAAGATAGTAAAACTTATTTTTTTACAATGACAAGTCCTGATGAACTCTTTAGAAGGAAGGGGAAAATGAATGTTTACAGTCCATATTTTCCAGATGGAGAGCTATTGGTTCCTTGGTCTATAAACAGTCTACCTAACGGTATCTTATATATTAATGACACACCAATTTCCGAATTAGAAGAATATGTCGTTGAAAAAGATTATTTTTGGGCTATGGGTGACAATCGCGATGATAGTTTAGATTCAAGATTTTGGGGATTTGTTCCTCGAGATTATATTTTAGGTGAGGCACTTTTTTCTTACTTTTCACTAGATTTAAATACTTGGATACCTAGGTTTACTAGAGTTGGAACAATTCTTGAATAGGACTTGACTGGCAGAAAACCAAAATTGTATTTTGAAGAACTAAATAGAGCAAACTAATTGATATGAGACCAATACTTTCTACATTTTTATTTTTTACATATTTATTTTCACAAGAGAATAATACTCAGCAGGACTCTGTCTTGCAGTCTGCGGAAATGGAACCAGACACTACAACAGAGATGCCAACCCCAATAAGTAATGTTGATCCAGATGAATCAGTTAATCAGGTTTTAACTTCCGTTCCATTAGGTCTTGATTCAGGGTATAAAGGTTTTGCGTGGGGCAGTCCATCCGGCTCAACAATTTCAACAATTTTTACTCCTATAGCTAATATAGATACTGCAAGCACAGATCAGTCATTTACTGGAATGCTTGGTTTAGATTCTGTT
>MDSZ01132464.1_pt1 | contig 11399 bp, 2 predicted proteins | sample 811201 | NCBI WGS metagenome assembly MDSZ01 (sample SAMN05326647, study PRJNA326480) | marine metagenome | isolation source: seawater | place: Indian Ocean: North | collected 2010 | reverse complement strand
GATTTGTTCTAGGGAGTTCTCCAAAATCATATTCATGAGTTGCCCACGGCGTTAGTAAGACTAACCTTATAGTTGCATTTTCAGTATGAAGTACGCCATTCCCATCTTGCCAGCGCACCATTCGATCATTTTCATTATCACCAATTTCGATAATATAGTCTCCATTCGTTCCACCAAATGAGGTGTTGTCTGAAAGACCAGAAGGAATAGTTTTTGCATTATATCCAATACCAGAGATGAATGCAACAATTTGAGAATTTTGCACACCTATAGTACGTGTTGTAAGTATGTTTACCCAGTTGTCTGTACTCCCTCCAGTACCTATAGAATCAACATCCCATGAGATTGTTGCATCATCCCAAACTATGATGTCCTCGTCACTTATTCCTCCAGACAATGTGCTGTTTTGAACTAAAATTTGGCCAGTCACTTCAATTGGCCCAGTACTTGTCATTGATGCACCGTCAAGTATACAAGATCCCGAGCAATCAATACTAGCACCTAGTATACTTCCAGTGACAAACATTTCACCCTGAACATCAATCGACCAGTCATGATCCGTGAAACTTGTTGTTAATGATGTTCCATTACCTGACAACTGTTCTGGAGTTATAGTTTGTATTGGCGATGCATCCGGAACAATTTGAACACTTCCAATCGCTACATTTTCAAAATTATTGTGTGAAATATTTACCGTCAAATTGTCAATGTTTAGATCACCTGTCCAATCATATTGACTACCATTCCATGACTCAGAAACACCTTCAATTTCTATTGTAATATTGTAATATATTGATTGCGACATTACGATACGAACAGTACCAGAAGTACCTAAATTCCCGATTGGAATTATGACGTTAGATGTTTGATCCAATTGCAATTTAGTTTCTGTTGTCGATGCCAAACTTCCACTAACTATCAATGTCGAACCCTCTTCGACAATCAATTTTGAACCAGATTCTATATCATAATCTCCACTGATATTTAGTGTGCTATTAGATTGGACCAAAGTGGTGCCAGATATAGTTCCAGATCCATCCCAGTCTGTGTTTGAAGTAATATTTTCAGCACTAACAAATAGGTTTGATGTTGAGAAAATTAGAAGAATCAGGGTCAGCATTACTACCTTTCGCATATACTGTCCTCGATTACTTCAGTCATCATATTTTCCGTAAAAGATTCTAATTACGCTCAATATGGGACGTCTTTCCAACCAATTTTGTAACCAATAAGGTTGAATGAACGGTGCAAGATAGGTGTAATCACAACCAATAGCATCATTGGAATAATTAGTTCACGACTTCCATGTGCCAATCCTGTAAGGAATAATTGTCCGAAAATAAATACTGAAATGGCAAATGGTAGTGTGTCTAGTAGCGGCGCTTTACTAGAAATTTCACCTTCACGCTTCATACCCCTTCTTCGTTTCAAATATGAACCGAAAGAATCACCAATTAAGCTAGTTAATCCCAAAAAGCAACCAATCAGAAATGCGTTGCCGTATAATCCATTTCCACCTTCTATTGGTGAAATTATGAAACCATTTTCTGGAACATATGTCATCAAAATACACAAAAATCCACTTGTCACAGATCCACCAATTAGGCCATTCCAAGTTTTCCCATCTCCAAGTAATCTGTTTCCATCACTATGGACGCGCCCTCCGTCGATTGGCCATGGCCCATATCCTGTTTTAGGGAGCCATTTCCCCCACATCATTGCAAAAGTATTGACAAGAAATCCTGGAAGGTAAATCCAAAGCGTAAATAACATCATTTCTAACAGGTTTCCCTGGTACATAATGCCCCGTAGTAGCATTAGGCCCATGAATACAATGGGTGCAAGTTTGTCGATGAGTATATTTGTTGCCTAATACAGGGAAGCCACATGACAGGTAAGTCTGTGTTGGTAGTAGGAGGTGGCGGCCGAGAACACGCACTCTGTCTTGGACTATCTCGAAGTCAATCAATTAGTCAGATTCATTGCGCACCGGGTAATGCAGGAACCGAGAGTCTTGCTAAAAATCACCCTTTTACTGCTGCAGAAGATTTGCAACATCTTGCTTTCCAGTTAGATGTGGATTTTGTAGTCGTAGGGCCGGAAGCGCCACTTTGCGATGGTCTTGCAGATGGACTAGCTAAGATGGGTATTCCTTGTTTTGGTCCAGTTGCTGCTCATGCAAATTTAGAGGGTAGCAAATTGTTTGCAAAGCAAGTGATGAAGGAAAACAAAGTTCCTACTGCAAAATTTCATGTGTTAGATTCACATAGCGATATCGATGCTGCACTAGATGATTTTTCTTCAAATCCATGGGTTGTAAAGAGGGATGTTTTAGCAGGAGGAAAAGGTGTAGTAGTTACTGAAAATCGTTCTGATGCTAAAGAATTTATTAAGAATTCAATTGAATCTGATGGGCGTGTTTTACTTGAAGATTTTTTACCAGGAGAAGAAGCAAGTATGCTTGTGGTCATGGATGGTTCTGGCTACGTTTGTTTACCTGCTAGTCAAGACCACAAGAGAGAATTTGAAGGAGATAAAGGCAGGAATACAGGAGGAATGGGAGCATATGCGCCAGCACCAATATATTCGGAATCAGTTAAAGAAAAGACAATCCAGAGGATTGTTGAGCCAATGCACAAGGCTTTATCTTCAGGTAGAAATCCCTACAGGGGTGTACTTTATGTCGGCCTGATGATAGATGAAAATAATGATCCATATGTAGTTGAATTTAATGTCAGATTTGGCGATCCAGAATGTCAAATTACAATACCTCTTATCAGCAGTGATCTTGGTGAACTATTGTATTCTAGTGCTACAGATAGTCTCGATTCAATCAATGTTGAATTTCACGACAAACATGCGTTGACAGTAGTGCTTGCTGCTGAAGGATATCCTGGCCCAGTTGAAAAGGGTCGAGAGATAATTGGGATTAATGATGCAAACAATGATTGCTGGGTAAATCATGCTGGGACAAAGTATTCAGATGGCAAATTAGTATCAAATGGAGGAAGGGTTTTGTCATGTACAGGAATAGGTGAAAATCTTGCTGAAGCTAAATCCAAGGCTTACGCCTTGGTAGAGGAAATTTCTCTTGCTGGTTCTCACTACCGAAAAGACATTGGTCATAGGGCACTTTAACCATAGTTTCCAGTGCACCTCCGCAGTGCCCCGTTTTCGAGGGACGTCTCTACATTTCCTGTTATTCTGTAGACGGAAGCCCTAAAAAGAGTTCCAAAGTGGCGAGGACGCTCTGAGCGTTATTGCTACAGGGATTAAGAATGAGGGAGAAAAAATGTCGAATGAAAACGGCAATGAAAACGCAGTGCCAAACGCAATGCTTGGGTGGCTTATTGCACCTTTAGCAGTGCTAGTTGCACTATTGGCTGATCAAGTATTGGGCTACGGCCTTGAACTTGAAATGAATGAAATGACACCATTTGTGGTAACAATCGTTGCTGCCGCTTTGGGAATGGCGCCACGTGTGCTAAAGAGCATGGAATTAATCAGCACCTCTGACAAAACAATCTCCCTAGGGATGCTAGTAATTTCATTGATACTATCCGAAGCAGTTGCATGGCAAACAGGATCTAATTTCCAAGGAATGTTATTCTTCATCACCATGTTTGGTGGTCATATATTGGACAGTAACAGTAGGCATGAATGGAATACAGTTCTGATATTCAGTATAATTGGAGTTAATGTTGCAATTTCTGCGGCTTCTACATTTGCAGATAATCAATCTATGGAATATCTATACGAGGGTCAAATTATTGAACGAACACAACGTTGGCAAGAAGCATTTGGCTTTGTATTATTCAATACTCTTGGAACTATGATTATTCTTGGCTTATTAGCAGCTGTAACTACAAGAGGTCTGTTAAATCCTGCTACAGACAAGGGTTGGTTTGGATATATCAAGCCATTTGATGGATATTGGAATAAGGCAACAATGCCTCTATCATTTGCATTAGCTGTATGGGCAGCAGCACATATCGCTGTACAATATTATTTCAATAGTCTTTCAGATGTAGATATTCTTGGGATATGGGACCAAGAAGGCTATCATGGATATATTGGATTTTGGCCACCTCTCTTAACAGGTGTGGTAGCGCTAGTATGTGCATGGATGTGTGCAGAAAGATGGTTTACAAGAGCTACTATTGTTGGTTCAATGTGGACTCTTTATGTGGTATCATCTCTCTATGAATCAAAACATTGGTATTGGGAAAATTTGGATTATTCACAGGCAGCATGGATTTGGTTTGGAATAACCTTCTTTATTGGAGTAGTAATCTATTGGTTTGCAACACATGAAAAGTATGGTGGCTGGATGATTAGAGAAAAACATGAGCCTAGTCAAGCTAGAGTATTTTGGTCAAACCATTGGGCGGGAATATTGACATTTACCGCTTTTGCAGTTGCTTTAGTAATTAGAGTCCAGTGGTATATTGTCCCTTCTATGAATTCATCAGGATTAGCTTCTTGGGATTTAACTGGCGGTTCTGACCCTTGGTACATGAAGCGTGTAGTAGACTATATTATTGCGGAGAATGCTCACTTGATTTGGGATGCTGATCGTAACTACCCTGTGGGTGGAATCAATCCGAGACCGCCTCTATTCAGTTGGTCTTTGGCACTAGGTTCTATGTTACTAACTAGTCTTGGAATTGAATCGGCTGATGCCACATGGTTTTCGATGCTTGCACTACCAGCTGTCTATGGAGCATTCATTGTGTTCCCAATGGCATCAATTGCTAAAGATAACTTTGGTAAAGGTGCAGGTGTAATTGCTGCATGGTTAATCGCATTTATGCCAACGCATGTTCAGAAATCAACGTGGGGTATGGCGGATCACGATTCATTTGTACTATTGTTCTTGACTTTAGCATTCATGTTTTATTTGCGTGCTGTTAAAGCAGGTGGAGACGAGCGTTTGTCTAGGAAGACAAGCCCTTCACTTGCTGGAATGATGTCTGCAATGTCGGCTGTAATGTCAGAACGTCGTAGTGCTACAATAAATGCTGTAGCAGCTGGTGTTTTCTTCGGAGTTGTTGCACTTGGGTGGAAAGGTTTCGTTTATGGACCTGCGATTATATTCTTGGCTTACTTTATACAAGTTGCAATGAATATGTTCCGTAGGAGAGATAGTACAATTCTTTCAACTATCAATTTACTTATGCTTGCAACAATATTTGTAATGGTTCTACCATTCTATGCACATCCTCAACTAAATCTTGTCTTTGATGCTACAGGTTTACAACCATTAGTATTCATAGCAGGATTTACTTTAGCAATCACATGGATTACAACAGGTTTCCGTGATAAGCCATGGTTACTAGTTCTCGGTTCCTTGGCTGCATCTGGGGTAATATTCTTCGTAATCTTATACGTACTAAAGACGTTAGACATCTCCAATGCATGGGATGTATTGTTGACAGGTTCCGGATACTTCACTAAGAACAAGATTTTCGGAACTATTGCTGAAGCAGGTGCTCCTTCGAGAGGACAATTGTTTGCTAGTTTCGGCCCAATCGTATTTGTATTGGCACTAGTCATGGGTCTAATTGCCTTATATGATGGATTATTCAAGAAAAACCAACAGAATAGACTTGTCTTAGGTATGTGGGTTATTGTTGCTGCATACATGGCTTGGTCTGCCGGTCGTTTCTTGTTCAATGCTTCACCTGCAATGGCAGTTATGGGATCTTGGGGTATTGTTGCATTGTGGGGCGCATCAGGTGCATCAAAGATGGCACAATCATGGAGAAAGATGGGAATAAGAACTCCTGGTGACAGGATTACATCTGCTCGCAAGGCAGTTTGGAGAACTCCTCAATTCTCAGCGATATTCTTGGTTCTGATTATGATATTTAGCCAACACGCAACATATGGTCTGGATGCAGGTATACCTGGAACCTCTCCTGCTGAAGCGGAATTGGATGAAACAATTTACAATATCGCACCAGATATTTTGAGATGGAATGACATAGGTTTCTCATTATTAGACGATGAACCATATGATAATTCCCAAGCACGTTGGTACCTAGGGTCTTTTGGTTCAGGATTCAACACATATGGATGGAATATGGCTTATGAGTGGCTAGCTAATCAGGATACGGATCAACCTTATTCAAGTAGACCTGCATTTGTGTCATGGTGGGATTATGGATTCCAAGCATTAGAGACTGGCGAACACCCCTCTGTATCTGATAACTTCCAGTCAGGAATTCCTGCTACTGGAAATATGCTTTTGGCACGTAATCAGGATGATTTGACTGCTATGTTTATTTCACGAATTGCAGAAGGTGATTTGAAATATGCACAAACACATACTGGTGAAAACCATTTGACAACTCCATTTATCAATAGTCTTACGACAGAACTTAGCACTGAACAGATAGCTGAATTTACTCACATAATGACAGATTTATCTAAGCAAGATGTAATTGACAATAGCTTTGTTGTGACTAAGGTCAATGAAGAAATCGTACTTGCAGTTGGACATCCAATTGTTGATGGATATCCAGATAAAGAAGCACCAGAATTGTACAGAGTATATGATGATCAAATCATCATTCCTTGTGTTGCAACAGATGGTGATGAAGGAATGTGTGCAGGAGATTCATTTAGATATGCAGATGATGCAGAGAAGATTTTTGATAACAATATTGTTTCAAGTGAATTTACTGAAAAGAATTCTACACATTACATCATAGGTGACTATTGGTATACCAGTGATTTAGTTGAAGAATTTGATTCAGTTGCTACTGGAATACACCGTGCAAATGCCCGGTTAGCATTAATCACTCAGTTATTGACAAATTCAATGGATAGTGATGAGTTACATGATTTGTATTATGACATTATCGGCAATGAAGTATATTCTGTGCAAGATTATAATGGTGCTCCAGGAGAAACAATTCTTCGAAATCACGAGATTAGATATTTTGCAATCGATAACAAATTGTATCCTCGTGGAGGACTTTATTCGTCTGACTATAGTGGTGGGCAACCTACTGGTATTTTCGCTCCACCTACTATTCTATCAGGTCAAGACTTTGACACATTCATGCATGAAAGTTACATCACTACTCGTGGCATCTCAACAGTTGAAATGAGTGCTGAACAGTTCAATGAGGAAATGCGTCAAGATGTATTGAATCAACAAGCAGGTGCAACTACTGAGCCTTTACAACTTCAGGATGTACGAATTGATCACAGAGAAGTGTTCTTCGATACAATGTTGGCTAGGGCATATATTGGATATGGTGCACCACATCTTGGATTCTCATCTACAGAACAACCTGGGCAACACTTCCGTCAGTCTGGTACTCCAAACTCAATGATGACCAATGCTATACCAATGCCTGGAGCTATGATGAACCACTTTGTAATTGCAAATTGGTATAATTCAGATGTAAATGAAACAACAGGTGAACCAATTAGTAGTGGATTGGATGACGCTAATACGCTAGTAAAGATCTTGAAGTACTATCCTGGAATTGAAGTAGGTGGAACTGTTTCAATGTCAGATGATGGGCAACCATTGCCTAATGTTAGGATATTGATTGAGAGAGACGCATTTTCTGGTGAAGATGGAGTCGATAATGATGAAATGACCTATTGGATTCCTATCGGATACACTGATGCAGATGAAAATGGCGAATGGACTTACGATGTCCCAGCTGGAAAAATCCGTGTAAGTGCTTATGCAGGAATTTTCGATGACACACAAGCAAAGAGTGATTTCCGTAATGGTGATTATGTTGAAGGCCTAAATGATATTGCTATACCAACTAATGATGATAGAGAAACAAATCTGATTACTCAATTACTTGGAAAGGTTGCTAACATGACATGGGTTGGAGAATCTACTAACAACATAACAGGTGAACAAGCTGATAGAAAGGACCCATTTACTGGTTCATATGACATCGTAGTTGAATCAAGTGGTGTTTCTGGTACAGTAACATGGTCTGGCCATGAATCGTTTGAGGGGCAAGCCCTTGATGGTACTGAATTTATTTTGAGAAATATTTGGGATATGACTGGAAATTATACGGTAACAACTACCAGTGGTTCATTTACTACCGAGTCTGGAGATTCTCGTACAATACAAGGAACTGGTGAAGTCCAATTTATTGGAAATGGAACTTTCGACAGCCAAGGTTCAATCGCAATAGTTAGAGAATTTACAGGTACGTACACTAGACCAGTTCTAGATGGTCGATCATATACTGCCAATGCAACATGGACTGGAACAGGTTCTTTAGAAGCATCTTGGATAGATTATGAGGATGTGCCAAATTGTATCGTTGAAGATAATGAAACCGTGATTCCAACTTACGAGGTAAATAATACAACAATGTTGCATCTTGTATGTTTGACAGATGTAGAAAATACATATTTGTTTGATGGTGAAGTTAGTGCAACTGGAAGAATGACATCTGATGGTTTAGTTACGGTAGTAATGGAACTTGATGGAGAAACATTTGAAGGAGCAGGAATGTTTGAAGGAGAAGGAATAGTAAATGGTACAGGTCTGTTTATTGGCGAAGGAATCTTTTCTGGAGATATGGTGGAACCAGGTTCTTTCTATAAGACTGGTCTGATGCCTGGTACTTACAACATGATTGCACAATTAGCAAATGGTAGAGAAGTCTTACTTCCTGATCCTGTCGAAGTTGGAGTAACTGCTAGTTATGATCTAAATATGACTATGCCTGGAACTATTTTTGAAGACAAATTAATCGGAGATACATTCACTGACGGACTTCCAACTCCTTATGCAAACACTACAATAGTAGTTCTAGATGTATTGCAAGATAATATTACAGTTGTAGAAATTGTAACAGATTCAGAGGGTAATTTCTCATATGGACCACTTGCTTCAGGATTATACCAGTGGCAAGTCGATGTTGACGGTGATGGCTGGAATGAAGCTGAACACACTTTCGAAGTACTTGACACCACGGAAAATGTTTCATTAATGCATGTTGTTCCAACACGTAGAGATTTGACAATAACATTAGATCCTGGTGAATCTGAAATGTCAATGGCGAATAGAACTCTAACGTTTACAAATTCGCTTTCAACAGATTTGAATCCATATGTGTTTACTGCAGTTTCAGATGAAAACGGAATTGTAGAAATTGAATTAGATGTTGGAGATTGGATTATTTCTGATGAAACAGATAGCGAATATGTTCTTTGGTCGGATTTGGAAGTAGATGATACCGATTTGAATATGACATTAGAATATGCAATTTCAGTATGGATAAATGGATCTATTTGGGCATTTAATGAGGTCCTTTTGACTACAGGACAGTGGAATGATCCATCTGAATTACCTGAAGAAGAACTGATGCCGGCTACTGGAAGTTGGACTGTTGAAGCAAGATCAGGTCCAATTTTGATTGAAAGTTTGTCTAATAATGGTACTTTCTCACTTAGAATACCTTCTGGAAAGGAATTCCACATCACAGTAGACACCCTAGGTGATAATGTGAAAGTAGCAGGTATGTTTGTGGATGATGCATTAAACATTGTTGACCCTGAAAATGTCAATTTATATCTAACAACTGCTAATTTAGTACAAGGAACAATGTGGTTACGTGAAGCTCCAGTAAATGGTAGCGGTTTGATGTGGGGCACAGGAGTTCCTGGTTCTGAAAATTTAGCGATAATTGCTACTGATGAATCAGGTCTACAATGGCAAACATCCTTGGATGAATCAGGAAGATTTGATATCTATCTAGCAGATGGAAATTGGACATTTACAACTAATAATGACTTGTTAAACTCAGATTCAGTTGAAGTTAATGTAACTGATATTGATTATCAAGTAGATATTGTGGCAAATCCTGATCCAATTACAGTTACATTAAGATTGTTTATTGATGAAAATGATGACCAAGTATGGGAAAATGGAACTGCAGTAACACCTGATTTTGTGATAAAAGCCTCCGATGAATTTGGCGTTACAATCAATGTCACTTCAGATATGTATGACAATGTTACAGGAGAATTAGTATTGGATCTTGAAGTAGGTCAGTATCTCATCGAAATAATCGAAGATGACCCGAGTGATGATAACGCATCATCATATCGAAAGTTTGTAAATGATTTACCAGCATTTGCAATTGGCCTCAATCAAATCGAAGAACCACTTGATTTGATTTTCGAGCCAACATATTTGGTAAAAGGTACAGCATCAATGAATGATTTAACTCCTTATTCAAACGATTCAATTTGGCTTAGAACCACTGATGGAACTGACTTCATACCAGTGACAACTGACACTAATGGTAGTTTCAGCGCATATATCCCGAGAGGAGAATACTATGTTGAAATTAATCCATTTACCTCGGAAAACAATGTCACAGAAATATTCCGTGGAGCACTATCTGTTGATGGAGCCATGTATGGCCTCTCATGGATTTCTGAACCAGTTCTTGAGGTGAACTTACATCTTGAGGAAGGATTAGTAGGTGCAAATGTTGCAGCTACTAGAGTTACTGCGATTAATCTGGACGGACTTGGAAATGTTAGCCTAGGTCCATCAGACAATGGCGGTAATATTAGCGAAGTATTGATGCCAGGTAATTGGACTTTAGCAGTAAACAGGACAGAGAATTTAGAGCAATGGACTCTGGATGAAGGAATCCATAATTCAATAGATGAGGCTGTTAATGGAACTTGGAATGTCACTTTAATTCTCGAAAAATTAGTACTGGTTGGAGGAAAAATATACTGGGATTTGAACAGTGATGAAATGCCAAATACAGGTGAAGGTGTTGAGGGAGTAAATGTAACAATAATTGGCGATAATTCAGTCAATACTACATTAATCACAGATGAAAATGGAGTATGGGATCTGTTTGTGCCAATACGTGGAAATTATACTGTAAATGCATCAAAGGCAGGATTCAATGATGTAACATATGACACCGGAAACGGATATTACCGTGTAAATGATACGCATGAGAGTCATGATATCATTATTACAGCAGGATTAGTTGCAGTTGGAGGAAATGTCACAGATAAGATTGGAGATGTATCTAGATTAGAAAATGCAACAGTAACATTGTATCCTGTTTCTGGATATGTTAGGGATTCCGTAGAAGTAACAAGTTTGTCTGTTGATGGTAGCGTATTGACTTGGAACCAACAGATTCAACCAGGAGATTGGATTGTCGTTGTACAAGATGCAAGAGAAAACACTGATGGTTCTGCAATAGCTATTGATTTGTTAGAAGCATCAGTACAAGAAGGTGCTACAATTGATATGGAAATGTCATTAGGTGGCCGTCTAATTATATCCACAGAATGGACTAGTTGGGATGGGGTAATCTCAGATGTTTCTGAAGTTTCAGATTCTACTGTTGATGTAGAAATTG
>MDSZ01121969.1_pt1 | contig 11399 bp, 10 predicted proteins | sample 811201 | NCBI WGS metagenome assembly MDSZ01 (sample SAMN05326647, study PRJNA326480) | marine metagenome | isolation source: seawater | place: Indian Ocean: North | collected 2010 | reverse complement strand
TTTGGGAACTGATTAGAGAATTGCTCAAAATAATGCCAATGGGTAGTGGCTGGGTTATTATCGAGCAACCCTGTTCGAGCCAAAAGGGAAACCCCGGAACCAACGGCAGCCACCTCGGATCCTTTTATAACGTTTTCTTTAATCCAAGAGTCCAGTCTCAAAGGAATTAGATTAAGCACTTTGTTAGGATTTCGCCAAAGGGCGGGCAAATAAAGAACATCCATATTTGGTGCTTCGTTTATTACAGTATCGGGTTTGAGTGGCAATCGGCCTTTAGTAATTCTTTTAGATGAAGCAATTAGATACAAATCTACTTCTAGCTTTATTCTGTTTGCCAAAAGCATGTCTTTTGCAGCTAACCACATTTCATAAGGATAGGCTGTTCCTGTTGTAAGCATTCCTGGCGTTAGTATAAATCCGACTCTCATTAATGCAGCTAGCTCCATTTAAAAAAACCAAAAAAGTCAGTGTCAATAATACCATATTAATTGTCTATTTTGTCTTATTTTCAAAACAAGAAAAAATATACAATCCCATTTTTCTATTAAGAAAAGGGGGCTACGGATGAAACCTTTGCCATTGATTGTAGGATTCGGAGGCATCAACTCAGCAGGTAGAAGTTCTTTTCATCACGCGTATAATCGGATTATTTATGACTCTCTTAGCAGGCGCGAGAAGGAGCGTACGATTGGCTCCCTTGCCGTTTTAATGAGGTTAGGCAAATTTAAAAAAGGAAGATTTTTTAATAACTCTTGCGAAAGTTTGAGTGAAAATGAAATAAAAGCCTTAGAGCAAAAAGTTCTCAATGGGACTTTAATTAGAACCTTGAATGCAAACCATTTCAATCCAACAAAAATAAAAAAATCTCTCAAATTGTCATCGAAAGGTAAAATATTTAGTTTAAAGAGCAAAACATTACCTAGTAGAATACCCGATTCCTGGAAGATCATTGATCAAAACAGCGATGAAACAACCATAGAAGCACTAAATGAACTAGATTTAAAAACTGACGTAAACTATTCATTATCTGTCCAAGCTGCGAGCTCTTTACCAGATGGCTTTGAACCATCTACTTTATATAAATCAAACTTTCATCCTCGAGGTTTACAATTAGCCATAATCGGGGCATCAGATTCAATTAAATCTATTGGTATTGATTGGGACGAGATCAAGCAACTCGTGCCCCCCGATCAGATTGCTGTATATTCTGCAAGTGCAATGGCTCAACTCGACTCGAATGGAATAGCGGGAATGTTACAAGCGAGGTTAAAAGGGAAAAGAGTAAGTTCAAAGCAGCTTCCGCTTGGACTCAACACAATGCCCGCTGATTTTATTAATGCTTATGTGTTGGGGAACATTGGTGTCACAGGAGCTAACGCTGGGGCATGTGCAACATTCCTATACAATCTAAGATTGGCGGTCGACGATATCCAGCAAGGAAAAAGAAAAATTGTCATTGTGGGTAATGCTGAAGCTCCCCTTGAACCTGAAATTATTGAGGGATATGCAGCAATGAGTGCACTAGCCACAGACCTAAATTTAGTCAAAATGGATGGGACGACTGATCCTAACCATAGGAAAGCAAGTAGACCTTTTGGCGAGAATTGTGGCTTTGTTCTTGGGGAAAGCAGTCAATATCTAGTTCTAATGGATGACAGTTTGGCGATTGAAATAGGTGCCAACATCCATGGCTCAGTAATGGAAGTCTTTACAAGTGCCGATGGTTTCAAGCGTTCAATTTCAGCCCCAGGCCCGGGAAATTACATAACTTTGGCAAAAGCCGTAGCAAATGCAATAGCCAACTTCGGAGCTGAAAATGTAAGGTCAAGCAGTTTTGTTCAAGCTCATGGTTCAAGCACGCCTCAAAATAGAACGACTGAATCCAAGATACTAAGCGAGATTGCCAGCTCATTTGGTATCAACGACTGGCCAATCACAGCTGTCAAAGCTTTCGTTGGACATTCGCTAGCCCCTGCTAGTGCGGATCAATTGATCAACACCCTTGGTATCCTTCAACACAAAGTCATACCGGGCATAAAAACGATCAGCTCCATTGCTTCTGATGTTGAGCAAAAAAATCTTTCTTTCATCCTCAATGATACTAATTTAGGGGACTCGGCAAAAATAGGGTTTTTAAATTCGAAAGGGTTTGGTGGAAATAATGCTACGGGCACGGTTGTTTCACCCTCTCTTACTATGATGATGCTTTTGAGACGATACGGACAACAGCGTATCAATAAATATAAGAAAATGAACGAATCAGTTGACCAAAATGCCGAAAATTATGATACATATTGTTTAGAAAATGGCTTAACACCGATTTACAAATTCGGCGACCAAATGATAGACGAAGAAAAGCTTGAGTTAAAAAGTGATAAACTTTATGTACCAGGATACGATGTTCCGATCGAACTAAAGTTTGAATCAACTTATAAAGATATGTTCAATGACAAATAATCAGAAAAACGCAGCTGAAAATTGCTTTGTTTGTGGCACTAAAAACCCCATTGGGCTAAATATAAAATTCAAATTAAGTGAAGAGAAATGTGTTGGAAGCTTTACTCCAACCGAATATCATGTGGGATTCTACAATATAATCCACGGTGGACTTTTATTCGCAGTATTAGACGACGCAATGGCTAATTGGTTTTACCTACAAGGTTCAGTAGGCTATACCGCTAGAGCAGAGGTAAGGTATAAGCGCCCCCTTTTAGTTGGAGAAACAGCGCTGGTCTCGTGTCATCTTGTTCAAAAAAAGGGCTCATTACTCCTATTGAAAAGCGAAATGACCGAAAAAGACAGCAAAAAAATCATTGCCGAGAGTGAGGGAAAGTTTCTAATTGAAAAGTCACTTTAACAATTTCAAATCAACAACTATTCTTCTAATTCAGCACCATGAAGAAACATATGTTGAACCCTTCTTAAATCTTGTTACATCAAAAAATATCACGGTCAGCCGCGTTTTGCTTACAGAAAAAACTGCAAACGCCAATCTTCAGTATCTCAAGAATTCAAAAGCCTTAGTGGTAGCAGACGAACCAAAAAATCCGATAAACTTTGAACAAGCAAAAGCTTTAGTTGTAAACTTTTTTAACTTGAATAAACCGATTATGAGTTTAGGAAATGTTACTAACCTAATATTCAGCGCTTTAAAAATCAATGTGAAGTATGGAAAAAAAATCTTCGGTTGGAAACCAACTATGACAATCAATCACCCCCTTCACGAAAAGCCTTTCAATGAATACCCAAAAAGACTGCTTTTTCTGGGAAACAAGTGTTTTTCTTCAGATATTAATTTAAATACTTACTTTCTAAATGTTTTGGACGAAAAATTCCCTGTTTTTGTAAAGCATAGGTCTCTATTTCTTATTAATTATACTTGTTGCTTATCCAGAAAGCAGTTGCACAAAGATTGTAAGAGATTGGATTATACGCCGAACGTATTTAGGCAAACATCTGAAGAAATACTTTTTCAAGGCAATAAGTTTTTAAACACACAAAATCAGTTTACAAACAATATTTGGAGTGACTGGTGCAATCAGCTAAATTAATATAAATTAAGGTACTATTAAAATTGATATCAAATCATAGATTATGCAGTATTTTTACGCTTTACTTTTTATTCTAGGAATCCAATCCTGCCTTACGGAAGACTTGGCAGTAAAGAAAAAGGTTTCCGTCAAACCGACCCCCAAGATCGACGAAGCAATCCAAAGAGATTTAGGCGAAGTAAAAATCACCGAAAAAAAAATCGATAAATTGGGCAATAACCCAAAATTCAAAGAGGCAATAGCAGAGAGTACATTTAATCAGAAGAATGTTGCTAAAAACACCAACGGAAATTCAACGAAAAATATGGGTTCGGCCAAAAATACGGAGGAAACCTTGAAGAATCAACCTGGCCAACCTAAAAGTCCAATTAATTCCCGCCTAGTTAAGTCTCCAAAGGCTAACTCAATATCAAACATTGAGGCTTCCTCAGAAGCATACAATCAAAAAGATAATGGCAAAAGTCGTGAACCATCGGGTTCCGGACTGTCACTAAATAGCAACGTGACGTACTCCAAACAAATTCCACAAGATAGCCAAGTAGAATATGGCGAAAAAAGCACCTACGCAAAAGGCTTTGAGCCCAAAAAAAACCCCTCTCTACTAAAAAAAGAAGATGATATAATTGCTAGGCAACTTAAAAACGCAGCAACAACTGAAAAAGATCCCGTGCTTAGAAAAAAACTTTGGGATGAATACGAACGATACAAGAAAAATTTATAAATTATTTTCGTTTATTAAATGTCGACACTAAAATAAACAATAAACAATAAACAAGATAACCGGTGACTAATAAAATAGAATCTAAACTACATCAACATTTTAAAACTTTAAATTCGGAAAAAGACAACAGACGACCACCAACACTAGCAGTACTGGCCCTTCTAATTACAGTTTTTTCTATTTTTATTTTTTATTTTTTTGAAGACAAAATAACAAAAGAAAAAGAAGGTGCGCTTTCAAATTTGGATCCCCTTTATAAATCTAAGGATAGCACAAAGGAGAAAGTCGTAAAGGCTCGAAGAGAGGAATCCCAAAAATTTCTAAAAGAAGCAAAAAAAGCAATTAGTCAAATAAAAAAACTGAATTTAGAAAAGTGGGATCCGGAAAAAAATTTAGAATTTAATAACCTCCTTGAAACAGCGCAATCTATGCATCGGCTCCAACGTTACGCTGAGGCCAATAAATTATTAAGCAAGATTACCAAAGAATCAAAAGAAATAGTTTCAGAAATACCGAGCACCCTAGAGCGAAAACTGCAAGAAGGGTTTTTTGCTCTGAACCAAGGTAATCCTATTTTAGCAAGCGCACTATTTAAATTCGTTTTACAGATTGATCCAAAGAATGAAAGGGCAAATCTGGGGATGGCCCGCACTAACAGTTTTGACAAAATCCAGTCTCTAATAATACAAGCAAAAGAGTTTGAAGAACTAGGTCAGGACAAAGCGGCCCTAAGAACATACCAAAAAATAATTAATTTAGACAATAATGCGACCGAGGCACAACATGCAATTAATAGAATACAATATAAAGAAAAAAACATGGAGTATACAAAGATATTTAAACAGGGACAGACATTTCTCGAAAACAAGCAATTTGGGCAAGCAAAAAAACAGTTTGAAATTGCAAGAAATATTTTCCCAAATAAACGAGAAATTCAAAATGCCATATCTGAATCAATACGAGCTGAAACGAACTTTAAAATTTATCAATATATGAATAACGCAAAAAAAGCGATGAAAAGCCATGATTGGCAAAATGCAATAATTAATTATGAAAAAGTTAGATCTTTGGATAGAAATGTTGTAGAGGCACTTGAGGGATTAAAACACTCAAAGTATCGAAAAGAACTTGATCAACAAATAGCTGAGTTTTTAAGGAAAGAAGAATATCCCATTAGACAGAAAACTTTAGAAATGGCTAAGCTGCTTAAGAAAAAAATTGAAACCTTTAAAGATGAACCAACTATATCCGTCAAGCTTAATAATTTGAACGAAGTTATAGATAATATGGAAAAAAAAATACCCTTCATATTTATTTCAGACAACAAGACAATCATTAAATTCGATAATAATATAGTATTGGGGCCCTTCAAAAGCAGGGCATTCAGGTTAGACCCTGGGGAATATAGTATTTCTGGTAAGAGAAAAGGCTACCAAGATGTGGTGGCAAGTTTAATAGTGGCAACTGAAACAAAAGATAATCGAGTGTATATTATTTGTGAAGAAAAAGAAGGAATCGCGAATTAAAAATGTCAAAAATTGAACTAGAATTTATCAAACCGATTAAATTCAAACCAACGAAACAAAATATCAATATTGCAAACCCTAATTCAAATTTTAGAATAAACCGCTTACTTTTTTTAAGCGTGAGCCTTCTCGCTATTCTAATGTTTTTCTTGTCCGTACGATTTGTTCAAATAAAAACAAATACCATTGCTCCAAACATACATGTAGAATCGTTACTTTCTATGAAACTTGGTAAGTATTTTTTACTGTTGCCTGGCCCGCATCGAGTAAAGATCTCTGAGGAGGGATACTATAATTTAGAAAATAACGTTACAGTTTCGGAAGATAAATACCAAGTACAAACCCTTAACCTAACCAAACTTCCTGGAAAGATTGAGTTAATTCTAGAACCTGTAAATGAAGTAGAGGTGTCAATTGACGGAGAAAAATATGGCAAGGCGACGAATTTTATACTAAACGTCCCAGCCGGACGGCGCACTATTGAATTTTCTGCTAAAAGATATCTCTCTAAAATTTTAGATGTCGATGTTTTTGGGAAGGGACAGTCTCAAAAACTATTTGTTAAACTTGAACCAGGATGGGCTGACATTAAAATTGACTCCAATCCATCAAATGCACTAATAAGTGTCGATGCAGAACCAGTTGGTAACACACCTTTCAAATTTGAAATTATGCAAGGAGACAGAATTATAAAATTAAACAAAACTGATTACAAAACTTGGTCGAAAAAAATTCAAGTTAAAGCGGGTGTACCGATTACTTTAAAAAATGTCGTAATGAAAAAAAAAGATGGTTTGGCAAAAATAGTCACTCAGCCAATAAATGCTAAAATATTAATAAATGGTAAATATATCGGTAATTCTCCTATCGACATTCCGCTAACACCAGATAAGCAGCATACATTACAGCTAAAAGAAGAGGGTTTTAAAACAGTAACACAAAAGATTAGCGTACCCTCTGGCGAGACGAAAAAGCTTGAATTTAAACTTAAAGAAGAAAAGGCACGACTAACCTTCGAAACAAGACCAAAAAATGCACAACTTTTTATTGACCGAAAATACGTAGGAGCTGCCACACAATCAGTTCAAGTACCAACAAGGCCACATTTAATTACGATTCAAGCTGCTGGATATGCGACATACGAAACAAAAATTACTCCAAGGCCTGGTTTTGAAAAAATAATTCAAATCAGGTTAAAAACAGTAGAGGAAGCTCTTGAAGAAAAAGGAGATATGATTAATAAGAAAAGTAAAAAATTAATGACAGATAAAATGCGTTTATTTAACCCGCAAGAAGTAATATTGGGATCAAATAGAAACGATTTAAATAGGCAACAAAATGAATTAATAAGAAAAATATCTATAAAACGGCCTTTTTATATTTCAGAAAGCGAAATTACTAACCTAGAATATAAAAATTTTTTAGCAATGCATTCATCAGGAAGTTTCAATAAATATACCTTAGATGACAATGATCAACCAGTCGTAAATGTGCGCTGGTCAGATGCTGTTAAATTCTGTAACTGGCTGAGCAGACAAGACGGAATTGAGCCCTTTTATATTATAAAATATGGAAATGTTGTAGGAGTAAAACCTAGCTCCACTGGATACCGTCTTCCGACCGAGGCAGAATGGGAAGCCGTTGCCAAGACAGAACAAACCCGATTTGCCTGGGGAAAAAATTACCCTCCTCCGAATGCTTTTGCTAATTTCTCAGATAAGGAAATAAATAGTGAAGCAATTGGAAAAAATTCAGCATACGCGGATGGTTTTGAGGTGTCAGCTCCAATAAAAAGCTTTAATCCCAATGCCAACCAACTATTCGACTTATATGGTAATGTATCAGAGTGGGTCCATGATTTTTATTCGGAAAAATTTGATGAAAACAGTTATTCGTCCGATCTAGGTCCGATTTCTGGAAAGAATCATGTTATAAAAGGGGGAAGTTGGATGAACAGTTCTAAGGCTTCTTTAGGAGTTCCATATAGAAATAGTGGTATTTTAGGCAAAAATGATCTAGGTTTTAGGGTGGCTCGATATGCGCAGTAAATTTTTATTATATTCAGCATTAACTGTAAACATGATTTTTATGCCTACGTCTGCTTTAGAAATAAAATCAGAAGATAAAATAAAATCCTCAGTGTCTAAGCCAGAGGAGAAATTAAAACCAATTCCGGATAACACGTTTAAATCTTTGGATGAATTATCAGAAGACGTGCCGGTATCACTGCCAAAAGATATATAGGCTAAAACATGAATGATAAAACAACCTCTGAATTTTACTATCAAATAATCTCTTTGTTAATTTCGATAATCGTTGTTCATTTATTTTATATGGCTATTGTTAGGCCGGAAGCGGAAGAGATTTTAATGAACCAACGTAAAAATCAAGAACAAGGAATATATATCCCTCAAGAAACTTCCTTTTATATTACGGTAAAAGATTTTGAGCAAGAAACCTGCTTTGTCCTGATGTTTTGGTCCATTGCCATAATTGGTTTCAAAGCAAAACAAACGAACAACCAAAGATCCATACTTAGGTTCAAGTTGATTGATAGTCCGGAAGAGACAAATATCATTAAAGAAGACACAAACAAATATATACGGATAATACAATCTGCGCCTGAAGAAACCCGAGATTATTTACTTCCTAGAGCACTATTAAGCAGCTTACAAAGATACTCTTCCACTGGCAATATACAAGAGGCATCTCAAGCGATTAATGAATGTTGTGAAAACGAGGCAGAGCGATTAAATTCAGAACTTTCGATGATTCGCTATATCACTTGGGCTATACCCTCAATAGGTTTTATTGGGACTGTGCGTGGAATCAGCCTTGCGCTCGGTCAAGCACATGAGGCAGTCCAAGGTGATATATTAGGAGTCACCATGAGCCTTGGCGTTGCTTTTAATTCAACCTTCGTAGCGCTTATCATCAGCCTTTTAGTGATGTTCTTAATGCATCAACTTCAACTAATGCAAGAAAGGCTGGTGCTCGATACTCATGCTTATTGCGAAAATAATTTCATAAGAAAACTTGAGTCTTAAAGATGGAAGTCTTTTATGTTTTTCATTTAAATGACATTAATTTACAAATAAAAGATTATAAGAAAATCGTTGGGTCATCTCCTGGTATTTCATGTATCGCTAAAAATAAAATCATAACCGGTATTGATGCAATGCCATATCTGAGCAAAAAGCCAACTATTGTCAATAGTAATTATTGGCACAACATAGAAAAAAAGAATTCCGAATTTACGTCGACTCCACAACCTGCAAACTCTGATCTAGTCTACAAGCAGCTTCAGATAATGTGGTCAAAGTTGGGAAATAATAAACCTGTTTTAATTGGGTATCCAAGTGAATATACCGAAGAACAACTCGGAATAATTTGTGGAATATTTGAATCACTTAATATTAAAGTGAAAGGTTTAATTAACACCGACTTATGTAGCCTGTCTGATTTAAATATTAATGATAAAACTCACTTAATAAGATTGCAAATGAATCACATTACTCATATTGAGTTAGACTCTAGCAACGCTCTTTCAATAAAGTCCCTAAAATATAAAGAGAATCACGGATTAATCCAGCTATATAATAAACTCGCCCAATTATTCAGAAAAATATTCATAAGGCAGAGCAGAGCAGATCCGATGATTAATGGCGAAAGCGAACACTATTTAAGAACTCAAATACCAAGGTGGATAAGAGTTACAAATGATACAGATGTTTGTAAGATCAACACTCTAATAAATGGCAATCTTTATAGTGCAGAATTAAAATCCTCTCTTGTACAATCAATTATCGAGAAATTTTTTGAGGAAGTTCTATTTTGGGTTGGTTCTTCTAGAACCAACCTTGTCTTGTGTCCAACGACTTATCACCTAACAAAAGATTTCATTCGCTTCAGTAACGTATCTTTACTTCCTGAACCTAGGATAGCAAAATTTTTCAGTTCCACGGTTTTTAAGTCGCGTGAAGGGTTAATCGTCAATTTAAAAGAAAATTTTCCAAAGAAAAATAAGGAGATAAAAAGTGAAATGCAACAAATTAACGATTTAGCCCCCACCCACATTCTTAAGGATAATAAAGGATTTAGGATATCTGAGATCCCTTTGCAATTCGCTCAGAAAAGATCAAAAATTTCGATATCTAAAAAGAATAAAAAAACCGTTCTTAATCCACACGGTAATTTTGTTTTTATAAATGAAACTCTTAAAAACTCAGAGGTTGAGATTCTTATTGGCGACAAAATTAAATTTCCTTCGAGTTCAACCTATTTCGAAGCCATAAAAATAGAGAACTAAAAACTTGAAAAATAAATCCCAATCTCCTGAAATAAGCCTCGCGTTCCTAGACATAATGTCATGCGGTTTCGGAGCATTTATCTTACTTTTTCTGATAATTAAGCATAATTTCGATGCTGTGGCAGAACTACCAGAGGACTACTTGGATAAGGAAATAGCAAGCCTTGAAAATCAAAACCTTAATATTCTGAAACAAATAGAAACACGCGAAAAAGAAAACGAGGCCCTCAAGGAAAGAATAATGTTAGCTCAACAATCCCTGTCAACAAAAAAAGTTGAACTTTCAGAAAGAGTTCAACTCATTAAAAATTGGGACGACAATCGTATTCGTGGGCTTGATACTTTAAGATTCGAGATAAAAAAAGCAGAAAAAGCGCAACAAACCCTCGAAAATACGAAAAAAAATACGGCCAAGGATAACTTAAAGTTTATTGGACAAGGAAACCGAGAATATCTATCTGGTATTAAATCTGGCGGAAACAACATACTTATTCTTTTAGATATATCTGCTAGTATGCTTGATAAAAAAATAGTCAATATTTTAAGAAGAAGAAACATCGATGGAAGAAAAAGAGTTAACTCACGAAAATGGCAGCAAGCTATTTCGACTGTTGAATGGATAAGTGCTCGATTCCCTTTTGCGAGCAAATATCAAATTTTAATTTTTAATGAAAATTGCCGATCACTTTTAGGAAAAAAACCAGCATGGCAACGTACAAGTGACACTGAAAAACTAGAGGAAGCAATTCAACAAACTAAAAGACTACGGCCAGAGGGGGGTACGAATTTATATAAAGCTTTTACGGCTTTAAATGCACTTCAGCCATTACCAGATAACGTTTTCCTAATCACAGATGGCTTGCCAACCCTCGGCAGAACGCAGACCGGTGGGCTTAATGTAGATGGCAAAACACGTTTAAAATTATTTGAAGAAGCCACCGGGATTCTATCAAAAGAAATACCTATAAACGTTATTCTTCTGCCAATGGAGGGCGACCCCTTGGCAGCATGGGCATACTGGGGAATTGCATCTGTTACAAACGGATCCTTTCTTAGCCCATCAGGAGACTGGCCATGAAGCTTCGAAGGAGTGAGAATCGGTCAAACAGTATGGCGTTTTTGTCCGTTATTACATGCGGTTTTGGTTCAATTATCTTATTATTAATTATTTCAAAGAGCATACCGTCATCTATTGAGGAAGACTTAAATGACGATAGAATAAATGAAATTTCTAATCTTCAAGAGCGGTTGTTCATTTACCAAGAAATGCTAGAAAATAAACAGTTACGAAA
>MDSZ01062163.1_pt1 | contig 11399 bp, 11 predicted proteins | sample 811201 | NCBI WGS metagenome assembly MDSZ01 (sample SAMN05326647, study PRJNA326480) | marine metagenome | isolation source: seawater | place: Indian Ocean: North | collected 2010 | reverse complement strand
TTTTTCCTAAATAAAAAGATGAATTTTTTTTTAGTCCAGTAACGTCTTTGATAAAAATTTTTAAACAATAATCTCTATTAGCTATATAAAAAATATTTTTGTGAAATTTAAATATAAGTCCATTTTGAAATGGATGAAATTTAATTTTTGATCTCATAAAGCTTGCATTGAAAATTCTAACCTTTTTTTTTCCTAAATACGAAAATGCACCATCATACGGTTTTGAAAAAGCTCTGATAAATTGCACAATTTCTTTAGCAGTCCAATCCCAATTAATTTGACCATCTCGATCAGATTTTAATGTTGGCCAATAAAAACTTTTTAAATTTTTTTGTTTTTTTTTCATCATTTTTTTTTTTAAGATATAATCTACAACAAATTGTTGTAAAAATTTATTTTCTTTTTGTCTAATTTTTTTAATATGATCAACTGGTAATTTTTCTTTATTTGTAATAAAAATTTTAGCAGTTTTGATAATTTCACCTGTATCGAAATCTTTTTCAATTTTATGAATATTAATAGATATATCTTTTTTTTTATTTAATAAAATCCTCCAAGATATATTTGCTCCACCTCTTTCAGATGGTAAATCAGCTGCATGATAGTTAAAAAGATTTCCATCAAACAATTTGATGATTTTTTTGGGAAATTTCCAGATAGCATTAATTGATAGTCCAATAGTTTTTTTTTTAATAAATCTTTTTAAATTTATGTCTGACAAGCTTTTTACTATTAAATAATTTATCCTTTTTTTATTAAGATATTTTTCTAGATTAATTTTTAAATCGACTTTTTTTTTTGCGTGAACTTTGTCAATTATTGCTAAATATGAGTAATTTTTTTTTTTTAAAAAAATTGACAATTCGCTTATTGGACCTTTTTCATACACCCTATCACCACCAAAAAGAATAAAATCATATTTATTAAGGGCTTTCATTTTTTAAGTACAATTAAATCATTTAAAAATAATTTTAGTACCATCAAAATCAAATTTTGGTTTGGTATATCTAAGCTTATTTTTTTTCAAAAACTTTTCTGCTTTATTTGGATTTTTTGATACCATTAAAAAAAACCCTCCTCCGCCTGCACCTATAATTTTTCCTCCATAGAATAAATTACTAAGAATCATTTTTTTATAAATTTGATTAAAATTGTTATTTGTAATTTCTTTAGCTATTTTTTGTTTTTCAATCCAATGCGAATGAAACAATAAACCAATTTTTTTTGTATCACCTCTTTTAAAAAATCTTTCAAAAGCAGTAACTTTCGATTTAATGACATCATAATTATTTATAACTTTTTTATTTTTTTTTTGTTTTTTTACAATCATTGATGAATTTCTTACTTCCTCTGTAAAAACTAAAAAAAAACTTTTTTCAACTTTTCTTAAATTTTCATTTTTAATATTCAATTTTCTTACTTTAAATTTTCCTTTTTTATTTATATCTATTTTTTGAACGCCACCAAATGATGAAATTATTTGATCCTGCCATCCTCCTTCAAGTTTAAGTTTTTTTCTTTCAAGTTTAAAAGCTAGACTTGCAAGTTTATTTTTAGTCAAAGAGATTTTTTTCATAAAACTTAAACCTTTTAAAAGTCCTACCATTAAGGTGCTAGATGAACCTAATCCACTTCTAGTTGGTAGAGTCGAGAAAGTTCCAACTTGATAACTATCCTTAATTTTAAAATGTTCTAATGCAACTCTGATTAAATCATGTTTAACTTTTTTTAATGAATTTGAGAATTGAGTATCTGTAGTTTGAACTAAAATTTTTCTATCTAAGGGTCTTTTTGATAACATGATATAAATATATTGATTAAATGATCCAGAAATTAATTTACCTCCCTTTTTTTTATAGTAAAATTCAAGATCGGTTCCTCCACCTGCTAAAGGAAGTCTAAATGGTGCTCTTATCACTATCATTTGAGCAAATACGAGTTTAAAGGACTTCCTTTTTTTATTTTCTTTTTGGTTTTCTTTCCAATTATTCTAAAAATTTCATTTGAAAATATCGCATTTTTATTTTTTGTTATGACTGGTTTTGTGTTTTTAAAAGAAATTTCTGAATTTTTTAAAATTGTATTTCTCGCGACTATTCTCCTAGCTAAAATACTATGTAGAATTTTCTCACTTTTCTTAAGACCCTTTTTTGTATTCCCTAATGAAATGTAAACTTTATTTCCTAAATCTACTAGATCTTTAAACAAGTTGTAGTCTAAAGATGCTTCATGATCGGGTCCTGACATTTTTCGATTTAAAGTAACATGTTTTTCAATAACCATTGCACCTAAAGCTATGGCCCCAACTGAGCCTGACAGGCCTAGACCATGACCTGAAAAACCAATTTCTTTCTTATAAAGATTTCTCATGTATGGAATACATTTCAAATTTTTATCTTTTTCTTCAGAAGGATATGAAGAAGTACAATGCATAAACATAAATGGACATTTATTTTTTTCAAATATTTTTTTTGTAATTTTCAGTTCATCATAAGTACAGGTGCCAGAACTAATTATCGTTGGTATTTTTTGTTTCGAAACATAATCACAGAAATGAAAATTATTAGCGTCTATACTAGCTATTTTAATAACTTTTATTTTAATTCTTTTTAATAAATCAACACTTTTCTCATCCCAAGGAGTTACGATCAAGTCTATTTTTATTTTATTACAATATTTTTTTATTTTTAAATAATCTCTTTCATTAAACTCCAACCTTGTGTCTGGGTAAACCCATCCACCAAATTTTGGTTTAGATTTGGGTATATCATTTTCATTTTTGCTGAGATAACCATTTGGAACTCCAACTTTCTCATTAAAATTTAATAGATCTTCAACATCTCTTTTTTGAAATTTTACTGCACTTGCTCCAGCCTCTTTTGCTTTTTTTATCATTTTTAATGCTAGTGGAAGTCTCCCATTATGATTAATTCCTATTTCTGCAATAAAATAAGGTCTATCAAGCTTGTTTAGATATTTATTTTTAAAATTTTTTACCATGATGATCTTCCCCCATCCATTACAAGCATTTGTCCTGTCATATAAGAACTATCTTTACAAGATAAAAATTGAAGTGCTTTTTTATACTCATCTTTTTTTGCCCATCTCAGTAAAGGTATTCTTTTTGAGACATTTTTTTTTAAAAAATTTGGTTGTTTATTTTCAACTGCTCCAAGCACAAGAGCATTACATCTCACATTTTTATGTCCCCAGTAAGTGGCAACATATTTTGTAAGACCTATAATACCAAATTTTGATAAAGAATAGCCTATTGGCTTAAAATCTTTGACTAGGTAAATATTTTCACTTTTATGATAAACTGATTGATCTGGAGCATTAATTGAAAGATCTGATCCAATATTAATTATTGAACCATTTTTTTTTATTGCCATCGAAGGACCAAAGTGTTTAATCATTATAAATGCAGAAATAAGATTTACATCTATCTCCTTTTTAAGATATTCAATATCATAATTTTCTATTGTTCCAGTGCTTTTATTTTTAGTAAATTTTTTCATTTTTGGGTTTAATGCTGCATTATTTACTAAAACTTCTGGCATTATTTTTTTTCTTTTTAATTCTCTCCTTAATTTTATGATTTGGTTTTCTTTGGTAATATCACATACAAAATATTTAATATTGATTCTTTTAAATTTTTTTTTTATTTTTTCACATTGTGTCTTGAGTTTTTTTTCATCAAGGTCGATTAGAATTAAACCAAATTTTTTTTCAGCAAGCGCAATAGCATGCTGCTCTCCTAATAAGCCTGTAGATCCAGTTATTAGAGAATATTTAATCATATAGGTTAAGATATTTTTTTATAAAATTCATATTTATTATAAATTCTTTAATAAAATTTTTATCTCCTCTAAATGTTTGAAGTGTTACATCATTTAATCTATCAAGTTTATAAAGATTTTCTTTTAGAAACTCTAGGTTATAATTTTTTCCCAGTCTCTTTGAAGATCCAAATAGTAATTTTCTGTTCTTTAAGTGAATACCAAAAATATTATTAGGTAAAATTTCAAAAAATTCATCTATTTTAAAACCGTTTGCTTCAATATTTCCAATATCAAGGTTTATTCCAACTTTGTTAGAGTTTATTTTTTTTATCAAATTTTTTAAATTTTTTGGAGAAAAGTCACTTTCTAAAGAAACTAATGTATCTTTGTTTATTTTTTTGATCAATCTTTTTGAATTTTTTTTAAATAATAGAAAATCTTTGTTATTAAAAAATCGAGAAGTTTCTTCACATGGCAAATTTAGTCTTTTAATTTTAAACTTTTTTAGGGCAAAATTTAAGTTTTCGGTTAACCAATCAATATCTTTTAGTGACCATTGATGAAAAGGGTTTTTCATTATCAAATCAAGACTTATTGATGAAATTTTTAATTGATTTTTTTTAAGCAGTTTATCAATTTCTAAAATTGAATATGGATTAAAGATCGGGTTTGATAAATCAGAAATAATCCATTCGATATTTTTAATTTTAATTCTCTTTGCAATTGTAAATTCATCTTGCCAATTATTAATTGGAAAATGTTGAAAATTCGTTCCTATCTTTTTTGATAATCTACCTTGAACAAAAGATAATTTAAAATTATTCATATAATCTTTTTTAATTGAAGGCCATCTGCAATAATATTTGACCCTGTCATAAAAGAATTATTCTTTGACATTAGGACGTAATATAAATACGCAATTTCTTTTGCAGTTCCAAATCTCTTCATTCCTACGTTTTCAGAAATAAATTTATTAACTCCTCTCTTATTTTTTTTTATTATCTCCTCCCATCTTCCTTTTCTAAATTTTATATTTCCTGGCGAAATAGACAAAACTCTTATTTTTTTGCTTAGTAATTCTTGAGCAAGGTGGCTTGAAAAAGCAATTAGACTCGTTTTTGCAATTGAATATGTGGTAGGTGCTCTTAATCTTTCAAGCCCTGCTATGGCAGAAGTAAAAATTATGCTAGAACTAAAATCTCTTTTTTTAAAATATTTATTGAACTCTAAAAAAACTTTTACATTTACAAAGAAGTTTTTTTCAAAAACTTCTTTCCAAACCAAAATATTTTTTGGAATACCAAATTCCACTTTTCCTGTTCCTAAAAAAGAAACTAAATGATCAATTTTATTTTTAAAAAATTTTTTACACAATAAGTGAATATTTTCAAAATTTTCTTTGTAACAATCATTTATAATTAATTTATAATTTTTTTTTCCTAAATATTTTCTCGCAGAATCAATATTTTTGTTAGACTTACAAACTAATATGATTTTAGCATTCGACTTTGATAAATATTTGGCTAATTCAAGTCCAACACCATTTGAGCCGCCGAAAATAATCACATTTTGGTTGTTAAAATCTCTTATCATTTACTCAATTTTGAAACCTGCTTTTAAAGCGTCCTCATAAAAACCAATCACAGTCTCTTTTGAATATTCTTCAGGCTTCTTACCAAATATTTGCATTTTTTTAATCATGTTTGGAGCCATTGTAATAATATCAGCATTTGACAATTTTGCTTTGTTGTAATCATAAGGCATTCTACAACTCGCCCATAAAACTTTACATTTTGAATTTTGGTGCACGTATTCTGAAATCTCAAAAAATTTTTTGTAAGCATCAATTCCAATATCATAAATTCTACCAGCAAATATCGATAATATTGTTTCTGTATTTTTTATTGGTTCAATAATTTCTTTGATTTGTTCTAATGTAAATATTGCTGTTATATTCAAATTTACTTTTTCATTAATAAGTTTTTCGATTAATTTCTTTGATGAGCTTCCATTAGTAAACATTATTGGAATTTTAATTGAAAAACTTTTTGATATTTGCGCTAATTTCAAAGCTTGCGTTAGACAATCTTCATAATTATCTCCTATAACTTCAATAGACACTGATTTTTCTTTTGTTAATGCAGCTATCTGTTTTGTAAAGTCAATATAATTTTTTGCCCCCAGCTTTTTATACAAAGATGGATTGAAAGTATATCCGTCTACTTTAAGCTCTTTTATTTCTTGTAGTGTTGGGCCATCAGCAAAAAGTTTCATTTTATTTTTTCATTTCCTCCAAGATCTCACAAACACTATGAAGTATAGACATGTGAGCTTCTTGAATATAGGCGGTTACTGAAGATTTTATATGAAATTTAATATCTGAAATTCTATTTAATTCTCCACCTGATTTACCTATTAATGATACAATCTTCATTTGTTTTTTTTTAGCAGTTTTTGCAGCATGAACTAAATTCATTGATGCTCCACTTAATTTATCACCACCACCAGTGGAGATACAAACTAGAATGTCCCCTTTTACTCCTAAAGCCTCGACTTGTCTTTGAATATAAGTTTCAAAACCAAAATCATTAGCCCAGGCAGTTGTCGCTGCTTGATTAGAGCTTATTAAGTATGCTGGAAATGAATTTCTATCTTTCTTTTTGTAAGTACAAACTAATTCTCCCACAAAATGCTCAGCATCAGCACATGACCCACCATTTCCAGCAACAAGAATTTTTCTATTGATTTTTTTTAATTTAAAAATTTCTCTTGCAAAGATTTCTATTTCTTTCTCAAAAGAGATCAGACCACTAATTAAACTTGAACTTTTATCAAAATGATTTCTTATTATTTTTTTATAAGTCATATTAAACTCCTTTTGCCAACCAGCCTCCATCAACAGGTATATCTGCCCCCGTGATATATGATGAACTATCAGATGACAAGAATAATACTGCACCAAATAAATCCAAAGGATCTCCCCATCTGTTTAAAATTGTTCTTCTTTTTCTCTGATCAAATCTAGCTTTATTATTTTGACTCTTTAGTGTCATTCTAGTTTTAATATAACCTGGCAATATATTATTTACTCTTACATTTTTTTTACCAAAATCTACAGCTAAGGCTTTGCTAGCAAGCGATAAACCTGCCTTAGAGGATACATACGAAGGATTCATTGGAAATCCAAGCTTACTGCTTAAACTGCAAATATTTATTATAGAGCCACTTTTTTTTTTTGACATATATTTATAAGTTTCAATTGAGAGTAATATTGGAGATTTAGTATTTGTGGAAATTGTTTTATCAAAATATTTCATATTTAAATCTAAGTTACCTTTTTCATAAGTAATTCCTGCATTATTGATCAAAACATCAATTTTTTTCTCTTTTAGATATATCTTTTTTATGATCGCTTTAATTTTTTTTGTTTTGTTTACATCACAAACTATGTTTTTATACTTTTGATTTCTTTGTTTTTTTCTTGTTATTCCGTAGACGACACCACCCAATTCTGAAAAAGAATTTGCCAAAAATTTTCCAATGCCTGATGAGGCACCTGTAATTATAAAGACTTTATTTTTTATAGATAATAGATCTTTCATTTTTTTAGTATGTTATTATAATTTTTATTAAAATAATTTAGAAATTTAACTAAAATATTTTTATTAGAACTAACTATAATTTGACCTTTTGATAAATCTTTTTTACCACTCCAGTCTGTAATTATTCCACCTGACGACTCAATAATCGGTACTATGGGTAATATATCTACCTTCTTTAAACCAGACTCTATTATTATGTCAATTTTTCCTTCTGAAAGTAAACAAAAATTGTAAGCATCAGCTCCTGAAACTTTAAAAAAATAAGGATAAGATTTAAAAATTTTATATATCTTATCATTAACAAAAGTATGAATTGAATTTGTAATTAATTTTGCATTTTTTAAGTATTGTAATTTTGAACTTTTTATTTTTGTCTGTTTTTTTTCTATTAAGTAGCTACCAGACTTATCTCCGTAATACATTTTTTTTAAAACAGGAAAGTTTGCTATACCAAATATCGGCTCATTATTATAATAGAGAGAGATTAAATTGCTCCAAGTTGGTTGTCCGCAAATTAAAGCCTTTGTACCATCAATTGGATCTATAATCCATGTAAATTTTGAACCGCGATCTCTTAATCTAAATTCTTCTCCAATAATATTATGATCTGGATAACTTTTTTTTATTTCATTTCTAATAATTCTTTCTATTCTCAAATCAAACTGAGTGACAGGATCAATTTTTTTTCTTAATTTTGAACTAAAAAGTATTTTTGAAGAAATAATTCTTTTATTTTCTTTTTGAATTTTTTTAATAATTTTTTTGAATAAAAAATTTTTTAGCTTTAAAATCTCTTTTTTTTTCATTTAAAATAATTAATTGTTTTTTTTAAAGCTGAAGCTTGTTTGTTAATCTCAATTAAAGAAGTTTGATTAGTGGTGAATAGCAATAATTTTTTTTGTAATTTTTTTGCCACAGGGGTGCCTGAGCAAGTTTTGACACAGTCCTTTTTACAATTTTTAAAACATTTTCCAATTTTTAGTCTTTTAATTATTGGCTCATCACACAGTAATTGAGCTGGAGCGTAAATCCCATCTTTTCCACCAAAACTGATAAATTTTTTTTTAAATTTTTCCCATGAGACTTTTTTGTTTTCTTTTAATTTTACTGCTGCAGTATAAAAAGTAGAATAGGATTTTTTTTCAATTTTCTGTGGTATCAAATAATCTGTTTTAGATACGATTCTAAATATTTTGTTTCCCATATTCCTTCTCAAGGAAAGAAACTTTTGTACTTTTTCAAATTGAGCTAAAGCAATTGCTGCACTAAATTCATTCATTCTGTAATTAAAACCAATCTCATCAAACCTTTTAAAATTTGGATTCTGTCTTTGATACTTTGTTAATCCTATTTGACCATTATCTGCTCTTAAAAATTTAAACCCTAAATTTGAAAATTTTCTCACTTTTTTAGCTAATTTGTTATTATTTGTAGAAATAATTCCACCATCTCCACAAGTAATATGCTTAGCACTTTGAAAACTCCAACAACTTATGTCAGAAGAAGATCCAGCTAAAATACCATTTTGATCTTTTGCACCTAGAGCCTCAGCACAATCTTCTAGTATTTTCAAATTATATTTTTTTGCAATTTTCTTGAAAATTTTTATATTATTAATACCTGCATACATGTGAACTAACAAAATAACTTTTGAATTTTTGGTTATTTTTTTTTCTAAATCATTTATATCTATTAAGAAAGTTTTGGGATCTACATCAACATAGACTGGTGTAGCTCCAGTAAAATAAATTGTTGTTGCACACATGATAGGAGTAAGGGCAGGAACTAAAACTTCGTCACCAGTTTTACAGCCTAGAGCTAGTAGAGAAACATGGAGACCTGAAGTACAAGAGTTAATAGTTATAGAGTGTTTGGTTTTATGATATTTTGACCAAGATTTTTCTAAAAGTAAATTGTAAGAACCTTCTTTAGAAGATTTGAGACCATTATTTAGCGAATTGAGAACATACTTAATTTCATTTCCATTGAATTTTTTATTTTTACTTTTAATCATCTTAAATTCGGCAAACTAAAACTTTTTTGTTTAGAGCTCCAATTACTATTTCTAAAATAATTAATTTTCATTATATTCTTATTTTTTCTCAGAAATTTATTTATTTCTTCTCTCTTTGCGAAAGAGCCAAATTTTTTATATAAAACCTTTATAAGTTTAAAATCCTCTTTGTAATCGAGTGTAAGTCTAATATCTTTTTTAATTTGATATTTTTTTCCTTTATAATTTATTGAAACTAATTTTGAGTTATCTAAAAATTCATCTATCATTTCTGTATCAAAATTATCTAATTCTTCTTCAAATTTGTATAAATTAAGACTTTTATATAATTTAATAATACCTTTCCTAGAGAAGGAATAACCTTCACTAGCCCCACCAAATCTTGAAGCATAAGAAGGTTTAACAACCTCTAATTTCTTTTTTTTTAATATATCTAAACTTTCTTTTACAGCCTCATAATCAAAATATGGGTCGTCTGCATCAATCGTATGAAAATTTTTTATTCTTTTTTTAATAATGCAATCATGCCATCTTTTAATTTTGTTTTTGAGGGAGCCTTGAAAATAATCAATAGAGTATTTTTTTGCTACTTTCACAAGATTTTTATCCTCATAATTTAACGAAGTACAAATTATTGGATTAATATTTCCATGAAGGCATCTTAAAATAATATGTTCAATAATTTTTATTTTATCAATTTTTAAAAAACATTTGTTTTTTAGTCTTGATGAAGATGTTCTGACAGTAATTATTCCATTATACATATATATAATTTAAATATTACTTAAAATAATCCTTTTACAGCGTCCTTTAAATCCTCGTCTTTTTTTGACCAGAAAGTATCTATGTATTCATTACTTAATTTATTAAATAAAACTGGATCAGTTTCTGCCTTTTCAATTTCAGGCCACCTACTTTTAGGAAATTTTACATACATGGTGAAAGTTTTTCTTAATTTAGCTACCTCACTTTTTCTCCATTGTGGCATATCTAAAACTCCTTCATCGCTAGAATTAGACGTTGTAAAAATAAATTCCTTATCTACAAGTCCTTGTTTTTCTGCAACATCTCTTAACTCAGTTCCATGAAAAGGTACAAATACTGAACAACTAATACTGTCAGAATTAAAATGTCTATTTAGTTCTATAGTATCAAATGCAAGTTCTCTAGTTTCCCCTGGAAACCCTATTATATTATTTACTGAAAACGGTATATCTAACTCATCCGGTACTTTCATTAACTTGATTGCAAGTTCATTTGTATAATTTCTTTTAACCACATCTCTCCTAAACTTCTCATTGCCATGCTCCATCCCAAAAGTAACTCTATGTAAACCTACGTCTTTTAATCTTTTAAATTTATCATAAGTAATAGTCTCAATTCTCGTTTGACACCAAAAAGGTAATTTAATGTCCTTATACATTTCAACAAACTCATCAAATTCCCTATTGGACCATGCTAAAAAAGTATCTGCCCAAAAATATATGAATTCAACTTTCCATTTTTTAATATGACTTTCAATTTCATCTTTAATTAAACTCATACTTTTCTTTCTAAAAAAATTTCCTCGACCAGAGTAAAGTCGATTTTGTGATGGAGAGTTACAAAAAGAACAAGTGTATGGACATCCTCTATGAGTTTCGACAGGCAAAAGTCTTCTCAATTTTCCACCCATAGGTCTATAAAAACGTTTTTCACCAAATAGACCAATATCGGTAATAGTGGGTAGCTTATTTATATCTACAGGTTTTGTCATAGAATTTTTTTTAATTGTATTGTCTGGAAGCCTTATCCATAAATTAGTAACGTTAGAGTAATCTTTGTTTTCACAAATAAGATCTGCTAAATCAACTAATGCATTTTCACCCTCACCAACACACAACATATCTACATTCGGATGTTTAATTACCAACTCAGGTGCAAAAGTAGGAAAAACTCCACCAAAAATATTTTTAACACCTAAGTCTCTAGTTTTTTCTATCAAATTATAACCTCTTAAAA
>MDSZ01249753.1_pt1 | contig 11400 bp, 9 predicted proteins | sample 811201 | NCBI WGS metagenome assembly MDSZ01 (sample SAMN05326647, study PRJNA326480) | marine metagenome | isolation source: seawater | place: Indian Ocean: North | collected 2010 | reverse complement strand
ATGATAAGCTTATTATGAATGTACATAGAATGATAAAGTAAGTAGTTGACTGTAAATTTATACCATCAAACATATTGCAAGCATTTATGAAAAGTAAAAAACATAAAATTGTAAATACAAAAGAATATTTTCCTAAAGAAATATTGTTTTCTAAAAAAGAAAATCTTAAGTTTTCTATTAATAGAGTATTATCTAAATACAAAACACAGCTAAGTAAAATAGTAAGCAGTAAAAGTTTTAAGTTAGGATTTAAATTTATTTTATCATCTACAGCCCCAATGCAAAATATAATAAATAAACTCATTATAAATAAATAAAAATTTAATTTTGATATAAAAATATGAGCTATAAACTCGAAGCTATAAAAATTAAATATTATTAAAAACGAAAATAAGATTAAATTTAATATTAGAAGATAACCACCTATTAACGGAGTCTTTACTTTATGAATTTTTCTTTTTTCTGGTAAGTCATAAACATTAACTAAATTTGATAATTTTTCTTTTGATAAAAAAAGAACTAAATTAAATAACAAAAAAATCAAAATTAAAGAAATATTATTCATGTATTTTTTTAAAAAATAATATGAAACCTAAAGGTAAATAAATTAAAATTGACAGCCAATTATTAAAAAATTGTCCAGATGGTATAAGTGGCCATAGATTAAGAAAAATTCCCAAAAATAGAAAAACACTATAATCATTTAAATTTTTATGTTTTTTAAAATTTCTCTCATAAAATTCTTTGATTAGTATAAAAGTTAAGTAGAAAAAAAATAAAATAGGAAATAAAATTCCAATTATTCCATTCTCTGCCAGAATCTGAAAATAAAAATTATGTGGATGAGTCGTACAACTAAATTCATTTACATAATACTCTTTATCACTACATAGCTTTCTATACATTTTATTACCAACTCCAAAAAGTTTATTTTCTTTAAACATATTATATGCAGTAATATAATGTGATTGATGAACCTTTGTAAAAATTACAAAACTTCTACTTTCATTTTCAAAATTATTAAAAATTCTTAAAAATGGATCATACAAATTATAATATACACGATATCCAATTGTAGTTTTAAAATCATCAGGTTTAATTTTATTATAATTTAAATTTTTTTGAAAAATATTTTCGTAAGAAATTATTGAAAAAAGGAGTGAAAATATAATTATCAATAAAATTGAAATATATTTTCTATAATCTCTCAAAATTAAAAAAAATATTAAAAAAAATAATATAAAAAGAGCTACAGCCGATCTTGAGCCAGATAAAAAAATCATTATGCCAAACAAAAATAAAACTAAAGTTAGAAATGCTTTATGCTTGTCTTTATATAAAAATAAATAACAGGATAAAAATAAAGGCATTAATCTTATTAAATAACTACCCAGTACGCCTTCGTCTCCAAAAAAACTGTTTAATTTATCTAAATTATCATTTCTGAATCCTAAAATATTAAATTCAAATATATATTGAAATATAATATCTAAAAAAAGTATAGAAATTGTGATTAAAAATACTTTTGAAAAATTTTTAATTAAATTTTTATTTTCAATTAAAAAAAAATATGTGGCAAATATCAAAATTGGAAATCTTAAATACGAGAATGAACTTTTAAGAGAAAAAAATATATCTTGAGTAAAAATAGATCTGATTGAAATATAAATAGTAAAAATAATTAAAATTATAAATAGTTTATTGTTTAAAATCTTAAAATCTCTATTTTTAATTAAAAAATAAATGAAAATTAAGTCTATAATTACAATACTAAGGTCTGGCAAAAATGGGCCCGTAATCAATAAAGGTGGTAGTAAAATTATAAGCAAACATGCTAAATTATTTAAATATAAATTTATTTTCATTTTTAATAATTAATTATCTCTTTTATCTCTTTTTCCAAATTATTAAGAATAATTTTTTTATTAAAATATTTTTCTGCATAATTTTTACCATTGTAAGCTAAACTAGATTTTTGTTTATCTGTTAAATTTATAAATTTTTTTATATTTTCAATTAACTGATCAACATTCTCTGCTTCAGATACTAATCCACAATTTACATTTTTAATTAATTTATTTGTTTCTCCTGAAATTGAGGCAATAATTGGTTTTTGTGCGCTCATGTAAGTTTGTAATTTTCCAGGAATAGTTTTGTTAAATGTTGGATTATTTTTTAATGATAAATAAAGTGCATCGGCATGGTTAAAAAAAGACTGCATTTCAATTACTGGAACACTATCAAGTAGTAATATGTCTTTCTCTAAATTTTTTTTTTTAATTACTCTAATTAAACGACTTTTCCATCTTCCATCACCTACTATAATCCATTCAATTTTTTCGGTTTTTTTTAGAATCGATGCAGCTTCAATTAATGTTTCAAAAGACTGAGCCTCACCTATATTGCCTGTAAACATAATTCTACAAGTTTTTTTATCTTTGTGCTTAATTTTAGTTGAGTATTTAACTTTATTTTCATCAATATTACTTTCAGGCCAAGATGGAAAATAAATACATTTTGTTTTTGTTATTTTTTGAATTTCATTTTTGATTGGTTCTGATTGAGCTAAAATTAAATCCGAATTATCATAAATATAATTCATTATTTTTTGAAAAATTCTAATTATAAATTTATTTTTTAATATTTTTAGATCTACAATAGTGTTAGGCCACAAATCTAAAACCCATATAACTACTTTTTTTTTGAATAATTTATTTATAATTATTATAGGTACAATATTTATGATTGGAGACGGGCAAAAAACAAATATCACCTCAAATTGTTTTTTAATTAATACATATAAACCATAAAAAATAGAAACAAAAAAAAATGACAAATAATTAAGTATTATTGAGATATTGCTTACATTTCTCAAATATACCGGTGCCCTTATAACCTCCTCTTTAAAAAATAACTTGTCATCCTTTTTCTTGTAATTAGTAAATTTTTTTTTGTTAGGATAGCTTGGATAAGATGAAAAAATTAAATTCTTATTTTTTTCATTATCAAAATATTTTATTAGTTCATTTATTCTAAAGTTTTCAGGCCAAAGATATTGCGTAAAAAAAAATATTTTCAATTTCTAATTATTTTTTTTCCAAGTATATTCGTTAACATACTCTGTATAACTTAAAAGAATATTAAAAAATATATCAGAAAAGTTTAAACAATTGTAATCTTTTACTTGGTTTTTTTTTGAATTTTTAATATCTATTAATCCAGTTATAATATCTAAATCAAAATGAGACATTGGTACAATTCCATATTCCATACCTTCTTGTCTTTCATTTGTTGGTCTTAGATTGATTGCATCAAAACCCATTATACTGCTTTCTTCAGTTATCGATCCACTATCTGATAATACACTTTTAGCATTTAACTGTAAAAATGAATAATCAGAATAAGAAAAAGGTTTGTGGAAAATAATTTTTTTTAAATCTTTGATATCAAAATTTTCCAATATTTTTTTTGTTCTAGGATGAGTTGATACAACAATTTTTTCTTTTCTCGTTTTATTTAAAAATACCAATAAATTAATAAATTTTTTAAAGTTTCTTTTATTATCAAGATTTTCCTCTCTATGAACGCTAATAAGTAAATAATTATTTTTTTTAATTCCTAATTGGTTAAGAATTTTAGATTTAAAGATTTTTTTTTTATTTTTTTTATATACCTCAGCTAATGGACTCCCAATTTGGAAAATTCTATCTGGATTTAAATTTTCTCTTAAAAGATTATTTTTTGCTACATTGCTATAAGTTATATTTATATCAGATATATGATCAATAATTTTTCGATTTATTTCTTCTGGTACTCTTTGATCATAACATCTATTACCAGCTTCTATATGAAATATCGGAACTTTTAATCTTTTAGCACAATAAGCAGACAAACAACTATTTGTATCACCCAAAATTACAAAAGCATCTGGTTTTTCCTTTGAAATTATTTTTTCAACTTCATTTAAAATTATTGAAATTTTATTAATTGGATTATCATTATCAGATTCGATTTGATAATCAGGATATCTTAATGACAAATCTTTAAAAAAAATTTTACTTAATTCATAATCATAATTTTGCCCTGTATGGACCAAGACATGATTAATTTTTTTATCTAAAGACTTTATTATACTTGATAACCTTATTATCTCTGGCCTTGTTCCAACTACAGTTAAAACTTTAAATTTTTTCATAATCTGAAGGTGTCTGGGTTATTAACATCAAATATCTCATTACTCCATAATAAAACAATTAAATCATCTTTACCTAAATTTTTTATATAATGTTGATACCCTGGAATTGTTTCAACAACTGATGGCTTCTTTGCATTCATAATAAATTTCATTTTATGACCTGAGGATATATCATTCATTATAAATTCTGCTCTTCCTTTTAAAACTAAAAATTTTTCTACTTTTGAATGGTGAAAATGGTGACCTCTTATTTTATTTTTTTTTGCAACAAAAATAGAAAATTGGCCACTATTTTTAGTTTTTAAAAATTCCAAAAAATGACCTCTTTTATCTGTTTTTTTTATTAATTTATAATTAATTTTTTTCCTAGGTAGAAAACTTACAAAAGTAGAATATAAATTTTTTAAAAATTTTGTATCTAAAGATCCTATATAAAACTGTTTTCTCATCAATTCAAACTGAAAAATAATTTTTGCTAATTCTTTCAAATTGATTTTTTTTATGTTTTTAAAGTTTTTATATATTTTAAATTTTTCTTTAAAGTTATTTTTAATATCAATAAAAATGTCAATACAGTCGTCTATATATATTAGATTTATAAATTTTTTAGGATCTGATATTTTAATTTTTTTTTTTCTAGAGATATTGTAACAAAATGTGCTTACTACACTATTGTAATTGGGTTTTGACCACTTTCCAAAAATATTAGGCAATCTAAGAATTGCTACTTGAGATTCATTTTTTTTTGAAAAGTTTCTTAATATTTTTTCACACTCTTTTTTTGAATATCCATATTCATTATTTTTATTTACTTGAGTGGTTGAGCTAAATACTATTAATGGCTTTAATTTGTTTTTTTCCAAAAATTCACATATGTATTTAGTAAATTTAACATTATCATTCTTAAATGTTTTGCTTTTAGTTGCTCTATTTACTGCTGCTAAATGAAAAATTATATCAATATTTTTCAAAATATTCTCGATTTCTTTTTTTTTTGTATTTCTAGTAATTTTAAAGATCTGATCTTTATTATTAAGAATTAAATTAAAAAAAAGATTTTTACCTAAAAAACCATTGGCACCAGTAATAGCAATTCTCATTGTAAATAATTTTTACCAATCAAATTTTTTAATTTTTTAATTGTTTGAGGTAATTTCAATTGCACAGTATTTTTGGAAGTATAATCTTGACTATATTTATTTTTTAAGTTGCCTTGTGAAAAGTATTTATCATAATTTAAATCTCTGTTGTCGGATACAATTCTGAAGTAATCTTTATATTCTTTAGATTTTCTTAACTCCTCTTTAGTTAACAATGTTTCGTGATATTTTTCTCCATGTCTAGGACCTATCAATTTAATTTTTGGCTTTTTATTAACTAATTTTGAAATAGCTTTTATTATTATTTCTATAGTTGTCGCTGGAGATTTTTTTACTAGTATCTCTCCGTTTTGTCCGTTACTAAAAGCAAATAAAACTAATGATATAGCTTCATCCATAGTCATCATAAATCTTGTCATGGTAAGATCTGTGGCTGTAACTATTTTATTTTCATTAATCAGTCTTTCAAAAAGAGGTATTACAGATCCTCTTGAAAAAATAACATTTCCATATCTAGTTATACATAATGTTGTTTTTTTTGAATTCCTAGCTTTAGCAATTATAACTTTTTCCATCATTGATTTTGATACACCCATAGCATTAATTGGGTAAACAGCTTTATCTGTACTTAAACAAATTACTTTTTTAACATTATTTTCTATTGCACAATCCAAAAGATTTTCGACACCAAGAATATTAGTCTTTACTGCCTCCATTGGATAAAATTCACAGGATGGTACTTGTTTTAAGGCAGCAGCATGAAAAATATAATCAACTCCAACCATAGCTTGATTTAAACTATTCTCACTTCTTACATCACCAATAAAATATTTTATTTTTTCATTTTGATATTTTCTTCTCATGTCATCCTGTTTCTTTTCATCTCTTGAAAAAATTCTAATCTCCTTTATGTCAGAATCTAAGAATTTATTAAGAACAGCATTGCCGAAAGAACCAGTACCCCCAGTTATTAATAAAGTTTTATTATTAAACATAGTATTTAATGTATTCTACAAAAGTATCAATTTTATTTTCAACCAAAAGTTTAGAATTAATTAAACCTTTTTTTCTATATGCATTTTTTATTGATTTACTTATATCACCAATAGAAGTTGGATCAAATTTTAGTGTTGGGCTAACTACTTCATAAACATAATCTTTATTTGATGCAACAATATAACAGTTATTAATTGCTGCCTCAATTAAAGGTAAACCAAAGCTCTCATTTAATGATGGGAAAATCAAAAATTCAGATTTACTTATGTAATCAATTAATTCAGCATGAGGAAGTAATCCAATATTAACAAAGTTTAAATTTCTTGGTATTTCATTCTTACTGTAAAAAGAATTTTTAAACAATTCAGCATCAAGAGTAAGATATAATGTTATTTTTTTATTTATTTTTTTTGCTGCAATAGTAAATGCTTTAAATAGTCTGTAGTGATTTTTATGTTTGGAAAAGTTTGAAGGATAAATAAATGTATTCGAGACTTTTTCTACAAGTTCATTTTTTTTTGAATCATAAAAAGGGAAAATTCGAATTTTTTCTTTACTAATATTGAAAAATTTTTGAAGTTTTATAGCAATATTTTCTGTTTGGCATATCCAATAATAATTTTTCTTGTTATTAATTAATAAGTAATATTTTTTTAATATTAATTTAATTTTTTCTGTAAATCCGACACTTGATCTAAGTGGATTAAGTAACAACTCATTGTGGAAATAAATTGAAACTTTAATATTAACTGTAATTGGAGGTGGGATATTTCCAAAGCAAAGAATTGATTCTACTCGATCAATTATATTTTTGTAGTTTTTTTTTCTTTCAGCTTCAGAAGGGTTAATTATTCTGTAGTTTTCTATGTAATCAGTGATTTGTTCTATATTATTTCTAGAGTCAAATAAATAAAAAACATTAGTTTTACTTTCCCAAAGAGCTTTAACTAAAATATCTAATAAAACTTTTCCACCACCACTATTAATATAAGTTGTGTCAACCAGGATGTACTTTTTATTGTTTATACTCATAAATTATAGATCTTAATTCCTGACTTTTCAATCCTATTATAATAATTTTTAAAAATATCATTAGAAAATCTGTTTCCATCAAAATTTACTTTAAAGGATAATATATCCACATTTATATCAGGTGAATGAAAAATGTTATTTAAGGTGATTAAAGCACTTGACGTAAAGCCTAATATTTGTTTTGGAACAAATCGATTAACAATAAAATAAATTTCAATATTCGATGTTGTCCTAAGTATTTTAAAGCTTAACTTTTTTTGAATGTATTCCAGGTTTTTATCATTTTCTTTCCTGCTTGGAATATAAATTATTCTTTGATAAATGTTTTTTATCTTACCTAAATATTCTATATAAGTGTCTTTACTCATTATATTTAGTTCAACAAATGGTTGGCCAACAAAATATACTTTGTCATCTATTTTAAAATTTTTTATCATAGACCTTGTATAAGTAAAATTATTGAACACTACATTTATTAATTTGCTGTTTATTGTATTTTTCATAAATGTGAATAGTTCGAACTCTTTAGGGTATGAGAGTCTTACTTTGAAATAATAACGCATAAATAACTGTTTGAGTAATCCGGATTTAATAATTCTTAAATCTTTATTGTAATAATCCTTTATTAAAGTTGTGCTCATACCATCATCTAAGACAGTCAAATTTTCTGTTTTTAGTTTATGATAGCAAAATAAGTGGGGATCAGAAAAAAAATTTCCAATAATTAATCTGCTATAATTTAAATTTAAACTACATACTTTATTTAACTGAAAATATTGTAAAAACCTATTTCCATTAATAATTTTTGTAATATTTAATTTCAAAGTTTTTGCAGTACCAAGTATTTGTTTTTCTTCCCTTTTGATATAAGTAATAATAATAAGATCATAATCATTTATATTATTAAGAGTTATATACTCCTTAAAATTTAGAAGCTGAAGAGGTGATGATATTATCGCTAGAGAGCTCATAAATATTTATAGTTTTAAAACTTTATCACACTGTTCAATAATTGACCTTTTATGAGATATTAGAATTATAGTTTTATCACCTTTTAAATTTCTAATATTATTTATTATATCAGACTCAGTTTCGATATCAAGGGAACTAGTAGGTTCATCTAGAATTAGAACCTCAGGATTCTTATATAATGATGAGGCTATTCCTATTCTTTGTTTCTGGCCACCTGAAACTTTAGCACCCTCATCACCAACATTAGTTTGTATTCCATCTGGAAGATCACTAATCCATTCTTTCAAACCTGATTTATCAATGGCATTATTAATTTTATATTGATCCGGTTTATCTTGATTAAAAATGATATTTTTTAAAATAGACTCATCAAAAAGATATACTGATTGGGGTACATAGCCTATAATTGATTGCCAAGATTTAATATTTTCATGAATTGATACTCCATCACATTTAACTACTCCTGATTTTGGTTTAATTAATCCTGTTAAAATATCTATTAGTGTACTTTTACCTTGTCCACTTTTCCCATAAATTCCAATTAACTCACCTTTATTTATCTTAAAACTCAAATTATTAATTAGATCACTTTTTGTATCATATGAGAATGTAATATTTTCAATATCAATTGATGATTGAAATTTAAATTTAGTACTGTTATAGTCATGAATTTCCAATGTATTTATTAATTCCCTTGTTTCTTCAAAAATATTATCCAGTGAACTCCTGTAGTATCTTATATTTTGAAAATTTGATATTATTTTATTAGCTGATGGTAAAAGTTTAAATGCTACTGCTCCAAAAACAGTTAAAGTAATTATAAGTGAGTCTGAATCTTTACCAATATATATTAGATATATTATAAAAGAGATTATTGCAAATATTGCGACTAATTCAAAGTAAATTCTTGGCAATTGACCTGCTGTTAAATGGTAAGAGTTATATTTAGCCTTTATTTTATTTTGATTTTCAAAATAAGAAGTGAATTTTCTACTTAAATCATTTAAAATTATGTTTTTAATTGCACCTATACTCTCCAAGATCAGTTTGGAAAATTTCTTGTCTAAATTTATTCTAATTAATCCCCATCTTTTTAGTCTTTTATTTAATAATAAGAAGTAAATTACACTTGCTACTATGTATGTTGAAGATAAAATTATAGTACCCACAGGCTCTACATATAAAATAAAAACATAGATTCCGAAAGTAATAAATGAATCTGCAATAAGACCTAAAAAACTTTCGAAGAATAAAAAGAAATGTAACATTTCTGTTTGTAGATTATGTATAATTCTTGATCTATTTTTTTCAGAATAATATAAAAATGGTTGATTTAGATAACCTTTATACAACCTATTTGAAATATTCATATTTAGCTCAGAAACTATTATCTTTTGTTTAAATGTAGCATATAGTTGAATTATTGATTTTATAATAAAAATTAATATTAGAGCAATTAGGAAAAAGAGTACAACGTCAATATTATAATTACTTAAAAAATTACTTAGTCTGTTTAGATATGCTGAAGAATTAATATACTCATTATCAATTAATAATGAAATTGTTGGAATTAATAGTGCAATTCCAAACAATTCAAAAACCATTGACACTATTATCAAAAAGATAAGAAAGAAGGTTTGTTTTCTCTCTTTTTTATTTAATAAAAAGAATAGTTTTGAAATCATTTTTTGATAACGTAATAGTTAGATTTAGGATCTCTAAAACTTTTAATTATAGAGTCAATTACTTGAAAGGTTGAGAAATTAATTTTAAAATTTAATTTATTTTTTGCTTTTGATGTGTTTGCAAACCTAACAGTGATTTCGTCATAATTTCCAAAAACTCTTTCTTTTGGTGTAAAAACTATTTTAGATTTAGAGTTTGTTTTTTTGACAATATATTCTGCAACACTCTTGACAGTAGTTTGTTCATCAGTACCTAAATTTATTATCTCATTATTAATAGAGTTTTGTTTTTTACTCATTGAAGATAAGCCTGAAGCAATATCTATTGCAGAACTAATTGATCTTGTTTGCATACCATCACCATGAATGTTTAATTCAATATTATTAAGTGCATTGTATATAAATAAAGGGACATGTCCTGCAGACCAAGATGGTTTTGATCTTTCAGAAGCACATCCAAATACTCTAACTACACTAGCTAGTAGTCCTGATTGTGCTATTTCGTTAAAAATATACTGTTCAGAGATTAATTTAGACATTGCATAAGAATACCTCTCATTAGTGGAAGGTCCAATTGTAATTTTTTCTGATTCTAAAAAATTTTTTGAGTTCCCGTAAACATCAGATGTTGACGTAAAAACTAAAAATGAATTATTTCGGTTACAATATTTTACAATCTCCCTTGTCATTATATAATTTTCATCAATAACAGAGTTTGATTTTATCTCTCCACCCCATGGTTTTTTCTTAGAAGCTAAATGGTATACTAAATCAAAGCTTTCTCCTCTTAGTTCTTCTGTAATATCTTTAACATCTGATTTCAAAAATGTAAAATTTTTATTTGTCTCTGCCTCAATTAAATTATTTCTTGATCCATATGATAAGTTATCTATACCGACTACAATATGATTTTCATTAATTAAAGCATCAACAAGATGACTACCTATTAGACCTGCACTTCCCGTAACTAAAATTTTCATAATTTAAAATTTTTTAAAGGCCCTTTACTTATATCATGATAATAAAATTCTTCTAAAATTGTGTCCTTATATTTATTTATATCAAATGATTCACGCGGATTATCAAAATCCCAACCCCATCTTTTTTTCCAATATTCAAAATTTGAATACCTTCCAAAATGAAATGTGTTACCTTTTTTAGAAGATGTAGCAGAATTAGATGATATACCATATTTTTTTTTCAAATTTTGATGATTAAAACAGTATAAATCTGGAATTATTAAAGATGGTTGATTCTTTTCATTAAATTGCATAGCTATATCAGGCAACCAAATGTGAAAGTGATAGTTGTCTGTTGCCTTTATAAATTGATTCCACTTATTTATACTTATTCCAACTGATGCCCACATAGGAAATTCAATAGCAAATGGCTTTCTCCAATTAGGATTTCTTAATATTTT
>MDSZ01024202.1_pt1 | contig 11400 bp, 8 predicted proteins | sample 811201 | NCBI WGS metagenome assembly MDSZ01 (sample SAMN05326647, study PRJNA326480) | marine metagenome | isolation source: seawater | place: Indian Ocean: North | collected 2010 | reverse complement strand
TATGCAATCATCTATGTACAAAAAACTTCTTGTTTGCTTTCCATTTCCATTAATTAGTATTCTTTTGTTTGTTAAAGATTTTTCAATAAAATCATCAACCACTCTTCCTTTCAAACCTGGTCCATAAACATTAAACAATCTAAAAATTATAAATTTTAGGTTATTCTCTTTTGCATTAGCATTAATATAGTGCTCTACTAATGATTTCGAAGTACTATAACACCATCTGTTTGTTTGGGGACTTCCTAAAAATCTATCAGAGTCTTCTTTAAAAGGAACTTTATCTAATTTTCCATAAACTTCTGATGTAGATGTAAAAATTATTTTTTTATTATACTTGGCACAAAAATCTATTATTTTCATACTTGGCAAAAGAGTTAATTGAATTGTAAATTTTGTTCTTTTTAAATACTCCAGTGGCTCAGCAACCCCTGCGAAATGACAAACTATATCATTTCTTCTTATTAGTCTTTTGATTAACTCGTAATCAAATACAGATGCTTTTATATATTTAAATTTTTTATTATTTTTAAGAGAATCTTTTAATGGTTTAATATCAATTCCAGTAACTTTATAACCTTCTCTGATTAATTTATCTACCCAATGAGACCCTACAAAACCCATTGCGCCTGTTACTAAAGCTCTTTTTTTCATTTTCGAAATCTATATACGAATTTAGTTAAATGGAAAGTATAATATACTAGAAGTTATATAATATTGAATATTAAAAGAATAATTTTAACCCTTTCCAAAAAAATAATTAAAATATCAAATAAAATATCAAATCTATTTTTATTAATAGTAGATTATATTTTTGAATTGTTGTATTTCACAATTGATTATTATATTTTTAATTTTATGACAATTGATAAAAGTATTTATTCATTTAATGGTAGATTGAGTGAAAAGTTTCCGTCCAACATACTGGTTGATATCACCGAGGTATGTAATTTAGGTTGTATTCATTGTCCTCATCCAGCATTTAAACTAAGTGATCACTATAGTAAAAAAATGCTCGATCCTAACTTAAACAAAAAAATGGTTGATGAAGTTCATAAATATGGAGCAGGCATAACTCAATATATTAGATACACAAGTAATGGAGAGCCATTAGTTCATCCAAAATCTTATGAGATGATTTTATATGCAGTAGAGAACTCAAATACAAAAGTTACTTTGACAACTAACGGAACATTGCTTAATGAAAAAAAAATGACAAAACTACTCAATACTGGTTTACATCTAATAGATATAAGTGTTGATGCATTTAATGAAGAAACTTATAAAAAAGTAAGAGTAGGTGGAGATCTAAACATAACAAGAAAAAATATTCTAAAACTTTTAGAATTAAAAAAAAATTGCTCTGCTAATACAAAAATAATTGTTAGCTTTGTTGAGCAAAAGGAAAATACAGCAGAAATAGAAGATTTTAAAAATTTTTGGGTAGATGCAGGAGCAGACGAGGTTTTAATTAGAGCACTTCATTCACACGCTGGTCAAAATTTAATGGAAATAGAGTATAATGAAATAGATAATATGAAAAACAGAAAGCCTTGCCTATATCCATGGGAAAGGATTATTTTAAATGCAAAAGGTAATTTGGCTTTTTGTCCAACCGATTGGTTTGGAAAATCTGAAATAACTCATTATGAAAATACTAGTATAAAAAAAATTTGGAGTGATGTATTTTATTCTGATTTGAGGGAACAACATTTGACAAATAAATTTACATGTGAATTTTGTAAAAAATGTCCAGATTGGAAAGAAACTAACTGGCCGAAAGAAAGCGGAAAAAGTTATGCTGATTTGGTTGAAAGAATTTTGTATTGAACAAAGCTAAATTGAATTGTCTTTTAATGTAAAAAAAAATTCAATCAAAAATTATTTATGAATGAAGTTAAAATTGCAAATCAAATAGTAGGGCCAAAGCAAAAAGTTAAGTTCATAGCAGAGCTGGGCGTTAATCATCTAGGAAATTTTGAAAGAGCAAAAAAGATGATCGACTCAGCTATTGAAGCTGGCTCAGACTTTTTAAAATTCCAAACTTACAAAAGTGAAGAAAGATATGACAGAAAAAATAATCCTTTAGCTAACACTTTTATAAAAGCTGTTTCTAATTGGGAATTTAGTGAAAAAGAAGACGAATATTTATGGCATTATGCGCAAGAGCGTGGTGCAAAAGTTTTTACAACACCCTATGATGTAGAAAGCCTGAAATTTTCTGAAAGAATGAAATCGATTGCATATAAAATTGCAGCATTTGAAGTTAATAACCACTCACTGATAAGTGAAATATGCAAAACTCAAAAACCAATAATCATATCAAGAGGCATGTGTACGCTAGATGAGATGGATGAAACAGTAAATATTTTTGAAAAAAATAATTGTCATTATATTATTTTGCACACAATATCATCATACCCATTAGAAAAAAAATTTAGCAACTTGAACATGATACACACCTTAAAAAAAAGGTATTCGTGTCCAATAGGTCATTCCGATCATACTCCTGGAGTTGAAATTCCACCACTAGCTGTCGCCGCTGGTGCAGATATAATTGAAAAGCATTTTACTGTGAACCCAAAACTAAGAGAGTCTGACAATTTTTTTTCAGTTACAAAAGAAGAGGTTAAAGAAATAAAATTTTTAATAAACAAAGTAAGAGACTACATGGGTAGTAGTGAAATAGACAAAATTGATACAGAAGATTATATGTGGAATTTTAGACGTAAATCTTAATGAAAATACTCTTTCGAACAAGAGGAGGAAAATTTTATGGTTGGGGAAATATAATTAGACTCGCCAAGATCGCTTTTTTTTTTCAACAAAAAAAACATGAGGTTTTATTTATATACGAGGGAGATAAATTTATCACAAAATATTTAGAACAATATAGTTTTAAAAAAATAAAGTTAAGAGAAGATCTTTCAATAAATGAGGAAAAAATAAGATTAAAAAATCTTAAAAACTTTTCTGTAATTTTTATTGAGATGTTAGAAATGGGTTTAGATTTACAAAAATTTTACAAATCAAAAACAGATAAATTGATAATTTTAGATGATCTACTTGATAAGATATATTTTGCTGATTATGTAATTGGTTGTCAAAATTTGAGAAATATTAAAAATAAAATTTTAATATCTAATAACACCAAACTTTTAATAGGAAATAAATTTTTTCCATTTAGTAAAGATTTTAAAAAAAAAAAATTTTCTAATATTAAATTAAAAAAAAAATCTGATAACTTGTTGGTTTTTTTAGGTGGAGGAAATTATGATCCAGCCTATATAAAAATTGCATTAGCGACAAAAAAAATGAAATTTAAAAAAATAAATTTTATCGTTTCTTATTCAAATTTTAAAGTATTAAAAAATACATTAAAAAAGATTAATAATAAAATAAATGTATTAAATGGAACAAACAATGCTGCTAGTGAATTTTACAAAAATGATATTGCAATTGTTGCAGGAGGCTATACAAAATTGGAATCTGCAATAATGCGAACTCCATGCCTAGTTATCTCTACTCAATGGCATCAATTAGAGCTAGCAGATAACTTTAAAAAAGATATGGGCTGTGATCATTTGGGTCATTTTTCAAGAGTTTCAGAAATAAATATTGTTAAATCATTAAATAAACTTAAAAAATTATCATTTAAAAAAAAAATTTATAATAATTTTTGTAAAAAAATTAATCATAGAGGATTTGAAAATATTATAAAATATACCAATATAAAAAATATACATTAAATAAAAATTTTTATTTTCTTTTTGAAACTACAAGATCAATTATAGATTTAAATCTGTTAAGTTTTGTTAAATCTGATTTATTTACTTTAAGTTTAAATTTTTTTTCTAATAGAGAAATAAACTTTAAATAATTCAAACTATCAAATTTTGGTAGTTCATTAATTTTAATTTTATTTTTTTTAAAATTGTTAATTTGCTCTAATTTTACTATTTCAAATGATTGCTTTAAAATTTTTATTAATTCTTTTTCCATTTAATAAAATTAATTAGTTTTTTTTCATCTATTTTTTGATTGGAGTTTTTAGGAAATTTATTAATTTCAATTATCTCATTTGGCAACATATATTTTGGAAGATATTTTTTAAGCCGATTAATCATGAAATTTTTATTAAAACTTCCATTTAAAAAGGTGTATATTTTGTTATTATCAATTAACGTGTGAGATGTAAGTTTTGTTATATCTCCAACAATACTGTCTATTTCATCAAGTTCGATTCTGTTACCCAAAATTTTAACTTGTCTATCTAATCTGTTTAGAAAATAAAAATTACCATTTATCTTTTTACATACGTCACCAGTAACGAATATTTTATTATTCCCTTTTTTGAAAAATTTTTTTTTATTTAAATTGAAATCATCTAAATAACCTTCTGACACTTGTGGTCCAGAAATAATTATTTCACCTTGGTTTTTTTGATTATTTAGAAAATTTATTTTCATATTTTTAATAGTTTTTCCAAAAGAAGCTGATGGTTTACAAAATTTTTTGTAATTATTATTATTGAGATTAATTGATGTACAAGAAACTGTTGCCTCAGTTGGCCCATACGCATTCATAACTTGAATTTTATTATTTGCATTAAAAATTTTTTGAAGATGAATTTTTTTTAAAGTCTCACCACAAAAAAACATTTTTTTTAGACTCAATGTATCTTTTTTTTCAAAGAAATTATCATTAAAAATTAAGTCTACTACGCTTGGGACTGAAACCCAGTGAGTTATATTATTTTTTTTAATAAATTTATTCAAAAAAAGCCTGTCATAATCTCTTTGAATTGGAAATAATGTTCCCCCACTGCATAGGGTTCCATAAATATCTGCTACACTTAAATCAAAACCAATACCGGGATGTTGAGAGCATTTTATATATTTATTTTTAAAAAAAGATTTTGATATCCATGAAATATAATGATCTAAAGATTTTCTGGATATTCTTACTCCTTTTGGATTTCCTGTTGATCCTGAGGTGAATATTATATACGCATCTTTTGTTGAATTTTTAACTTTAAAATTTTTAATTTTTTTTAAATTTAAAATGTCTATTAGTGAAATACTTTTGCAGTGAATTTTAGTTTTTAATTTCTTATTAGAAATTATAACATTTGCTTTTGATGACTTAAGAATTAATTTTAATCTATTTAAAGGTGTGTTTTTATTAACTGGTACATAAGTTTTTCCTGAAATAAGAGTTGCGATCATCGCTACATAACAGGAAAAATCATTTTTATCATCTTGTAAGATACATACTATTTCTATATTTTTTTTACATAGATAAGAAGATAAGTTTAATGCTAATTGCCAGAATTTTGAATATGATATATCCGAATTAATAGATATTGCAGTTCTATTAGGATACAAGTTTGAATAATATTCAATTTTTTTGAGTACTTTCACAGATATCGCCTAGTGGTTTTAAATATTAATAGCATAAGGGTTTTTTTTAAAAATTTTTGTACAAATGTCGTCTAGTTTTTTTATCTTTAAAATATAACTTTTACCAAACCTAAGTTTAGCAGATTTAGTATGCTTTTTTACAACTGGAAGAAAAAAAATTTTATTTAAATTTTGCTGAATATTTTTTTTTCTTACTTTGCAGATAAGTTTTTTTTTAAAAATTTTACCATTTTTTTTAATATTAAAAGTAAATATTTTTTTTTCTCTATAATCGAAAACAAATTTATCTTCAACGTGATGAATATAAGTTGCTCCTTGAGATGCATCACACCCTAAAAGTAATAACTTAAAATTATATTTATTAAATAAATCAAAATCTGAGTTTATACCAAAAGAATTAAAATTTTTGTTATTAAGAAATTTTTTAGATAATTTTCCATAGACTAAATGACTATGAAATATTGAATTTGTTCTTAAATTTTTAGATTGCTTAAAAAAATTCTTTGATAAAATACTATTTTGATTAAGACTGAAATCATTGTCCATATTAATAATTTTTTTTTTGTTTAATTCGTAATTATAAAGTGGAAGTGCAAATGTGCCTTTTGTACCAATAACTTTTTTAATAGCGGCAATTAGAATGTTAGTTAGATTTTTGTGATAAATTCCAAATGTTTTTAAATCGCTATGTATCGTCAAATTATCACCTTTAACAACACCTAGTTTTTCAAAGTGTTTTTCAAAATTATCTGAAATTGTTTTTAATGAAGACATTATTTAAACAATTAAATTGTATACTGATAAGATCTCCATACTGAAACGATTTTTAAAAAATCAAATTTTTTTATTTTTATCAGTTTATTACCAAGCATATAAGCAAAATGATTGTTATATACAAACATTTTTTCTCTTATATTTTTAGTTTTTTCAAATTTAATCATTTTTTTAATTTTGTTATTTTCTACAACTTTGTTCTTTATAAGTTTATTTTCAATATAAATTTTTTTATTAGAAATTATTTCTCTAGGAAAATATTCATCTTTTTTGTAATACTTTTTTCTACTTGTTACTTTTGTAAATTTAAAATTCGAATCAAGATCATCAACTGGTAACGGCGGCCAAAAGAAGGATTTTTTTATTAAAGTTTCAAAAAATAATTTTATGTAAATCTCATCCTGTAAATTATTTATTTTTTTTATTTTTATTAAATCAAAAATTTTAGAGTTTTTAATAAACGATAATAAAATTTTATTTTTTACTTTAGTTATTTTTAGATATAATTTATCATCATTCTTTTTAGAAACATTTTTTTCACCTATCACAATATCGGCATTTTCAATATTTGAGGAATAATAAAAATTTTTATAATTTTTTTTTAAATATTTTTTTAAAATTGTGTTTTTTATAAAAATTTTTTTGTTTGAAAATTTTTTTATTATATTTTTAAAATTATAATTATAATTTTTTATTTTTAAAGTTTCAAAAATTTTTTTTACTCTACGAAATTCTTGTATATTATCAATACTCAAACCTGTATCTGGAAAATAATAATCTTTTTTATCCTTTATGTAATGAATATTAAAGAAATTTTTATTATCATAACAATAAGTTTCAACATGTTCCTTATAAACATCATTTTTAGCTTTTTTATATATCTTCTCCAAAGCGTTAATAGAAATAATAGTTGGAGCAGCACCAAAAAATAAATTTGATGGTTTAATGACAGACATTAAATCTAATTTTTGATCTATCATTCTTTTTACATATTTTTCTATAATTTTTGTTGAATAAAAAAGATTTTCACAGCAAAATCTTATAATTACATCTGGTCTATTTTTTAATGATTTAATAGCAAAATACATTCTCTCTAGAACATTGTTTTCTGACCCCCTATAAAAATTTATTTTTTTTTGTTTTGATAATTTTACTATTTTTTGATCAATTTTATTTGTTGTTGTGGCCATAATCATTTCATCAACAATTTTTAAATTCTTTGTTAAATCAATTGCATGAGACAAAATTGTTTTATTTAAAATTTTTTTAAATAATTTATTTTTTAATCTTCGTGAATTTGATCTTGCAAAAAAAACTAGAGCTATTTTCTTTTTTTTATACACTTAAATATTTATGTTTAATTTTGTGGTATTTGGATTTATAATACTTATAACTATATTTTCAAAACTTTAATCTGGAAAATATTAAACTATCTATATGAAAAAAAATTATATCGTCCTTGGTGGATATGAAGGTCATAATGCTTCAGCCTGTATAATGATCAATGGTAAAATTATTGCAGCTTCTCATGAAGAAAGGTTTTCTAAAATAAAAAATGATGTTGGTATGCCAATTAAATCAATGAAATATTGCATGGAAGAAGCAGGAGTAAAACCAAATGATATTGATGAGGTCATGTTATGCAATGATAAATTTAATAAAAATGGAATATCAAATCTTTTACTTAAGAGACCTGCGCTTTATTCTATTTCTGATTGGATTAAAGAAAATGAGGTTTATTGGAAAAAAAAATTAATTGAAAATGATAAGAAAATTGAGACATACTTTTATTTAATGGATGGTAAAAAACGTCTAAAAAATATATCTCATTATTATGATGTTAAAAAAGTTAATTTTAAATTAACTCAAAAAAAATTATCTGAACTTTTTAATGATTTAAGAAAAAAGGCAATCTTTGAAAATTTGAATATAAGTAAAAAAAAAGTCAAATTTGTTGAACACTTCAAACTCCATCATTATCATGCATATTATTCCTCACCTTACAGAGGTAAAAATGTATTTACTGCTCATTTGGAAGGAGATGGAGGAAGATATAATAATGCCGTAAGTATTCCAACGGATAAAGGATTAAAATTTTTGTTTGGGAGCAATAATGCAGATATTGGTAGACTCTATCAATGGATTACATTGACACTTGGTATGAGGCCATATCATGACGAATATAAGGTAATGGGCTTAGCACCATACGCTACTAGAAATGAAATAGACAAGTCTTATGAAATCTTTAAAGACATGTTTCAATTAACAAAAAATGGTATGTGCATAACATACAAAGAAAAGCCAAATGATTTATATTTTTCAATGAAAGAAAAATTAAAAGGACATAGGTTTGATGGTATAGCTGGAGCATTACAAAAAGTACTAGAGGAAATTTTATTAAAATGGATTAATTCAGTGCAAAAAAAGCTTAAAAGAAAAATTCTCTGTTATGGTGGGGGTGTTGCGATGAATGTTAAGGCAAATATGCTTCTTCAAGACATAAAAAATTTAGAAAAAGTTTTTGTTCCAATTTCACCATCAGATGAGTCAAATGCTATGGGCGCTTGTTATTATTCTACAGAAAAATTTTTTTTAAAAAATAATATTTCTCTAAAAAATATAAGACCTCTAACAACTCCGTATTTAGGACCCTCGATCAAAGTATCAAATTTTAATAGAATAAAAAAAAAAGTAAAAAATAAAAAAATTCAAATTTATAATAAATTTTCTGATAAATTTATCGTTTCTGAACTAATGAAAGGTAAAATTATTGGAAGATGTGTCGATAAAGCAGAATTTGGGCAGAGATCACTTGGAAACAGATCTATACTTGCTAGTCCACTTGTTAATAATATTAACGAATTAATAAATAATAGTGTTAAATATAGAGATTTTTGGATGCCCTTTTGTCCATCAGTACTAGATGATAAACAAAAATTAATAGTAAAAAATAAAAAAAAAATTCAATCTAAGTTCATGACAGTATCTTTTGAAATGAAACAATATACCAATAAAAAAATATTTAGTGGGTATCACCCAGCAGATAACACGGTAAGACCTCAATTTGTTAAGAAAAATGAAAATTTGAAATTCTATGAATTATTAAACACTTTTTATAAAAAAACAAAATTCCCATATATAATAAATACTTCATTCAATTTACATAGACACCCAATAGTTTCTGATGAAAATGATGTAATAAAAATGATAAATAATTCAAATCTTGATTATATTATTTTAAATGAAAAATTAATTAAAATTCAAAGAATATAAGTAAAACAGCTTTGTAAGCAAAGTTTGTATAAAAAAAGTGTTGATTTAAAAAATATGAATACTAAAGCAACAAGTTTAAATATTAATATAAAAAACGGTATCATACCTAAAATATATTTTTTTACCGTTAATGATTTTAAAAAAAATAAAAAAAAAATATTAACTCAAATCAAAAAAAAATTCGTTAATACAGCTATTAGGTCGTCTAGTTTTTATGAAGATAAAAAAGGATTTAGTAACGCTGGTAAATTTAAATCATTTTTAAATATTAGTACTAAAAATATGAATTTATTTGAGTCAAAAATTAATGAAGTTATCAATTCATATAAAGATTTTGAACATCCTAAAAATCAGATTTTAATTCAAAAAATGGTTGAAAATGTAAAATTTTCAGGTGTTGTTACTACGCATGATAAAAATGATTTTTCCCCTTATTATGTTGTCAATTTTTCAAAATCATCCAACACAGACATCATTACCTCAGGTTTAAATAAAAATAATAAAACTTATTATATATTTAGAAAATATAATAAAAATCTTCCAAAAAATATCTCCTCTATTTTAAATTTATGTAAAGAGTTGGAAAAAAAAACCAAAAATAAATATCTAGATATAGAATTTGCTATTGCAGGGAAAAATATTTATTTGCTTCAACATAGACCTTTGGCTAGGCAAAATAAGATAAGTATAAAAAAAGAAAATGATATAGAGCTTTATTTAAAAAAACTTGAGAGAAAAATTTCTAAATTAAAAAAAAAAAATTATAATTTATCAGGAAAAACAACTTATTTTGGATTGATGCCAGATTGGAATCCAGCAGAGATTATAGGTAAAAGACCCTCTCAACTTGCATTATCACTTTATCGGGAATTAATTACTGATAGCATATGGTCTACTCAGAGAAATAATTATGGTTATAAAAACCTTCATAACATAAATTTAATGGTATCTTTTTTTGGAATACCTTATGTTGATTTGAGAACTGATTTTAACTCTTGGGTACCTAAAAATCTAAATAAAAATTTATCAAGTAAATTAGTTAACTATTATCTCCATCTATATAAAAAAAATCCAAATTATCATGATAAAATTGAGTTTAAAATTATTAACAGTTGTCACACACTTTCATCTAAAGACACAATAAACAAAATACCAAAAAAGTTTCTAAGTGGAAGTGAAAAAAAACTATTAATAAAAAGTCTTGAGAGAATTACAAAAAAAACTTTTTCAAACATAGATATTGAAAAAAATAAAATAAAATTATTAGAAATTAAATTTAAAGAAATTAGAAACTCAAAAATGTATGCTCTAGACAAAATTTATTGGCTTATTGAAAACTGTAAAAACTTTGGAACCCTTCCCTTTGCGGGACTTGCTCGTTCTGCTTTTGTTGGTACAGAAATATTAAAATCTCTAAAGAAAAAAAATCTTATAACAGATACTTTCGAAGATTTTTTTTTACAATCAATAAATACAATTACAACTGACTTAAAAAAAGATTTATATAAATTAAAAAAAAAAGATTTTATTAAAAAATATGGACACTTGAGACCAAATACATATGATATAGACACCAAAAATTATCGAGAAGCATTTGATATTTATTTTAAAAAAGAAAATTTAAATCACAAAGAAAAAAGGAATAAATTTGTAAGACCAGATAAAAAGAAAATTAATTTAGAATTAAGAAGAAATAACTTTGATATAGACTCTAATAAACTATTTTCTATAATTTCAGAAAGCATTAGGCTTAGAGAATATTCAAAATTTTTGTTTACAAAATATATTGATGAAATTTTTGTAAATCTTAAAATTTTATTTAAAAGAATAAAAATAGATCAAAAAAATATCAAATTTATTTCCATTAGTACTATAAAAAAACTATTTTACAGCTTGGATCAAAATGATTTAAGATCAATCTTTTCAAAAG
>MDSZ01081398.1_pt1 | contig 11402 bp, 12 predicted proteins | sample 811201 | NCBI WGS metagenome assembly MDSZ01 (sample SAMN05326647, study PRJNA326480) | marine metagenome | isolation source: seawater | place: Indian Ocean: North | collected 2010 | reverse complement strand
TAAATCCATTTCATGTTTATGAATGTTCAACGCTCTATTTATACGGTGATTGTATTTAACCAATCCTTGACCATTTGAACAATTATTTGTTGTCCGGAGCGTACTCCAAGCCGTGCTTGGGTTAATCCTAGTGACGCATCTTGATACTCTTGGTAGGTCAAGCGTACTTGACCGGCTGTGGTGACTGCGCGTGTGACATCGGTGGACACGACACCGGCGACGTAATCTGCGATGGTCGTGAGTTGTGTGGACGATGCGCGTAATTCTTTGGTGACGGACCATTCTTGACCGAGTTCGATATCGTGATCGACGGCGGTCCAGTCAAAGGTGTCAAAGGAGGTCAGTAGGGAGGCGGCGACGGTATCTTGACGGAGTACGAGATCGTAGACGTTTTTGAGTGCATAAAAGGCGTGGTTTAGAAACAGTTCGTACATTTGTTCGTAATCTCTTTGTTTTTGTTGTAGGTTGGTGACGTTGTTTTGAAGGTAGATGATATCGGTTCGTAGAACGTTTTCCATATAATCGGTTTGTTGTATGTATAGTGGATCACGTTTGAGGCATTCTTCGAGTTGGTTGATGATGACAGAGGCGTCGATGTATTGGTTGACCATGCGTGTATTGAATCCAAACGCTTCGTTGAAACATCCATCGACCTCGTCATTGATTTGTTGTTCGGTAATGATACCAAGAGAAAGAGGTAAAAAGAGCAACAATAGAATACGCATTTATTATTGTAAATGATTATTAAATACTTTTATTTTTTAGTTTATGCGTTCAACCGCACCAAATTACATCCAGTACCGGTACTAGTTCCATCGGCTGGTAAACTATGTCCATTCTCATCTTTACATACTTGGTTGTTGGTATTTTTTGTCAAGGTACTCACATCAGCAGCAGTGGCGTTTGCATCTGTACGTGTTGAACATACGAAAAATCCTGAATATTCCAGATTTGCTACTTCGGACGTCGACATATCATTGACAACATTGGTTCCACTGCGCTTGGCACATGTCAACCCATTGCCACACATATCAAGCACGGGTGTTTCCTGTGTGGGGTTGTCATAACTATCTAAAACACCACATCCTTCACCTTGGTTTCCAGATACAGGGTGTCTTGTAAAATTTCCATCGTCAACTTCTTTATAGTGTGCTACAATAGCCGTTACTATTTCACCTTGTTTGGACGATAGATCGCCTCTTTTAACTGCAAAATTAGATTCGTTTTTGGCAACGTGTTCGATTTGTTTTGTCAAGTCTGCAATATCAACACTTGTTTTGCTGTCGAAATCATCAAATTCGGTATCTAATTCTTGTCTGACATCTTCGAGTGAGGATTCTTTGCTTGCCAAAAACGTTTCTAAACTTTCAGCCGATTGTTGAGGATCTTCGGCGGGTTGTTTTTCATATCCAGTATTTAACTTTTTTACAGCAGATTGTACTGCACCTTGAATATCGCCCATGGCAGATTCCAAACCCGGTGTTTTTTCTTCAATCATTGTGTTGAATTCTTTTTGGGACAATACCAATGCTTCCGCAGCCTTTTTAACCTCATCCATGGAATCTTGTAAACCTGCATCAACTTTATGACCAAGACGCAAATTGGAACTTTGCAAACACAAGTTGATCGAATCAATTGCTGCTGGTGTGTCAAATTTGGACGCAGAAACCGTGTTGGTTATAATACCGTTATTTACACCCAATTCTGCTTCAAAACAACGATCAACAATATTTCTAATAACCGTATTAATATTTGTTTGTACGACATGATCACCGCTTACCTGACCCTTTAATTTTTGTTGTGCATAATTACGTAGATTGAATCTTGCTTGTGTTCCCACAATGGCTAAAGCGAATATTAAACTTGTGATTAATTTCATTGTTTTTATGAACATATAAGCTCCCTTATATACCGTCAAAAATTTGACTTGTGTCAAAACATACACCAAATGAAAAAATTGACGGTATATAAGGGAGCTTATATGTTTATAAAAAATACAACAATGAAATCAATTTTATCGATAACACTGATTGCCTCATTATTATTATTTGTAAATGCAGCAGACGATGGAGCCAAATGTATTAAAGCCACACGTAACAGTATATTCCCATATGGTGACGAACGTGCTCGTTCGGACTTTTGTGTTCGTATGGGTGATATCATATCTGGGTTTTCAGATGCGGGATCCATGAAAGATTTGTGTAAGATAAAGGAAGATTTAATTGCACAAGCTGTCAATGCCACTCAAAATATCGTGTTTTCGACCGATGAAAATGGTGTTGTTACTGCAAACGACACGAGTGCAGTTCAAAATGCATACGATCTGTTTCACGATGCCATCGACTGTGAAAAGGCAGATATTAGTAAAAAAGCTGCAGAAGATGCTGTAAAATCTCAATTGCAAAACAACAATCTTGTTGTAAAAACATCTTTGTTGGACAACGCTGCATCTGCATTGTTGAATTTTTCAAAAGCCACAAGAGAAAAAGGTTTTGTTTCAGGTCGTGTCGCAAGTGAACTTGACAAACTAAAACAAGAACAATCCAGTGCACAATCCACTATCAATGATGCCAACTCGGGTCTTACTTCGTACTTTGAAACTCTACTTGACACCGTAACAAACCAAATGACCATCCTTACCGAAAGAAGAACTGGAACAGGCAAGATAACAGCTTCCGATATCCAAAGTGCACTTAACACTATCAAGAACGAAGTCAAACAAGTTGATAGTACATTGTCTAGTACGGAGAATTTTGCCGAAAGCATTAAAAAATCTCTTCAAAGTGACTTGAATTTAAGTCGTCAATTTGAATTGGTCAAGGAAAGAGCAAGAGAATTAGTGTCAACGGAACGTTCGGAACTCATGAGCAAACTAGAAGCACTCATGACCGACGCATGGAACAACTTTGAAGCATTGTCCGACGGTGATGCCACATTTGATCCTAACGCATAAAAAAACTATATTTAAATACAATTCATTATATTAACAAACACATGATTTTACTCTTTTTATTACTATTCACCACAAACGCTTCGATCATCCAACAACCCGTATTACACCACCACATCGATTTATGCTTTACCAACGTTTTTGGATTCGAATTTTACGACATATCACAACACGATGACATGCTCAGTGTCGCACAACACCTACACCAATGCATCATACAACAACCCATCTATGCCAACACCGACAGACAACAAGTACAACAAATCATCGAACCAGAAGTCAATGTCATCATAAAATACATCAAACACCTCGAAGGAAATCGAACCAAGTATCAGGATGATACCACGGTGTTTTTACATCAAATCAACACGTTTTTGGATCGATTGATCAAAGAATCCGAAGCATTTATAAAGAATATACAATCGATTGAAAGTGCAACCAACAAAATAAGCATGAAAAGCATCGCTGCCAGAATAGATACTGTCCCACTCGAAGAAATGATGCTCTCCTGGGACATGACCGTCAAATCCATTGAACGAAACCAAAATCATTCACAACTCGTTGCATTACTCAATCAAACCTACATATACACCAACGATATCGAAACATCCTATCAAAACGTTTTAAAAACACGTGAAGAACTCAAACAAAAACGAAAAGAATATTACAACCTTGAACAAAACATCAAAACACACCTCATGGCATACATCGATTCCATCACATGGGTATAAATATCAATAACACGACATATAAAAATGATACAAATCGATTATGCATGGATCGCCAACATCCTTGTCTTTTTATACAAACTACCACAAATGTACACCATGATCACACAACACGATGTCACCGGCTTGAGCATCTACTCCTTTATCATCCAACTCGTATCCTACACACTTTATATCGTACACGGATTTATCATGCAAGACGATGCACTTGCCTACGGCATGATCATTCCACTGGTTCAAAACATGATCATTATCATCATGTACATCTATATCGTACGTGTCAAAAAAGATGAAACATAAAAGATGTATTTAAGATGAATGGAACATAAAACAAATGATACGATGGTTTTTGATTTTAGGAATGGTCTTGGCAACCGTCAACCAACGTAAACCATGTATTGACAATTGTCTCAATGATGATATTATCACCGAAAATATCATTGTCAACTGCTTGCAACTCAAATGCAGAGAAATCATACAAAACATTACAAAATATAAACCCGCCATTCAAGTATACGTACAAGAACACGATGTATACAACGATCTGAGTGACCATATGGAAGCATACATGCATAAAAAACACATGATGCAACGCATCAACGAATACGGTGAACTCAAACTCAAAACCATGACACAAGATGTCATCGATTCTTATTTAGTATACACCAATATATTGACGCAAGTGTATAAATTACTCGATTCGTTAATGACCATCGAATCGGTTGAAGAAGAACAAAAAGCGTTTCAAGATATGGAAGATATCCTTAATAATTCCACCGAATACATGCCAGGAATCCAAAACGCTGTCCACATCCTAAACGCCGAATTGGTACGCATATCCGCTTCCGTCAACCAAACCTTTTTTCTATTTCAAACCATGATGAATCGACGCATATCCATCATGCTCTTACGCAAACACATGTACAACGTATCCAACGAAATACGAAACCACATGGTACACTACAAACCATTAACCATCGAACCATATCAAGATCTAGACACATTGGCACACCTTGATTGGTCGGTGGATATCTCGGACGATCTTTTGGATCCCTCCAACATTGCAGAAGCACGTCTATGCCCCATGTGTCCTACTTGTCCCACCTGCCCCACATGCCCGTCGTTTATATGCCCCCAATGTCCCACATGCCCGACATGTCCCGTGTGTCCCATATGCCAACAACAAACCGATTGTACACACTACAACGACAAAACAACCACACACACCACGACCAACCACGATACATTGCTCTTTGGCGGTGTTGGCATTCTGATTGGATTGCTCATCGGAAGCATCGTTGGGTACCTCATCGGACATCAACATGCACACAAACACACACATACACACGAAAACATGTTATTCTCGTGCTGTTTAAAAAACAAAAAAGGACGTCTACCTCGAGATCATGATTAATGATTTTTGGTATATAAATTCTATTAAACTATATAAAATGCGTTGGTTGTATATTTGTTTACTTTTTCATTCTACGTTGGGATCACTGAAAATACAATTTAACGGTGATGTTTTTGGTTCCGTCGACTCGTTGGAATACGACGGTGTTTTGTATCGTCAACCCGGTTCCATGTCGATGGGCATCGCCAAGAGCGCTCAACACGTGTATGTGTTTTCGATCGATTCGGGATACACGTGGTCATTGATCAACACGACCAATAGCTCCCAAACCCTTTTGAATCCAACACATGAATTTACACTTCAATACAAACCTTGGTTAATTGACACCGTCGAAGAACGTATTCGCGTCGTCTATCAAAACGTACACGCATGTTGCGATGCCATATCATCCGAGGTTTTTCACCATTGTATGGTCTCTCACGAATATCTGTTTTCCATGCCCGATACCGATGTCTTTGGAAACGTCACACAGATTGAACGTGATATCGAATTCTTCAACCAACGCTTACTTCGCGTCAAACAAATCATGGAAACATTCCTACACGAACTCAAAGAACAAATACGACGCATCAATCCAATCAAACAGTTTATGGAACAAACACACGGCTTGGTGCAACGACGACACACCTCGGTGTTTATCGGTGAAGATTTAGAGACACTCATGAAAGAGGGTCAAAAGTATTCCTACAATTCGTTTTTGATGTTGAAACCGGTGTTGGACGAGTTTACCTTTGTCATACCACACATTGTCGATGTTCAAAATATGTACATGTCGGCGGTGCAAGAACTGCAAGCATCGCTCAAGGAGCGTGTCGATTATACCGTTGGTGTCTATGCCAATTATTATCATCAATTTACAACACTGTATGAGGCAAGGACCACAAGATATAATTATTGTCGAAATGTATCCGACACGGTGTTGGACAAGATGTCAGTGTGGGTTTAAAATTTTAATGTATATAAACTTGTTTTATCTTTTAAAAATGTTAGAATACAAAGAAAGTATTACACTCAACCCGCATTTAAAAGCCGAGTTGTACGAACATACGGACAATGGTTTAAAAGTTATTTTAGCCGAAAATCATTCCCATTCGATTGTTGGATACGAACGAGTGGTCTTGGCTGGATCTGCCAATGAGCAAACCACCACGCAAAAGGGTGCTGCACACTTTTTGGAACACATGTGTTTTTGGATGAACCGTCAAGCGAATGGCGAATCCGAAGTGTGGGGTTTGGAAAAGCATGGTGCCTATGTCAATGCCATGACCAACACGGAATCGACACGTTTTCCATTTGTTGGTCAACCCAAGCAGTTGCATCAAATGATCGAGACCGATGCCAAACGGTTTGCATGCCACCATGTCGATCGTGAAAAAATGAAAACCGAAGTACAAGCCGTTTTGAACGAATACGAACGTGGTGAATCTGCAGGGGATACCATGTGGAGAACCTCTTCCGAAATTGCCATGTTGGAACAACCACAACGTTTTTCAACCATTGGTACCAAACATGATATCAAACACACCACCGGTCAAGAACTCGATGCCTTTCTTTCCAAATATTACATCCCCAACAATGCATACCTTGTCATCGTTGGTGATTTTGACAAACAAGATACGATCAAACATATCAATACCCACTTTGGTGTGATTCCTCGTGGTGCCCCTGTCGATGCCACACAGACCATTGAACCTTCCCAACTTGGTAAACGGTATTCCGAAATTCATGTTTCGACACCGTGCGAGATGGAAACCATTGTCTATCACACTCCAAAAGGCGATTCCAAAGAATCCATTGCACTTGAAGTCATCAAACAACACATGTACAACCAATCGCTTGCACTTGTCAAGAAAAACATCATCAACGATCTTGGAGTAACGACTCAACGTCAATCCAATCCTGGTCTGGTCCATATTTGTTTTTCGACCAATCAAATCGGCAAGATGGATCGTGCACACGACAAAGTGGTCAAGTTGATTGGTTCCATGAAAGAGATCAAAGAGGAAGATGTCAATATTATTCGTAAAGGGTTGTTGGAAGCGTGGCAAGCACCATTTGAATCCGTGCAAGATACGTTGAGTGAACTTGGACGTGCAGTAAGTATGCGATCGTGGAAGGATTCTTCCAAACGGGTAGAGACACTCAAAGCGTTGTCACACGATGACGTGGTCAAGGTTGCCAATGACATGTTTCAAGATCACCAACAGTCGGTTGTGCGTGTGATGCCGAGTTTTACAAATTATGATCATGGTTTTGATCAAACAACCATGAATGATCCTTGCAAAGATGAAATCCAAACCATCAAAGAATCCAAAACCAAGTCATTGATATCCAATGACCGGTTGCGTATTACGATGGTGCCACATGCACAACAAAACCGATTGATTGGTTCCTTTACATGGCACGGTTCAGCCGACATGACCGATTTGCTTGTTCGATCGTTGTCCAATGGTTTTGATTCGTTTGATGCAAAAGATATGAATCACTTTTTGGACAAGCATCAGAGTGATCGTCAATATTCATTTGACCACAAGTATTTGAATGTGGTTTTCCATACACCTGGTGATAAGGAAATCTTTAACAAGGTGTCCAAGGTCGTCATGGAAAATGAACTGGTTCGATCCTCCATACCGTCTGCAATCATTGAACAGGAAAAAGAACACTTGATCGGTGTCTTGAATTCCAAAAACGATGAACCCGAATACCAAATGAAAGAAATGTTTATGCGTGCCATCTATTCCGAATCTCCATATACCAAATCACTGCAGGAACGTGTACAAGCGGTGCAATCGTTTACACCGGAACAAATCAATGAATACCATGGCGAATTGCTGAGTCAAATGCCTCGTATATCGTTGACGACACCGGGTTCCATCAACCATGTCCGTTCAATGAAACAGTTTGAAGGCGGTTTGGAGACGCCCAAATCCAATTGGGTGGTTCGACCGGTCGAGCGACGTGAATCCTACAAGATGAACCCAAGAACCAAAACATGCACCTTTTTATTTGGACAACATATCCAAGGTTTAACGCGGTATGATAAGGATCTAATTGCGTTACGTTGTTGTTGTTCTGTTTTGGGTGGGGGCATGACGGGTGATTTGATGCGTGTCATACGTGGTCAAAAGGGGTTGGGGACCTATGGCATCTATTCGTACATTACCGACGCTTCCGACAATATGGTCATGGTCATGAATGCTACCTTTTCACCGTTGGAAGCATCCAAAGGCATTGAAGCATCCATGCAAGTCGTTCAGGATTTCTTGGCACGTCCATTGACACAAGAAGATGTCGATATTGCCAAAGACAAACTGTTGGGAAAACATACATTAAACATGGATCATTTGTCACGGTTGACAGAACATATCCATCAACATTTCCTCGACGGTCAACAAGATACCTATCACGACATGATACAATCCTTGACCGTTCAAGAGGTAGAAGCAGCCAAACAATACATCACGCCCGATACATGGTCGTACACCGGTGTAGGACCCCTAGAACACTTTGAATACCCCAAACCAATTCAAGCTTCTGGCATACAATATGCATCCGAATCCAGTGATGAACTTGATGAATTCTGTTCGTCCGACGAAGATTGAGTATATAGGCTACAACATGCATACATAAAATGGAGTTTACATTATATTCAAAAGATGGATGTGGAGATTGTTTGATTGCCGAGATGTTGTTGGAGGATGCCAAACAACCGTTTATATGTCACAAGGTGCATAAAAACGAAACCAAAGAGGTATTGGTCAAGCATCGTGCAAAAAAGTATCCGGTGATTTATTGCAATAAAAAGTTTATAGGATCGTTGACCGAGTTGAAGAATGTCTTTGAAGAGTACAATATCGTCTGTGAGGAAGATTTTTAAAAAACGATCTAAAGTATTTAATCTATTTTTGTCATTATCAAGCTATGGATTCCTATTCGATTCAACGTAAAAACAAACGTCCTTTAAAAACTCCTCGAAAACGTGTCAAGCGTCATCAAAACATGTTTCAACAGACATCCGAATCGTATATCGAACTGGAATGTTATCATTGTCATAAACTGGTCAAGGTAACCACGATCATTGCGTGTCCACATTGCAGTTGTCGTATTCTGCAAGTGTCCTCCGACAATACCCGTACACTGGATGCGATATAAAAGGATCTGTAATATATGCAAAGGTAGTTTCCCGCAAAAATGGATTGGTTATCTCATATTGGTTTGTTTGTGTCGATTCGTGATGTGATACGGATGACATCGACTTGTCGTCATTTTTACGATTGTCGCGATCAATGTTTGTTGGCATATCAGCGTTTTCGTATTCCAAAACGTTTTTGGCATTTGAAACCGTTGGAGGCATGCAAACAGTTTTTTGTATATCAGCGTTGTCGACGTCTTCCATTGTATCAATTGGTCAATATGCCGTTGAATCGTTATCAGGTTCGATTTTTGATTTATATGTATCAACGTCAATGTCCCAAACGCGTCAAGATGTTAAAACGGTATCGTGCAAAACGTTTACGTAATCGGGTGATGTGGAGAGTGGAACTATGGTGCAAATAAAACATATTTAAGAGATGTATTTTTATCATTAAAATGGCTATACGTGTATCTATTCCTTCTGTTCATACGTACCATTTGAAGGGTCCTTGTGCGGTTGAGTGTTATTATAAGGATCAGCATATATGGGGTCGTTTGCCGTTGACGGTGGCGTTCAAGACAGCCCCCAAGGAGCCTGTGGTGGTCGTTGCCATTGCATACATTCATCGTAAAGATGACGATGGTGCGATGGTCACGCATCCGTGTGGTTCAGCATGGATTGATTTGTCGTCGGTTGAATATTCCAATTTTCAGGAGACGCCATTGATTGATCATGCGATCAACCAGCAGGTGGGATTGATCAAGTGGTCGTTTGATTTTGCTTTTGAAAAACCACCTCAAGGTCCCATACAATCCAATACCCTTCAACGTCTCTCCGACATGTCGGAAGCCAATCTGCGATGGATTGCACCCTTTCACTCGCGAGGATATCCTCCCATCGTTTCCGGACTCCAAACCGTTCATTCTCCATATTATACCAACCACTTGGGCATCCGAATGCCCTCGGGGACCTTTACCCTGACCAAGACACTTCGAAGCCAGGTCGAGGAGCAAATGGCATCCTTTCAGGATCGTTTGAATGTGTCGTTGATCAAACATGGTTTGACGCCCGAAACGTGGTCGGGGATGGTGGGCTCGCCTCGTTCCTTGGAAGTGTTGGTGGATTTTCTGACGATGCAGACGAATCAACGGGTGCATTACACACCGGATGTCTCGTATCGCAAAGACGGCTCGTTGGTCGGATGTGAACGTTGGGAATGTCCTCGGACCGACGATGGCGTATACACCGGCGATTGTGAAGATGTCGCCAAAGAATTATTCCAACAATGCAAAGAAATCAAATCACTGTTTCAACCTAATTGTACCACCCCTCTAGGCACCGCTTCCTACTTGTTGCATGTATATATACCAACCATTGAACAAGGAGCAGTGACGGCTGCAGCCCATTCACGTTTTGTCATGTTTGATGGTGTTTCGTATCGTAACCATGTATGGGCAGCTTTGCACCCACGTTCACGATTCAAAAAAGATATTCAAGGTCCGTATGCCTCGTTTGTGATTCAGCACATTTTGGATTCCTATAAATCGGTTCCGAAACAAAAGTGGGAGCGAAAGTTGCCACGATTGTTGTTGGAAGGTACGGGTATGGTTTATCCAACTTCCAACAAGGTCATGGACAATTCAACACGGTCAAAGAAACAACACGCGTTGGAGAATGAGATGCCGCTGTTGCGTTCCTGTCAAACATTGGATTTCAATGCAGACAAGTGTCAATTTTATAAATATTCGATTGCATGCATGACCGATGTTTTTGCTGAAAAAGGTATTTTGGATTTTACATACATTCAAGATCAAAAGTATGGTGTTCCCTTTAACGATTGGTACGATTCAAAAGCACTGACGATTCATGTCAATGACAAACATTCGTCTACACAAATGCAAGATATTCAATCGATCATCGATTTGGATCGACCTATACCACCACTGACGGAACGCGTAACCGTCATAGAAAAACCAAAACACGTATCGGATATCTCTTACACGTTGTGCAATTACGATGACAACTTTCAAAAAATACAACAACACTTTCAAGACAAACCCAAACAAGTCATACAATACCAAAACAAAACCAAATGGACCACATGGTTTGTGTAATCAACCTATAAATAGAATACAGATATGTATAAAAATATGAAACAAAAACATCAGGTTATCG
>MDSZ01233208.1_pt1 | contig 11403 bp, 6 predicted proteins | sample 811201 | NCBI WGS metagenome assembly MDSZ01 (sample SAMN05326647, study PRJNA326480) | marine metagenome | isolation source: seawater | place: Indian Ocean: North | collected 2010 | reverse complement strand
TTAAATATAGATGCTCCAAAATTTCTCAGTGGAAAAAGCTTAAAACCCTATCTAATCGGCGAGAGAAATCAAATTAGAAATGAGGCTCTCACTGAGCTTCGTGTTTGGACGCCGACTGGCCACGCACAAGGATATTCAATTAAAAGTAGAGATTATAGATTTACTAAGTGGATGCATAATGGATTTCTTGATTCTGAGCTTTATGATTTAAAATTTGATTCAGCAGAATTAAATAATTTATCAAAAGATATTTCATACCAAAAAATTAAAGATTCATTATTACAAGTTATAAATAAAAGGATTGTTGAAGCTAATTCATATCCTGAAAGCTTGGGTAGACAAATTGAAAATGCAATTCCAATTAACTAAAATAAATTCACATGAAAAATTTTCTTAAAATTTTAATTTCGACATTAATTATTTTTTCTTGTGAAACAAGAAAACCAAATATTAATAATGATAATTTAAATGTTCTCTTTATTATGGCTGACGACTTAAATTGTGACCTTGGATCATATGGTCATCCACAAGTTATAAGTCCAAATATTGATAAATTAGCTAGTAGTGGAGTATTATTTGAAAATGCGCACAACCAATTCCCATTATGTGGACCCTCCAGAGTTTCATTGATGACAGGTATGTACTCTGATCAAACTATGCATACTCAACTTGATATAGATTTGAGACAAACTATCCCAGATGTAGTAACATTAGGTCAGAGATATAGACAAAGAGGCTATAAATCTGTTAGAATAGGTAAGATTTACCATTATGGCAATCCCGGAACAATAGGATCTTCTGGTCAAGATGATATAACAACTTGGGATTACACTATAAATCCATACGGAAGAGATAAAGATGAAGAATATAAAATCAATACATTGAGACCAAGACAATATGGTGGAACTTTAAGTTGGTTATCAGCAGAGGGAACAGATGAGGAGCAAACGGATGGAATCGGAGCAACTGAAGCGATTGAACAATTAGAAAAATTTTCTAAGAATGGTCAAAATTTCTTCTTAGCCGTAGGAATGTTCAGGCCTCATACTCCATTTGTAGCTCCAAAAAAATATTTTGATATGTATGAAATGGATGAAATGGAAATTCCCTATGATGGAAGTAGTGATGAGTACTTAAGTACAATTCCAATTCCTGCAGCAATTTCAGTTAGATGGAAAAAAGATCAAATTCTTTTGAATGATAAATCAAATCATAAACTTGCTCAGGAAATAAAAGAAGCATACTATGCAACGACTACATTTGTTGATGCTCAAATAGGAAGAATTTTAAAAAAATTAAAGGAAACAGGTCTTGATAAAAACACAATTGTTGTTTTTACATCAGATCATGGATATCATCTTGGTGAACATGGGCATTGGCAAAAACAAACTTTATTTGATGACTCTACAAGAGTACCTTTAATTTTTTCTGGCCCTGGTGTCTCCAAAGGGGTAAGATCAAATTCACCGGTTGAATTAATTGATATTTACCCTACTTTGATGGATTTAACTAAAATTGAAACTCCACCTAATGTCGTTGGAAAAAGTCTCACACCAATATTTCAAGACTCAACCCACAAAGTTAGAAGAAGTGCACTTACTAGATGGAGAGCATCACAACATGGTAATTTAAATTTTTCAGAATCAGGAATTCAAGGTTACTCTGTAAAAACAGAAAGATACAGATTGACTAAGTGGGGAGAAAAAGGTGAACATGGTTACGAATTTTATGATCATTCAATTGATGAAAATGAAATGAATAATCTCATAAATAATTCTAATTATATCAATATAATTGACTCTTTAAAAAATCATATTGATGAAAGAATAGCTGATGCTAGAACAAAACCTGCGGGATTGGGAAGACAATTCGAAGAGAAACGACTTCGTAAAGTAACAATGACAACAGGTGACATTTATGAAATTAATGGTAAGAGAGTGAAAATGAAAACCGATGAATAAAGTAAAATTATTCCAGAATTAGTTCTTTTATTTCAATTGACTCGTTACCAATTATTTCATTATATAAATTAATCATTTCCTGTAGTTTCTCAGGATTAGATTTGGCAAGATTATTTTTTTGAGATAAGTCATTCTCCAGATTATATAGTTTATATTCTTTAGAATTACCTAATTCAATATTAACATTAGTATTTTTTTCGGGTCCGTCATAGGGCGGTATCATAGCCCAATTACCACTTCTCAATGCTGTTCGTTTAACAGCCTCAATTATAAGATTATCACGTCCATTACCAATATTGTTAAAAAAAACACCGGAAAGATCGACTCCATCTCTAGATTTAATATCTGAACCCAATAATGAAGAAAACGAGTTAAGAAAATCTATCTGTGATACAATTTCATCAGAAACTTGTGGTTTTGTTTTCCCTTTCCAATACGTAATAAATGGTACTCTTGTGCCCGCTTCAAATAAACTGTATTTTCCTCCTCTAAGTCGACCAGCAGGTGTGTGGTCACCCAATTTTTCTACGGCATCATCATAGTAGCCATCATTTAAAACTGGCCCGTTATCACTCGAGATAATTATAATAGTATTTTCAAGTAGATTATTTTTTTCCAAATGACTATATAACTCTCCAATACACCAATCAGCTTCTTTGATTACGTCACCTCTAGGTCCCATTCCTGAGGATCCCTCAAATCTTGGATGAGGGGTTCTTGGAACATGTGGTTGTTGTAGAGTATAAAATAAAAAGAAAGGACTGTCTTTAACTTTATCAATATATTTTTTTGCTTCATCTAAAAATTTATCAGCCATATCAATATCACTCCATTTAGCTTTTTCACCACCTTTCATGTAACCAATTCTTGGAACACCATTTACAATTGCACTATTGTGTCCATGATGCCACATCATACTTAATAATTCAGGGTTCTTTTTTCCGCTTGGTAATCCGTAGTCATTGTTTCCAAAATTTACTTCAATAGGATCATTTGGATCAAGATTTACCACATATCCATTTTCAATATATACAGTAGGAACTCGGTCTTGAGTATCTGCCATTATAAAACTATGATCAAAACCAACTTCATTAGGACCAGGAGTTATTTTTTCATTATAATTAATTTTTGAATCTCCAAGTCCAAGGTGCCACTTTCCAACAATACCAGTTTCATATCCTTTAGTTTTTAGCATCTTAGGAATAGTCATTTCAAGGGTGTCAATAATTAGATTTGCACCAGTTAAAATTTTTGCTTTTTTATTTCTCCATGGGTATATACCAGTCATCAAAGCGTATCTACTAGGGCTACAAGTTGCAGAACTTGCATAACCATTTGTAAATCTAATTCCATTATTAGCAATTTTATCAATATTTGGGGTTTCTAATGTTCCAACACCATAAGAACTCACATCACCGTATCCTAAATCATCTGCATATATAATTATAATGTTTGGTTTAGTTTGATCAGAATTATTATTGCAAGAAAATAGGATACAAATTAGCAGTGAAAGAATTTTGTATTTCATCGATGATTTAATTTTTAAAGTTAGTTTAATCTAAATTTAACGGAATATTGATTAAAATACAATTTTTTAAATATTTAGGTAAAAATTGATTTTAATAAGTTAATATATGTCTATTCAAATATTATTCTTATTAAATCAACTAATTAAATTTTATAGTTTTGCTCAAAGACTAATTAACTTAAGATGAAAAAAATATTTTTTACTATCCTGATTTTTTGTTTTTCTTGTAATAGCAATAATCAACTCCCCAATGTAATATTGATTTTGACAGATGATTTGGGATATAATGATGTTGGGTTTAATGGTTCAACTGAGATTTTCACTCCAAATATTGACGGCATTGCTGATAATGGTGTTTTATTTAGTGAAGGTTATGTCTCATATCCAGTTTGTGGACCAAGTAGAGCGGGTTTAATTACTGGTCGTTACCAAGATACATTTGGTTTTGGTAAAAATCCTTTATTTACACCAAAGGATCCAAATATGGGTTTACCACTAACTGAACAAACAATGGCAGACATGCTTAAATTGTCTAATTACAGAACCTTTGCAGTTGGCAAATGGCATTTAGGGGCACATGAAAGTTTAAGACCGTTAAAAAGAGGTTTTGATGAGTTTTTTGGGTTTTTAACTGGGGGTCACAGATATTTTCCAGAAGAGTGGACATTGGCCGATGAGACAGAGGTTAAAAGTCAAAATCAAGCATACAGAACTAAACTCCTGAGAAATGATGAAAGAATTGAAGAAAAAGAATATTTAACAGATGCACTTTCAAGGGAAAGTGTTGATTTTATTGATAGAAATTCAGACAAACCATTTTTTATTTACTTAGCATATAATGCACCTCATGGTCCGCTTCAAGCTACAAAAGAATATTTAGACAGGTACGACCATATTGAAGATAAAACCAGAAAAACTTATGCAGCAATGGTTAGCGCTGTTGACGATGGAGTAGGAGATATCATTTCGAAGTTAAAAGAAAAAGGAATTTATGATAATACAATTATATATTTTCTCTCAGATAACGGAGGAAGGTTAAGAGGAGATTCTGATAATGGAGAATTAAGAGGTAAAAAAGGTAATTTATTTGAGGGTGGTATTAGGGTTCCTTTTGCTATGCAATGGCCAAAGGAAATCAATGGTGGGCAAATTTTTGATAGTCCAATAATTTCGCTTGATATCTTTGCAACTCTTAAAGAATTAACATCACCTGAAATCAAGTCTAAAAATGAACTACATGGTGTAAATCTTATACCATATCTTAAGGGTGAAAACAATAATGATCCACATGAGTTTTTGTTTTGGAGAAATAATTTTATGCAAAATGATCCCAAACTAAGAATTGAAGGATCTGCTGTTAGATATGGTGATTTTAAGTTTATTAAAAATAAAGAAACAGATGCATTGTATAATTTGAAAAAAGAAATTTCAGAGCAAACTAATCTAAAATCTGAAAAAAATAATATTTATGATAGTCTAAATATTAAATTTAAAAAATGGTCTAAAACTTTAATGGATCCAATCTTCTTAGGTTTAATAGCTAATGATGAATACAATAAATTAAACCCGGATAGATTTACTTATTAGTTAATTGGAAGTAAATTTTTGTTTAATCTTCCGCTTATTTTTTTTTCTTTGATTAAAACATTCAAGCTATCAACAAATTTTTGATTGTATTTTGGATTTTTATCACTTGGAATTGGTGCATTATTGGATGTTCTCCAAAAGTCTAGATCATTATAAAGTCTAGTTGTAATTTCTTTATTTATTTTGCTTAAATTTTTGGATTCACTCATGTCATCAGAAAGGTTATATAACTCTAATTCATTATCTTCAAAATAATGATGAAGTTTCCAATCTCCTTTAATTATTACAGATCCTGGTCTGGTTCTGAATAAAGGATCTTTACCATCGTCTTTTTGAACATTGTATGCTTCAAGGTATACAGGAAAATGAAAAAATAAAGCCCTTTCTTTCAATTTTTTACCTCTGAAAATTGGATTAAGGTCTAATCCGTCTAGTTTTAAGTTTTTATTTTTATAACCAATAATATTTTTAATTGTTGGATAAAAATCAATATTACTTATTCTTTCAAATGATTTTTTGTTAGTCTCTAACTTTCCTTTCCATGAAAAAATCATTGGAACTCTAATTCCACCTTCATAATAAGAACCTTTTCCAGCTCTAAGTGGATTTTGATTAGAAATAGATCTTATTCCACCATTATCTGAAGTAAAAATAATCAGAGTCTCTTCTGACAAATTTAATTCTTCAATTTTAGACAAAACTTTTCCGATATTTTCATCTAGAGAACGAATCATTCCAGCGTAATCAGGTCTGTTATGGTTTTCATCTGAAGATTTATTTTTAAAATAATTTGAATATTCTCTTTTTGATTGTATTGGAGTGTGAACTGAATAGTATGCTAAATGAAGAAAAAATCTTTCTTCTTTATTATTATCAATAAAATTTATTGCTTCGTTTGTTAATCTGTCTGTAAGGTATTCACCCTCAGGACCATTTTCCAAATTAGGATTTGAATAAGGAGAGAAATAGCCTCCTTTAGGTCCTCCAGATTCCCATCCACCAATGTTAACATCAAAACCTTGATCCATTGGGTAGTTTCCTTTTTCACCCAAATGCCATTTACCGACATGGGCGTTTATATAGCCTTCACTTTTAAGCATTTCAGCTATTGTAAAAAATTTAAGGTCTAAATTCTCAGTATTTTTTATAGGAATAATTTTTCTTGTAATATCTAATCCTCTGGCAGATGGACTCACAGTATATATTCCGTGACTAGGGTGATATTTTCCAGACATCATAGTTGCTCGACTTGGAGCACAATTAGCTGAAGAAGCATAACCATTAAAAAATGTTATTCCACTTTGAGATAGTTTATCAATATTTGGTGTTTCATAATATTTTGAACCCATGTAGGACAGGTCAGTCCAACCCAAATCATCAGCAACAATTAAAATTATGTTTGGTTTCTCACGAGATTGTTTATTAAATGATAAACCAAATATTATCAAAACAACTATGTAAATGAATTTTTTCATTTTACTTATTCGCTTTCAGTAAGAAAATTCATTCTTCTATTCACTAAAGCATTTTCATTTCGTAGGGGAGGAAACCAATTTTTAGGAAAAACTTCTTTTCTAAGATTTAGTTTATATGAAGGATTAATTGTCTTTACATTAGCCAAGGTATTTAACATGAGATTTGTCTCAGCTTCAAAATTTGAATTTTTTAACAAAGAATTAATTTTTGAATCACTGATATCAAAGTTGTTTAAAATCAGAAACTCTGCAGCTCTCATTCTTACTAAATTTTCAGGATCATTTTCGAAAATGAAACTAATCTTATCCTTGTTTTCCAATGCTTGATTTCCAAATGTTGAACAAACTATTAATCCCCAATATCTAACCCATGGATTATTATCAGTTAAGGCATCTTTGATCTGAGATGAAACTTCATTATAATCGTAAAGTTGCAAATCAGATATTTCTATTAATTTTTTTATCAAATCTTTATTTTTTTCTGAATATCCAACAATATCATTTATACCATTTTCCAGTAAATGTGGTTCAGGTAGAAAACTTAGATCGTTGATTGAAATCAAATGATCGTTTAATTTAGATCTCAAATCTAATAATGTTTCATTGTAGCTTATATCATTTACTAAGTTATTTGTTTCATGAGGATCCTCATCTATATTATACAATCCCTCAGGTTTTCTTGGTCTAAAAAACTGACTTTGAACTTCATTTAATTTTCCATCAATAAACAAATTATACCACTCTATGTAAGCTAACATCTTGTACCTATAAAAATTATATAATCCATCAATATTAAATGGTTGATAGTTCCTTATATATTTGTATTTTCCAACTCTAATTGATCTTACCAAATCATATTTTTCATCAAATCTATCAGCATAACCAAACGTTGTATTTTGTTTTTCTAGTTCAAATCTTTTTATTTTTTTTCCTAAAAAAGGCTTGCCATCAACCGATTTTGGTATTTCTATTCCAGCAAGTGATAAAACAGTTGGTACTAAATCTACAAATTCAACAAAAGAAGAAGTTCTAGTTCCTGCTTTAAAAGGTGATAATTTTTTAAATTTTTCAGGTATTCGAACAACCAAGGGGACATTTAGTCCACTTTCAAATATATAACCCTTGCTTCTAGGTAATACTCCACCGTGATCAGCATAATAAAAAATTATAGTATTCTCTAATAATCCTTCATTTTCTAGTTTTTTTAAGAATTTTCCGATTTCATTATCAACATCTTTGTGGTGACTGTGATAAAGAGATTGTGTATATCTAAATGTTGGTGTATCAGGATGGTAAGGGAAAGGTTTGATACTATCCAAATTATTGGTCTTTAATGCATTTTCTAAGTGTTCCTTATCAAAATGTAATTGTCCCTCATGTGTGTTATGAAAATTTTGAACGTGAAAAAATGGCTGTTCTTTTTTTCTGTTTTTGTAAGAAGCTTTCCCAGATGATTCATCCCAGATTGAACCATCTTTAATAAAATTATAATCCTCTTTTGAGTTGTTAGTTGTATAGTATCCAGCTTCTTTCAGATAGACTGGAAGAGGTTTAATGTCGTTTGGTAATTTAACTAATGACATTCTTCTGTGATATTGAGTACCTATTCTTGGTGCATAAACACCTGTAATAATAGTGCTTCTAGCAACTGAGCAGACAGGAGCATTAGAAAAAGCATTTTCAAAAACAACACCTGTTGAAGCTAGTGAGGAAATATTAGGCATTTCAGCTCCACCTTCTGTATATAGATTCATGTAGTGAAGTGAGTTATCTTCGGAAACTAGCCAAAGTATGTTCGGTTTTAAATTTAATTCATCATCGCATGACGAAATAAAAATTACAATAATTAATAAGAGATATTTTTTCATAAATTTTACCAAAATAGTGCATATAAAAGAGCTGTTATAAGCATAATAGTAAAAGCAGCAGTATTAAAAGTTTTATCAGTTTCGAAAAGCTTCTTACTTAAATCAATTCCTTTTGGATCATCTTCTTTGCTTTCGATATTACTAATTATATATATAACTAATAAAGTGCCCAAACATGTAAACATCATTTGATGCATAAATGGTAGGTTTACAAAAATAAAGGATTCACTCCATCCGTTTGGAGCTACTTTAAAATACATAGCAATAGGAATTGATAAAATTACACCCCAAATAGATGCATTATTTGTAGCCTTTTTATAAAATAGACCCATTAAAAATACAGCTAATATTCCTGGACTCACGATTCCTGTATATTCTTGAATAAATTGAAAAACTTGGCCTAAACTTCCAAGCTGAGGAGCTATTAATGTAGCTGTAATTAAAGCAATTAAACCAGTTAATCTTCCAATTTTAACCATTTTTGCGTCATTAGCTTTTTTGTTAATTAATGACTTATATATATCCATTGTAAATATTGTTGAAGTTGAGTTAACCATTGATGCTAGAGACGAAACAATTGCAGCAGCTAAAGCTGCAAGTATTAAACCTTTTAATCCAACTGGAATATAATTTTTAATTAACCATGGAGCAGCATTATCATTAGCAACATTTCCAGATGTTCCTAAAAACCCCTCAGAACTTAAAAGATCCATATTTAAAGATCCAGTAGAAGGATCAATGTTCATTACATATGCAATTATGCCTGGTAATACAACTATTACAGGGATAATTAATTTTAAAAAAGCTGCAAATGCAATTCCTTTTTGACCCTCTCTTAAGCTTTTAGCAGCTAATGTTCTCTGTATTATGTATTGATTAAATCCCCAATAATATAGGTTTGCAACCCACATACCACCAATCAGAACCGCAAGACCAGGCAAATCCCACCATGCATCTCTTCCGTTAGGTGTAATTATTTCACCTTTTGATAAAATCATGGAAAAACGTTCAGGTGCAGTATTATAAACATGAACTATACCATCTATAAAACTTCCACTTTCTGTAACGTTAGATAGTGCAAAGTATGTCATCATTAAACCTCCAATTATTAAAAGTATAACCTGAACAACATCAGTCCATGCAACAGCAGCTAAACCTCCCCACAAAGAGTAAGCTGCAGCAAATAATGCTAATCCAATAATACTATTAATTAAAATAGTTCCATCTCCAGAGCCTACAATTGTGTCTAGTGCTTTTCCTCCTAAAAAAAGTACTGTAGTAAGGTTTACAAAAACAAATAGTGCTATCCAAAAAACAGCTAAAATTGTTTTTAGATTTGAACTAAATCTTTTTTCAATGAACTCTGGAATTGTGTATAGTCCTTTTTCAATAAAAATTGGAAGAAAGTATTTTCCAACAATTAGAAGAGTAATTGCTGCCATCCACTCATATGAGGCTATGGCCAAACCCAGTGCAAAACCGGATCCAGACATCCCAATAAATTGTTCAGCTGAAATATTTGCAGCAATTAATGAAGCCCCTATTGCCCACCACGGTAATGACTTTCCGGCAAGAAAATAATCCTCTGCGCTTTTATTTTTTCCATTTTTTTTTCTTGAAACGTACAGTCCGATTGATAGAATAATAATTGCATAGACTGTAAATACAGCAAAATCAATATTTGAAAAATCCATTTTTTATTTAGTTAGATGATTGATAAAATCTCAATATAACTCTATGAATTATATATTATTTAAAATAATATTAGTTAAAATATATTAATAATTTAAAATTTATATCATTAAATTATTGATATGGTATTTGAGAGACACCTTGAATAATCATTTGTTACCATAAAACCTTCATTTATTAACATTATGTTCACATTCTTTTCATGTAGTTTGATCAATTCAATTAATATTTTTTAACTTCAAAATTCAACTAACAAATATTTAAACATGAAAAATACTCGATTTAATTACCTAAGTCTGCTATTGTCATTTGCTTTTTTGTTTGTTTCTATTAATCTTTTCTCTCAGCAAATTGTTTCAGGAACTGTTTCTGATTCAGAGGGAAATCCACTTCCGGGTGTTAGTATTGTTGAATTAAATACTACAAACGGAGTTGTGAGTGATTTTGATGGAAATTTTCAATTAAGTGTTGACAGTAACGCAGTTTTAGTATTTAGTTATTTAGGTTTCATTACACAAGAGGTTAGCGATTTATCATCCTCTATGTCAGTCACACTTGAGGAAGATGTTTCTAGACTAGAAGAAGTGGTCGTTGTGGGTTATGGATCTCAATCAAAGAAAACTCTAACTGGTGCCGTTGGTACAGTAGATTCTGAATCTTTAACTTTAAAGCCTGCTCAAAATACGAGTGAGCTGATGATGGGACAAGTAGCTGGATTATCCTCAAGGCAAGCTGGTGCATTACCAGGACAAGATTTTGCTACACTGAGAATTAGAAATTTTGAAGCTCCTTTAATCTTAGTAGATGGTATAGTTGCTACTTTTGGTCAAGTTGACCCAAATGATATTGAATCAATTTCAGTACTTAAAGATGGTGCAGCTTCAATATATGGAGCTAGAGCTGGTAATGGTGTAATATTAATTACTACTAAAAGAGGAACTGATCGAGGAGAGGGTGCAAAATTTGCTTACCATGGAACAACAACTTGGTCATCTCCTACAGTAGTTCCAAATACATTAAGTGTTCACGATTATGCTAAACTGCTTGAAGAAAATACTTTGGGATTTGATAATGAGTCTCCAGGGTATTTAGATTATGATGCTACTAGAGGAAAGGTATATAATAATATAACAGGTGAGGACTTTGATGGTTACGATTGGTATGAGGCGGCCTTCAGGGAATGGACTCCTCAAACTCAACATAATTTAAGCGCAAGAGGCAGAAGTGAAAACATTGGATATTTTATATCACTTGGATATACTGATACTGAAAGTACTTTTCGTAATGCTGAT
>MDSZ01245975.1_pt1 | contig 11404 bp, 11 predicted proteins | sample 811201 | NCBI WGS metagenome assembly MDSZ01 (sample SAMN05326647, study PRJNA326480) | marine metagenome | isolation source: seawater | place: Indian Ocean: North | collected 2010 | reverse complement strand
GATGAATAATTATCTATACTGATAATCTTAAATTTTGTTTTCTTTATAAAAAGCTCAATTAAATTGGTTCCTACAAATCCACACCCTCCAGTGACTACAATTATATTTCTCATAATTTTATTTTGTTAAATATTTTTTTTTATTGATAAAATCTTTTAAAGTAATCTTAAAACCTTGCTTTAAACCAAATTTAGCTCGCCATCCATAAGATTTGGCAATACTTATATCTAATAATTTTTTTGGTGTTCCATTAGGCTTCGACTTATCAAATTTTATTTTCAATCTACATTTAAATTGTTTGAATAAAAATTCACAATATTCTTTTATAGTCTTATCTTTACCCGTCCCAACATTGATTAAAAAATGTTTACTTTTTTTTCTTAAAAAAAACTCACATGCTTCAGCTAAGTCATCAACAAACATTAGTTCTCTTCTTGCTTTTCCATTACCCCACAAAACAATCTCTTTTTTATTTTTTCTTTTAGAGTTATATATTTTCTTTATAAGTGCAGGATAAAAATGTGAATTTTTACTATTATAATTATCTGATGGTCCATAAAGATTTGGTGGCATCAAGCATAAATAATTAAGTCCATATTGATAATTATAACTTTCACACATTTTTATCCCTGAAATTTTAGCAATTGCATAAGCATCATTGGTCTCTTCCAAGCTGGATGTTAATAAATATTTTTCTTTAATTGGTTGTTTAGAATATTTTGGATAAATGCAACTAGACCCTAAAAAAATAAGCTTCTTTACACCAACCTTATAAGAAGCATGAATAAGATTATTTTGGATCATCATATTTTCATAAATAAAATTAGCTTTTTGGCTTACGTTAGCAATAATACCTCCAACTTTTGCTGCAGCTATTATAACGATGTCAGGCTTAATTTTTTTAATGTATCTAAAGGTATTTTTTTGATCAACTAAATTAAGTTTTGAGCTAGAAATTGTAAAAATTTTTCTATATTTTTTCTTTTTTAAAACTCTTAAAATTGATGATCCAACCATTCCAGTGTGGCCAGCTAAAAAAATTCTAGAATTCTTTATTTTTTTATTCATACTAGAAATTAAAAACTAAAATTTTAAAATTAAAATTTATCTTTCTCCATTTCGTAGTCTATCATCTCTTTAATCAAATCTTTTAAGTTATATTTTGGTTTCCAATTTAAAAGTCTTTTTGCTTTTGAATAATCTCCCTTAAGGCTATTTACCTCATTAGGTCTTAGATACTTCTTATTACAATCAATTATACATTTTTTATTTTTTTTAAGAAATGCTTTTTCTGAAATTCCTTTTCCTCTCCAATAAATATTTAAACCTAACTCTTTACAGGTAAAATTTATAAATTCTTTAACTGAGTATTGTTGATTAGTAGCTAGAATAAAATCATCAGGTTTTTTATAATTTAATATTTTCCACATTCCCTCAACATAATCTTTAGCATGACCCCAGTCTCTCTTAGCATAAAGATTTCCTAGAGTTAATTTTCCTATCCCAGTTTTTTTTATCTTACATAAGGCTTGGATACATTTTTTTGTAACAAAAGTTTCACCTCTAAGAGGACTTTCGTGATTAAATAAAATTCCATTAGAAGCAAAAATTCCATATGCTTCTCTATAATTCTTTGTTATCCAATATGAATAAAGTTTTGCTGTCCCATAAGGACTTTTAGGATAAAATGGAGTTTTTTCATTTTGAACTTTACTTTGAATTTTCCCAAACATTTCAGATGTTCCAGCTTGATAAAATTTTGTTTTCAACTTTAATTTAATGATTGCCTCTAAAATTCTTAATGTACCCAATGCATCAGCGTTAGATGTATATTCAGGTAATTCAAAAGATACTGCAACATGAGATTGAGCAGCCAGATTATAAATTTCATTTGGTCTTATTTGAGAAATTATATTATTAACTGAAAGCGAGTCTGTTACATCACCATAATGTAAGTAAAATTTTTTATTTCTTACCCTTTCATGAAAATTTTCATACAACTCATCAACTCTTTCAGTATTAAAAGAAGAACTTCTTCTTTTAACACCATGAACTATGTAATTTTTTTTTAATAAAAATCTTGATAGATATGCTCCATCTTGACCAGTGACACCGAATATTAAAGCAGTTTTAGTCTTTTTTTTCATTAATACTTATTTAAAATAATTAACAATATAAAAAAAATAGACTACATGTTTATATCTTTTTTTTTGTAAGTATATTATTTTTTTTTATAAATATTTATATATTTAGCATAAATAGCACTAACTTCACCCTTTAGTTCTGGTCTGTAACCAAAAATACTTTTTGGGGGAAACTTTTTTATTAATAAAAATTGATCAGAGAATTTTTCATCTAAAAATTCATTAACTAAAATAACATAGTCTGATTTTAAGATATTTTCTTTATCTAAAATATCAAAATTTAAGAAGTTAAATGGAATAGAGTCCCAATTTGTGGGTGGAAATCTCAGTGAAATTTTTTTATTTTTATCAATATTCTCATTTATCCAAATTGCACTCAACATTCTGTTGTCATAATTATAATTAATCAAATAATAAATTGATCTATTTATTGGTGAAATCAAAAATAATATTGAAATTATCAAAATTAAAAAATTTCTTAAACTAACCTTTAATTTACTACTCAGATCAAAAATCATTAAAGAAATTAAAATTGAAAAAATTGCTAAAGATCCAAAAATATATTGCATAATACCGCCTAAAATTAAGTAGATCATTATTGCTGGTACAAGAAGAGAAATAAATAAACTCTTATATTTATTTGTAATGAAAAAAAAAGAATAAAATATAGAAAAAACAGATAACATGGTTAAAACAAGTGATATTTGAAAAGGTGCCCAAAATCTTTGAAAAATATTTGAATTAGATTCTTTAAAAGAAAATAAATTATCAAAACCAACAAAAAGATTATTGATCATTCCAGAAAAATTTAAAATATAATAAGGATTTATTAGTAAAAAAGGAACAAACGAAAAAAACAAAAACTTAATTGAGTTATTAAAAATATTATTAAATTTAAGGTGATTTTTATAATTGATATATTGAATATAAAAAAAAGGAAAAATAAGATATAAAGATGTTGCTTGTGTGCCTACAGATAAACCTGTAAAAATTCCATATAAGAGGAGATTTTTATCATCAATATAATCATAGTATCTTTTAGCAAAAAATAGAGCCAACATAAAAATAGGAAAAACAAATGCATGAGGTTCAATAGCATGCGTAGAAGCAATTATCTCTGGATTAATCAAAAGAATAAATGAGGATAAATATGCGTACTTTTTTCCTAAAACTTTTTTTGTAAAGTTAAAAAAAATTATTAGTCCAACCAAAAAAGAAAAAGCTACAAAATATCTTAAATATAAATAAATTTTTCCTATCTCATTGGGATTTAGTAAATAAAAAGAAATGTCATTTTCAAGTTTTATTACAGAAATAATATCCAAAAACTTTAGTAAAACTGCAGCAGAATAAACAAAACCTCCCCCATACATATAATAATTTGGATCAAAATCTAATTTTTCTGGGTCTAAATTTCTTAAAGCTTTTAAAATAAAAGCATCATCACCAGCGTAAGGAACAATTAAAAATCTTGAGAGAGCTAAAGATATTGAGGTTTCATATGATTGATTGGCTTTATACTCTACATAATTTTTTATATAGATTTCATTATTAGTTTTTTTTTTTCTTGGTTGTAAGTTTTTACTAGATCATCTGACTGATTTAGTAAATTCTGTTTATTTTTAAAAAGACTATTAATTCTTTCATTTGAAGGTAAACCCCAATTTAAACCATAAGAAATATAAAAAAAAGCTAGAATTACTAAAACAACATTTAAAAAAAAATTCTTATCTTTTTTTAATTCCAAATTCACTTTTTAAATGCCTTTGTTATCAGTACATCATAAGGAAAATTCTGCAAATTATTTACCTGAAAAGTGTCAATTTTTGGAAATTTTTTTTTAATTAATGAAATATAGCCAATTTTATCTCTTACATGATTTCCTCTATCATTTTTTATCAAAAATTTAGATATCATATTTTGATTTTCTATAAAAACTGGATCGTATGCTAAAAAAAACCCATCATCTTTTAATAAAGAATATGCTTTATTCAATAAAGCATCAAATAATTCATCATTTAAATGATGAATAACTCCAATAGATAAAATTATATCAAATTTATTTTTATAGATATCTTGAGTATTATTTATTTCATTTACACCACAACAAAAAAAATTAGAATTTTTAAAATTTCTATTTTTTGCAAATTCAATATAATTGAAATTATTATCTATACCTATATAATCAAGCTCAACCGGTAAAAAATATCTAAAGTCTCCAGTTCCACATCCGATATCTAAAATCCTTGAATCATTTTTTGGCTTGATATACTCATTTACCAATATTCTTCTTGTTTTATTTACACCCATTAGTTTTTCAAAAAAATTAAATACTTTTGGATTATCAAGGGTTTTTTTTAAATAATCAAAAATTTTCATTAGTTTAACTATATAATATCTTTTTTTAATAAGATAATTTATTATTTTTCATCCATCTAAGTAGTACGAATAAGCACCAAATTTTTTTATAATTATTCTTTTGTAAATCAAAATGTTCGGATATTAATTTTTTGAAATAATCATAATTTATAAATCTAAATATATCTTTATAATTATCCCCTAATAAATCATTTATTTCATTTCTTAATTCTTTGTTTATCCATAGGGCCAGGGGAATAGTAAAACCTTTTTTCTTTGCTTTCGCAATATAACCCATTTTGTTTTTATATAAAAAATTTCTAAGTATTTTTTTTGATTTCATTTTATTAATTAATTCATTCCTATGAAAGCTGTTTACATATTCAAATAATTTTTTGTTCAAAAAAGGGCTTCTGGCTTCAATTGAGTATTTCATATTAGCTTTATCGGTATGGCTACAAATTAAATATGGTAAATAAAATCTTTGATATTGTATGAATAATTTTTCTAGATCTTTTTCATAATTTTTAGTTAATGAGTAAATAAATGAGTAAATATCATTAGAGTTTTTATCAAATAAACCAATTTTTGAATAATCTATTAAATTATCAAGTTCTGAAGACATAAAACTTGATAGCCATCTAGAATTAAAAAACTCATCATTCCTCTCAAAACCTCTCATAAAAACTTTAAATTTATAGCTAAGCCCCATGTATTCAAAGCTCTCTCTAAATTTAAAAGAATTAATAAACTTTAAAAAAGATACTAACAACTTTTTATTTTTAAAAAAATTATAATAATTATGTTTTAAAAAAGGCTCATAACCTCCAAATAATTCGTCACCACCATCTCCAGACATTACTACTTTATAATTTTTTTTTTTTGATAAACTCTGAAATTAGACCTACTGCTAAATAACCTGTATCTGATATTGGTTCATCTAGACTATCAATGAGACTAAGTACGGAAGAATTAATATTTTTATTTTCGAGTTCAAAGGTTTCGAAATTTATATCTAATTCTTTTGCAACCTTACCAGCTAAATCATCTTCATCAAAAGTGCTATTATTAAACTTTAAGTTAAATGATTTAAAATCGCCAATATTTAAATTCTTTTTTGCTACCGTGGCTATTGATGTAGAGTCTAATCCTCCACTTAAATAAAGGGCTACTGGTACATCAGATATAAAGTGATTTTTAACTGAATTTGAAAATAATTGAAAAAAGTTATCTGAAAAATCATTGTTAATATTTTTATTACCATAATTAATTTTCCAATATTTTTTTTTTACTAAATCTTTAGTATCAAAATTAAAAATTAGATACTCCGATGGTTCTAACTTAAATACATTTTTTAGAGGAGTTTGATCACCGATAAAACTATCGTGATGTAAATAATTTATGATATTTTCAATCTTTATTTCTTTTATTATTGATGGATGAGACATTAGAGATGTGAGCTCAGATGAAAAAACAAAAAAATCATTTTGTAATGTATAAAAAAATGGCTTTTGTCCAAAATGATCTCTTGCAGAAAATAAAATATTTTTTCTGAAATCAACAATGGTAAATGCAAACATGCCGTCTATTTGATCTAACATTTTTTCTCCCCAATATTCATATGATTTTAATAAAACTTCTGTATCTCCATCAGTTTTAAATTTTATACCTTTATTTAATAATATTTTTTTAATTTCTCTAAAATTATAAATTTCACCATTATATGTTAGGACTTTGTCGCCATCTTCACTTATAAAAGGCTGATTACTTCTTTTATCCAAATCAATTATTGATAATCTTGTATGACCTAAATAAACATTATTTTTATTAAAATAACCTAAAGCGTCTGGGCCTCTATGTAAAAGTTTATTAGACATAGAATGTAAAACTTTAATATTACGATCTACATCACTATTATTTTTCAATGAATAAAAACCACAAATTCCACACATAAATTAATTTTTTTTTAAAAAACCTAAATAATACCTCATTAAGAAAAATAGAAATTCAAAAGGCCCAAAAATTATTTTACTTGATACTTTATATTTTGACTCACCAAATTTTCTTTTTTGATGTTTGACTGGTAGCACTCTTATATACCTCGCACCATTTAAAATGGCCAACAACGGTAGATATCTATGATCATTAAATTTTAAATTCTTAAATTTTAAAAACTTTGTTTTATACAATACTAAACTTGAGGTAAATGTTTTTATTTTAACACCAGTAATTAAACTGCAAATATAAGAGTATAATTTACCTTGTATTATTAATAAATTATTATGTTTTCTTCTTGTCCTATATGTAATTATTATATCTTGATCACCATTAAATTTTTTCAATATTCTAATAATATCCTTTGGATTATCTTGGTTATCAGAGTCAATTCTTAAAAAAAAATTAGATTTATATTTTTTGAAATATTTTTTATAACAACTTGTCTGTCCCTCATTTTTTTTATTATTTAAGATAAAAATTTTCAAATTTTTATATTTCTTCTTTTTAAAATAATTGATTGTATAATTGCCATTATCTGTTGAACCATCATCTATAAAAATCACTCTAAAAGTATATTTTTTGATACATTTTAGAGTATAAATCAAAGTTGGAATAAAAATTTTTAAATTACTATTTTCATTATAAAAAGGTATAACGACATCTATTTTATGTTTAAGATTTTTTGTATTCTTCATAAAATTAATATAAATACACTAAATTATGAAAGTTTCACTATCTAAACCTAGTATTACGAACAAAGAGCTTCAAATAATACAAAGAAGTTTGAAATCTAATTGGTTAACTCACGGACCTAATAACATAAGGTTTGAAAAAAATTTTTCAAAACTTATTGGGGTAAAATATGCAATATCAATGAACTCATGTACTAGTGCCCTAGAATGTTCTTTAAAATTATTAAAAAGGAAAGGTGAAGTGATCATTCCAAGTTGGACCTGGGTATCAACTGGGAATGTAGTTTTAAACACTGGAAATAAACCTGTATTTGCAGATGTCGATATCAACTCAAGAAATGTTAATGCTGAAGAAATAAAAAAAAAAATTACAAAAAAAACGGTTGCAGTAATCGTTGTACACTATGCGGGTTTGATGTGTGAAATGGATCAAATTAAAAAATTAACTGATAAATATAAATTATTATTAGTTGAGGATAGTGCAGAATGTCTAGGAGGAACTTATAAAAAAAGATATTCTGGATCTTATGGAATTGGCTGTTTTTCTTTTTTTCCTACAAAAAATATTACAACTACCGAAGGAGGAATGCTGACTACTAACTCAAGAGATGATTATAATTTTGTAAAAAAAATTATCGCACATGGCATAGATAAAAACCTAAAAAAAAAACCATGGCATAGGATTGCTAGTTTAGCTGGACATAATTTTAGAATGCCAAATCATCTTGCGGCTCTTGGTATAAGTCAACTTAAGAAGCTGAAAAAATTTAATAAAGTGAGACAAAAAATTGCTAAAAATTATAATAAATTTTTCGAAAAATATCCTAAGATCTTTGACACTCAAAAGATTCAAAAAAAATTTTATCACTCTTACCAAATGTATTCTGTTTTGGTAAAAAAAGAATTAAGAAATGACTTTATAAATTACTTAAATAAAAATAGGATTGAAGCATCATGTCATTTCGATCCACCACTTCATAGACAAAAATATATTGGAAAGTATAACAAAAGTAGTCTTAAAAACACTGACTTCTTATCGAAGAGAATAGTTACTTTACCAATTTATCCAAGTTTGAAGGCAAAAGAATTAAATTACACCTTCAATAAAATAAAAAAATGGCTAGAACTAAGAAAATAAAATGAAAAATGATATTGCACTTATAACAGGTGGGCTAGGATTTATAGGTTCTAATTTAGCTAGAAACTTGTTAAAAAAAAAAATTGTAAAAAAGTGTATTTTATTAGATGTCTTCGCTGGATATGTAAACCCTACAAAAAATAACTTTCAAGATTATCGAAAATTTAGATTTTCTAAAATTGACAATATAGAAATTATAAGAGGTGATGCTAAAGATTATAGAACTATGATTAATATTATCTTTAAATATAATCCAAAATATATTTTTCATACTGCAGCAGTTCCACTTGCAAAAATAGATAATTTGAATGCTAAAGAAACTAAAGAAGGATCAATTGATACAACTGTAAATATTCTTGAATGTTTAAATGAATTCCAATTAAAAAAAAAAAGTAATATAAAAAGGTTCGTTTATATTTCATCAAGTATGGTATATGGTGATTTTAAAAGAAAAGTAGCTACAGAAAACGATATTTGCTCGCCAAAAGAAATTTATGGAACAATGAAGTTGTCTGGTGAAATAATTACTAAAGGACTATGTAATTTTTACAATATCCCATTTTCAATCATAAGACCATCTGCTGTTTATGGACCAACAGACATGAATAATAGGGTAAGTCAAATTTTTATTGAAAAAGCCTTAGAGGGTAAAGAAATCAATATCCAAGGAAAAAAAGAAAGCCTAGATTTTACTTATGTAGATGACTTGGTTAATGGAATCATATTATCAGCCACTAATGAAAAAGGTAAAAATCAAGTCTTTAATATAACTAGGGGAAAGGCTGAAAAATTATTCTCATTCGTAAAAATTTTATCAAAAAATATCAATAATATTAAATATAAAGTTACTGAAAGGGATAGCTTCAGACCAATACGAGGAACTTTATCAGTTTATAAAGCAAAGAAACTTTTAAAATTTAAACCAAAATATTCACTGGAAAAGGGTCTAAAAAAATATTTAGATTTTTTAAAAAATTTTAAAAAATAATTAAAACATTACATTATCATTAATAAGTTTTTTTGATGATTTGAGTATTTTAATACTACCCTTAGCACATTTAATGTGAAAAAATTTATTCCTAAAAAAAATTGTACCTGGTTTTATTTTTGGGTTTAACTTCGATTTTTTAGATTTATAAATAAAAATCTTTTTACCTGAATTTCTATCAATACAAAAGGCACCAGGATATGGTTTAGTTAAAGCTCTTATAAAGTTATAAACCTCAATATTTGTCATCTTATTCCAACTAATTTTGCCATCTTCAGGTTTTCTTTGTTTATATGTTTTACCATGTTTATTCTTTATTGGATTTAATTTATTTTTAAAAATTTGATTTAAAACTTTATTTAATAATTTTGGAAAATTTTTATTTACTAATTCATGAACTTTTTTTATATCAAAATTTTCTCTCAACCTAAACGATGATTGAGCCAAAATATCTCCACCATCAATAGTATGATCAGCTTTAATAATTGAAAATCCAATTTTTTTTTCTCCATTAATAATTTGCCAATTTAATGGTGATCCACCTTTATAATTAGGTAACTTGCCCCCATGAAGGTTAATAGTTCCATATTTGGCTGACTTTAATAGATTGCTATTAAATATATAAGGAAAACCACAAATAATATTTAAATCTATCTTATTTTTTAAATTGTAATCAACTATCTTTTTTGAATTTACATTTTTAATTATTAAAAAAGAATACTTTAATCTTCTAAGGGGAGATTTTATTTTAACATTTAAGTTTTTTTTTGATAAATAAATTTTTGAAATTTTATATTTTGAATTTTTATTTAAATTTTGAGCTATTCTTAACCCTCTCTCATGATTAAAAAACAAACAAATTTTTTTTTTATCGTGGTCTTTTATTTTCATTCAAGGCAAAAAACATAGTTAAAGGTAAATATAAAAATATAGACATCATATTATTATAAAAATTTCCTGAGGGGAAAAATGGAAAAAGGCTTAAAATACAAATTAATAAAATAGTTAGAGTTTCTTTATTTTTATTTTTATAATCATTAAAAAAATAAATTATAAGACAAAAAAATAACGCTAGATAAATTACACCTCCAACTATTCCATTTTCCACTAAAATTTGAGCCAAAAAATTATGCGGATGTGTTGAGCATCTACCATCAGGCACAAAATATCTTTCAAAACAAATTTGAGCAAACATTTTATTGCCATGTCCAAAAAAAGGTTTCTCTTTAAAAATCTGATATGACACTTTTAAATGTTTTAAGTGTTGATTATTATATATTCCAATATCTGCATCTTCTTTATTTTCTGTCATTGCATTAATTTGTAACATCGTAGTTTTGATATATCTTTCTTTAAGTGTCGTAGAACTAGAGATTGTTAATGTAAGAACTGAAACGAGTATTAATGTTAAAAATAATTTATTTTTAGTACTTAAATTAATTACAAATATGAATAATGAAATATAAAAAAATAATGATATACCTAAAGCTGTTCTTTCACCTGAAATCAAGACAGTAAAAAAAGATAGACCTGATATTAGAATTATTGAATATTTCTGTCGATTATTTTTTAAATAAAAAAATAGTGCAATTAATATTGGAGTAAATCTAGTTAGGTATGAGCCTAGTATAAATTCGTCATTAAAAAATCCGCTAATTCGGTTTCTTGAATTTGAAACATATCCCAATATATTTTTACCAGAAAAGTACTGAAGGAATGCATCTAAACACAAAACTAAAATCGTTAAAAATAAAAATATATATATATATAAAAATAACTTATCTTTATTTTTTGAAAAAAAGCAAATAGCCATTAAAAATAATGGAAACCTTAAATAAGTTATTGAGTTTTTTACAGATAATAAGATATTTTCCGAAAATAAAGAAATCAAAATATTAATAAAACAAAAAATAATTAAAATTTTTAGAAACGTGTATTTATTATAAAAAATTTTAATTTTATCAAAATGAAAAATCAAAAAATATAATGAAACTAAACTTATAATTAAATCAGGGATTAAAGGACCAGAAACAATAGCTAAAGGAAGAAGAATTACAAGATAATGTAAGTTATCAAATTTTTTTAT
>MDSZ01221543.1_pt1 | contig 11404 bp, 1 predicted proteins | sample 811201 | NCBI WGS metagenome assembly MDSZ01 (sample SAMN05326647, study PRJNA326480) | marine metagenome | isolation source: seawater | place: Indian Ocean: North | collected 2010 | reverse complement strand
GATTATATTCACGGAACAGAATCAGATGCTATTGGTGGTGTCTCTAATGACTTTGGTGGTAACACTGCCAATGTTGGTGCATGGCATAAGAACAATAGAAACCCCCTGACAAGAATGCACTTGCAGGGCGGCTCCATTCAGCAGCCGTTCTGTCTCGACCCCTCCTATACTACGGAAACAGACTGTACAGGCGGTAGTTCTACATGGACGACACCGAGCGCCACAATTGAATCCAGAAGGCGATACGATAACTTTTATGTCTCTCACCAAATCCCACAGAGTGATTGGCAGTATCATTGGATTACCTCATCCGCTGTACACTTCAATATTTCTGGTCAACCAGAGTTACAGGAGTACGACGATGAAATGCGGGCAGCATATACCCCGACCACGTTCCCTTGGAACAATGATGGGGATGCGGATGCAGCAGATAAATTCTTGTTTCACCCAAGGCTTTCTGGTTATATTACAGACTATCCCAATGCAACAATTGGCGTTAGCGGAAGTTTAGACCACCTATTGTCGGGTGGCTCAACCGCAGGCTTGTTGCCATCTGGCTCTGTTGGCATTTCATATACGAACGGAGCCACCACCACGAATGTGGCTGTGGATATCGACTTTGTTTACGGAAATTATGCTTTTGTTGATGATATTGATTGGGCTAACAATCTTGTTGGAACAACCTGCCCAGTTTGTACTTTGAATAGACCAATTGAGGAATTTGGAGGCACATCGACAAACCAAAAAGTTGGTGCAGGCAACTCATCTTTAAACGCCCTTCTGTTAAATCGAAACGGTCCATATCAGGGCGCAAGCTGGAAAATGTTACAGAACGCTTACAATCCAATTGTAAGGCAGCAGAGAAAAAGAAATGTTGTTACGATTCAAGATGTGCCAGACAGCAACAAATTATACGAAGATATCAAAGAGGCAATGCCCGGTGGAATCAGGCTGACTATTAACAGCGTTCCGTCTGGCACATTTACAATTACAGCAGACCCGCTAATCCCAGACACTAGCAGCGTATCCACGGATACCGTGACAGTAAACCCTGCCCAGTTTAGCGGAACAGACGCGCAAAAGACGGTTGCCATGGCATCGTTTATTGCACAGAAAATTAATGAACTTGATGAAAATGCAAATGTTGCGGCTGGCGACGGCGTTTCAAAAATCTCGGCTTCTTACAGCGAAGGTATGACAGTTGTTTATATCTGGACTGAAGAGACAGGAAAAATAGCAAACACTAAACAAATTGTTCTTTCAATACCAGATGCTGATGTTGCCCTCTCTAGTGGCAATATGACCAACAATTCGTCCATCGTTTTTTCGATGCCAGATTCCGACAACGAAAACCCAGAGTTGATTGGGACTTCTGCGACTGGCATTCAAATTGCATCTTCTGGAGGGACTTCAACGATTACAGTTAAATTCCAAAATGGCTCAGATGAAAAGAAGCGTACTTGGAGATACAATGATAGGCGTTCCGATGCCCATAGTAAATATTACGAACCCGCTGCCACATGGAATATGCCAATGACACACCTTCTCTCGGAGAAGTCTGACAATATCGGCGTCACAGCAGTTCACAGCTACAGCAATAACCTAAAGACTTTTGCAAATCCAAAGTTGTCTTTTAGGACCGGAGTCGGTATCAAATCGACACATCAAAACTACGACGTTTTGTTTGAAAAATATTCACCTTTCTCAGCAACACAACCGTCTTTAGATTTCGTTGGGCTCTCCTATAAAGAATATATTTTCCCGAAAAGCAGAAATGTTGGGCTTCTCAAGACCAGAGTTCGTGCATCATGGGATGACCTTTCTTCTGATTTTATTTCAAGTGTGCCGACAGGCGAATTAAGAATTTTCTGGAAAGACAATTATTTTGACAGAATCAAGGGCTCTCGCCAAGGGACAGTAAATGCTCTCGGGTTTAGTGCTCCTTGGATTCCATCTTACTTGCTCGCTGACGGCGACGGCTCTGGCTCTTTAGATTCTCATCGACAGGTTAGAAGTATTTTTGCTATGGACAATTTTGTCTTTGATGCACCAGACCCCATAGACACGTCCTCTCAGGTTGAGTGGCGATGTAAAGGTGACCTCCAATATGTTGGCTGGGAAACCTACATGTCGTGGATTGTAAACCGAAGCTGTCAATATACACCTAACACGGATTTTGTCAACTATAATAATATTGAAATTGGAGATTTGTTTAGCACCCAAACGATTGTGACGAACGCAGGTATGTTATCGTGGAAAGAAGTGGAAGCGAATGCTGGGCTTGGCAAAGAGTATGAACTTTATACGGGCGGCTCTGCGCCGGGGAAGGTGGCACAACAAAGTGGCAACGGCGTGAGCATGGCTACAGCAGGAACTAAGGTTGTCTCAAAGACTCAGGTGCGCTACAACAAGGTGAGTGCTCACGCAACAGCCTATACAGATATGTTGGCGGCAACTTATGATGGTGGTAAGTCATTGGTTATTGGCGGCTCGGGCGGCGGCAAAGATACGGTGAAGGTTGTTGACGACCTGAAAATGAAAGACCCAGCATTACAGGTAGCCGACCTTGCAGAGCAAAGAGCTTTTGACACCCCAACCGCCGCAGTTGCAACCCGAGCAGATATTTCGCCGCGTTGTTCACCGCCAGAAGTGGTGGCACAATTATATTATAACCCACATGGGGAAGAAAAACGAGAGGGCGCATGGCGCTACACAGCGAACGAGATGGCTGGAAAAAACCCTTGGTACAACAACTATGCTGACTTTAGTTTGGAAACTCGTTGCATGGCTCAAAATTATGGCACTGTAGCAGAGTTCCGAGTTTCAGAACATATGGACAAATATTTAATGGTCGATAGCGGCGACTTCCGCACTAAAAACTTTAATTTCTTGTCGTTGCACGGCGCAAGTTATAATACTGTTGCCCCTCATTATTCTACGTTTGAAACGGCATGGAGCGGCAAGGTCACATATCCTACTGAAAAGGTCTATTCTATCGACGGAACAATGGAAAATGTAGTTACAGCTTTTCCTCATTCGGATGAAATCTATTCAGGATGGCAACAGCTTAGTATTGATTCGGATGAGTCGCAAGAAGGTTTATCTTACTTGCAAAACAGAATCAAGACTATGAACATTGCCTTTTCAAGCGAAGAAGGTCGAGGCACATTTAATAATCCTTCGCCATATGTTGATTATGCACTTCAAAACCCAATCCATGCCGGTGGCGACATGGCGATTGAAAACTCTACATTGGCGTACTATGCTGGAAGCAATACGGGTGCTCAGGTTCTTGCAACAACGCCTTGGACTGGCAGAGTGTCATGGGGCGATGGCGATGCAGATGATGGCACGGGTAGGCACAGATGGTTCGCTGCAAAAGAAACTCTTAGTGAGTCAGAGACTTCAGCCTATCGAGGTACGGACGATGACGGCAATACACTCTTCGGTTATGACGACGATGGAGTGACACAATCTACAGACCCAACAGTGAGGACCGACTTGCCGCCCGTTTATCGCGAGGCAAACAGCTTTACTGATTGGAAATCTATTCTTCCATTCTCTAATGATGCTGGAACATCAGATTCTGCTCTGGCTTCTTTGAAATTTAATATGGACGGCGCAATGCACGAATTCATGCATGGTCAGATTACCATGTGGGATAAATTTACAACCTCATCACCAAATGATACAAACATTTATGGTATTCAGCCGTTTGGTAAAATGGTCGAATCTACTCACTGGGACACTCTCAGGGTTCCTTCTGATGCGGCGGCTGGTGGAAACAAAACACAGGCACGAAAAGAACTGTACGGCACATCAAGCGATGTAGTCGGTACTCCCACAACAATTTCTATATGGGCGAAACCAGAGAAAACTGTCTGCTCAATGCAGAACGCCACTTACGATAATATTCCGGTTGGATTATATGTGTTTGGTTCATACGGGGTATCCCATGAACAAACAGATGGCAGCGGAAACATTTCTACTGTCAAAGAAGTAAGTACGGTAAACCAACAAGAGCCGGGACGGTGGCGAAGGGATATCGTGGAAGCTGATGGCGACTTTGGTATGTATGCAAATTTCCCGGCACCAGAATCTTTGCGAGACAGCTACCCCCTTGGCATGGGTCTGACGTTCTTTATGAACAAGAAATATCAGGATAACAAAACCAAGACTGAAATGGGCTTCAATGCAGTCACACCGCACGATGATTTTGAAGGGTTTGACAAACAAAACATTTACCACTTCTTTAAATTAAATACTCAGGGTGACCCCGACGATGCTACCAAGAACAAGTGGGTTCCCGCTGTACTAACGGAAGGTGAGTGGAGCAATGTTGTTCTGCAAATTTTACCTGCCGTGGGAAGCAATCCACCAAAAATTAAATTGACTTTGACAGATTCCAAGACTCGCCCCTCTTCCGGTACAGGCAGCACAAGTGCTGATGAGTATTACTCAGAAGTTCTCTACGGCATACACCGTTCTGCGTTGACAAACGGGACTTACAAGAAAGCTGTTTACAGCACTGTTCCAGTCGGTCGAACAACTGCGTGGGGTACGAATTATGGGTGGGGTGGTCCCGACTTCAGTAAAGTGCTTGCTGGATATTCTTTTGATTATAAAATTGGAAAAGCAATTTTCCCAGACAGGAAGGACCACTCGCCCCTTAACCTTAAACGCCGCTCGTCTGAGCAGTTTTGGTATTTCCACGGAGAACTTATGGAATTCTCTATGTGGTCTGGCGTCCTTAGCAAAGCTGATGTTGATTGGATTCGTGCATACCCAAGAAACTTGCTTGAAGGTTATTTGAATGGTGAAGTTCTTGGTGGCTACACGAACACTAACACATCAGCCGCCGAATGGGGGGCTACATCTCCCATTGGTACACTAACAACATCTAATCTGACGAACGGCACCGTTGCGGCAGGTACAACTAACACGGGTTATACCCAGACAGCATTCACCTTGAGCGAGGAAGCATCGCGTTCAACGTGTAAGCTACCAGTCTGGCATCGACTTGGTGTGCATCCCACTATCAATATTGAGGAAGCATGTGAGGATTGGGACGATGAATTCTTCAACTCTTATGTCCACACGGATACTATTCAATTTTATGATGCAATCGTGGAAGACCACGACGGTATTTCTCCAACCGCTCGCAAGAGAATCCGCTTTAAGGTAAATGCGCTGAAGAAATTGATTCCCTACAGAGGTTTTTATCCACAAGACAGAACACTACAGCTTGCACAATTGTTTATGCAAAAGATGAGCGATAGTGTCACTGGTGCAGACGAAACAGTGTTGCTCAAAGAACAGACGCTTCAAGCAGCCATGCAGCCGTTCTTTGCACCGGGTATTCTTTATAATTCAATCAAGGCGGGAATGGCAGTGGACTGGCCGGTTTTCACAAATGAAACAGGGCTGGAGCCTGTATATCCAAACTCACAGTGCGCTTTGCCATATTACAGTGAAGATATTCTTGGGGTTACTTCTGACCAAGCCAACCCCGACGACCTTGCGCGAGGACCAGAGGTTCGCTTGTCGTCGATTGTTCCGAATTGGTATTCGCCTCGCTCGGTTCCAACTAGCCCGAATGAAGGGCTTCTGGTTGAGTATGAGCGATATAAGAGCGTCGTCGATGACGACGAAGAAGTAGAAGTTATTGCAATGCAACAGGTTCGTCAATGTCGAACACTTTATGACAACCAGCCGAAGTTTTTCGGAATCTCAGATATTAATGCTGATACCGCAAAAGGCGGCTATGTGATACGTCAAACTCCTAATATGAGAATTCCGTTTGAAGGATTAGTTTCGCTTGACTCTGTTTTGCCGACTGCCGGGGATTCATATGCAGATTTGGGTACGACAATTGATGAGGGCGATTTTAAATATGTTGACCTTGAGATTTCTGGGTGGGACTGTGAAGGTGTTGAAATTTCCTTTATGCAGCCGGAAGCTGGTTTGCGTGAGCGTCACAATCCAGACACCTATCCTGACGGAGATGATTGGACAGACAATTATATGATGCGGAAAGTGTCCGTTACGATTGGCGACCCCTCCAGAGAAATGGGCAGCACCGACTGGGACGTTGAGGTTGATTTTCAAAGACCACCGACTGGTTTTGGTATGCCTAAGTTTGACCAAAGTGGAGGAACAGATTTTGCTGACCACGCCCCTCAATGGACACAAGGGAAAGAACCCATTAGTCTTGATGATTTGAATGAGGAAATTGCAGTTAAATTATGCCGTGAAATTAATAGGCGAAACGACATTCATTACGTTGCGGTTCCCGGCTACCATACTTGGCAGCTTGGTCCTACTTTTGAAATGCTTCCAGCCGGTCCATTTGGCACACGGAAAGGAAATGTTACAGATGATTTGGTTCATCGAATTTTCCCTGCTTGTTATCCAGAAATATTTGGAATTGCCGCAGAGGATATTAACCCACCAGAATCCGATACCGACATGACTGCCGCCAACGCCCGAAAAACATTTGGCGCTGCTCGTACTCATAACTTATGGAGCAACGAGTCGTTGTGGAAGCAAGACCAGTTTGCTCCACCCGCTGTAGGAAAGCAGAATAATGGAACATGGCGTATCCGTGTGGTTTATGTTGGACCCCCAAGGATTCGTCTTAATATGAGCGAAGTTGCGTTAGACCATACAGAAATGTCCCACAGCGCCAACCAATATAATATTGAAGCAAACGGCATTCATGAATTGGGTATGCGCCCGTATGATGGAATACATATTGACGAAGTGGAGGCGGCAATTGCGATGATGGAGGGTAGTGGTGGCTACAGCACGCCATACGACTCAACAAATCCAAAGCACTATAACACATATAAGGCTGGCAGCGGTGCGTTTATCAACTCTCAGCAGCGTTGTCTGACCGAGGATGATATTGATTCTGGCAACAGGTCAGAAGATGGAGTTGCCAGACACTGGATTCGCGAAGCACCTCAAGACGGCGGCGGTGCCCATTGGGACTTTGCATTAGGGTGGAAAGCACTTCACCTTATTAACCCATTTAAAGACGCATACGGCGTCGATGGCGCGGGTGATAAATATCCCGATGAGGTTTCTGGGCTTGGTTATAGCAGTGGAATTAAAGTGCCCACCTATTGGATGCGACCGGGCACCATCGAGCCAACCAGCTTCTTTACTGGTGGCGGCACCCCTGCGACAACTATGATAGAAGGCGTTGTCCTTGGTGATGCATGTTCTTTGTCAATTACCCGCCACCTTGGAACATTGGCGCTGTGTCGGTGGATTGATGGTTATGGGTGGAAAGGTTCTGCCAAATATAGTATTGATACGGAATTGGGAGTTAGACAAGTTGATTCCAACGGTGTAACTCGGAAGGGCAATTATAACGATGGAAAACGAAACGATACGGTTACCGGAGAGATGCAACGAGGAAACGCAGGTAATAAAGACTGGTGGCAGAGGTGGAATCTGAGCCCCGCATTTCGGAATGCCAAAGATGAATGGAGAGAGGATGAATCTTTGGGCGTTGCAAGTTCTTTTGTTAGTGGACAAACAGCCTCTGGCACGAAGTCGGAAGGAAGCGTCGTGGTTATGGAAGAATCCGCAAAACCACAACAAGGACCATTCTATCTCTATGGTGGCTACACCGCTGCGGATATTACTCAAATTCGCGTCACACCCAAGCCACATCAGATTTACCTGATGACCCCTGAATATTATGTAGGTCATCAGCACGACGGCGGCGGTGGAACAACCGGTGTTGATTGGGCAGCTAACTGGAAAAACTATTGTTATCCGTATTTTGAATATCAAGGAAACAACGGCGACCCAAGATTTGAAATGGCGATGCACAACTTCTTAGCAGAGGTTCCAAACTTCTTCTTGAGGGATAACAAATTAGTTTCATTTGCATCGAAACCAGAGAGCGAGTTCAAGGTAATGGAAGCGGGCAAAACTTATTATATGAGTGTTTCGATGAATCAATCTGATAATTTCACTATGGTCGCAAGTCCATACTCAGATATATACTCTCTTGGTAGACCGAGTAAGATTGCGTTTGGGGAAACCTCAACCAGCGTCCTGACGATGGAAGGTAGATATTTTGGTCCAGCTTTCCAGTGGAAGGGGTTGGAAGATTATAACGATGATAACTCCCTTGAGAAGCAAATGCTCCGCGACCCGGCACAAGCCCCGTATGTACCCCCGTACCTCTATGGAAAACAGACAGCTAGAATTTCATTTACAGCGAGCGAAACAAAGAAATATACGCTTGAAGAAATTTTTGCGGGTGCAACTGTAGACAACATTTCTGCGGAAACATGGCAGCGATTTATCAGGTGCGCCCAAGAAGATAGCAGCACTTCTTATTATAATTCACGGGAAATTCTGTCCTCTCCTGCATGGAAGGCAAGAACGACGCTTTCAGCTTCCATGAATTTGTTTGGAAAGACGAGCATCAAGCAGGTAGAATATAGTGCCCAAATGTCATGGTTGCGCGACGACCTTGACGAGTCACTGCAAAAGTTTGTGCCGCAAACAGCAACAGACCAAAGCGAAAATGCAGACGTTTGGACTATTGGGACGAAGTGGGAATGCCCAATTCTAAACTTCTACACTGCTCCAGCACTTACTGCCATGCAAATGCCAGCCATCAACCTCGACAGCGATGAGTACACTCAAGGTAGTCTTGCGGCGTGGGCACCATCGGTCATAGGTCAGAAGAATCTGCAACTGGCTTCTTCTGGCAACGGATATGTTATTAAAGATTCGGCAGAAGAAGGAGAGAATAGCGGTACAGGAATATGGTCATCATATGGAACTGTTCCATCGGAAACGGAAGGGGTCTTTATTACAATTGAAGAATCCACTTTGTCATCTGCAACTAAGGATGCGTCAATGGCGCTCTCACGCGGCTCTCTTATTGATGTGTGCGGCTTCAAAGCCCAACAAGAAAAGGTAGGGGAAATTGCTCCATGGAAGGAAGTTTCAGAAGCAGTTGTTATGATTCCGTTTGTTGACAAGCCCTCTGAAACAACGGCAGAAACAATCACTGTCGATGGACGACACTTCTTTAAGATTAATAAAGACTTGTTCAACCTACAGAAACAAAATATCGAGGCAGGCTATCCAGCGGTTAGGGGGATGCAATGGTTCGGCGTCACATCAAATCAGGAAATTCAAGAAACTTCTATCAGTAGAATGATTAAGATGATGAAGAAATATAATATTCCTCCGAAGTTTGACTTCGTTCGATACCCAATGGAAGCTTCGGAAAACCCATTTGTTATGTATATTTTTGAATTCAATCACAGGTTTAATAGGCAAGATTTGTCAGATATTTGGCAAGGCTTGCCTCCAAGAATTGCTCTTACCGCCGAGCATGATTCTGCAACAATTCTGCACGACTTGAGTCCGGTTGACTTTTTTGAAGAGAACACGTTGCCAAGACACGTCAGATGGATGACGTTCAAAGTTAAAAAGCGTGCGAAAGAGGATTATTTTGAAGCCACTGCGTCGGGAGTCGATGACGGAAGATTTACATTTGATTTTGAAATCGGGAAAACTGCACCCAAATATAGTTACAACTGGCCGTATGATTATTTCACCATGCTGGAATTAGTTCAGGTCGAGGCGGGTATTGATATTGTTGAAAATAAACTAATTGCAGTCCCACAGGTAACCTCGTCGCAAGATGAGATTTCCAGTTCAGATATGCGGAGGCAAATTCAAGAAGTTAAATCGGGCAGCAAACAAGACTTAGGCGCGGCACCAATGGTGCATACATTTGGAACAGACGAGGATAGATAATGTCATCATTTTTTGACAAAAAAGAAGAAGTAATGCATATTGAGTTGACTCAGTATGGAAAGCATTTGCTTTCCAAGGGGGAGTTTGCGCCTGCATATTATTCGTTTTTTGATGACGACATAACTTATGATTGGAAATATACTGGCGACTCGGCAGAGTTACAAAATTATGCTCAAGATAGGATTATAGATGAGACTCCATCCCCTAAGCCGCAGTATGTATTCTCTGGAAGAGAAACAAACGTCACTGAGATAAATGAACTTATCCGTAATAATCGGACTGGGTTGCGTGACAAAAAAGCGCAGCAGACTCCTGAAAAGCACTATGCGCTTTCTGCCCCGCTTGGTAACTCCACAGCACGAACGGTATATGCACCATCGTGGTCGGCACAGGCTTTGCGTGGCAAGTTTCAGGGAGCGTTTCGATATCAACAGGGGGCACAGCCAACCCTGAAGATACCGCAATTGAATATGGCAAACGTGAAGTGCCTTACTGAAATAAAATCAGATGCGCCACCAGACCCAGAAGGGCAAGACTCTTCAGGTATCCATCAGGCTGGTAGCTTTGGCTCGACTGGTACTTCTGGTGAATTGCAGTTGGCGACCCAACAATACGAAGATGGCTCTTATATTCAAGTGACTTCCGACCACCTATTGTTAGAAATTGATGAGCAGAACACTGACTGTTTGAGAGAGAATTTCGATATAGAAGTTTTCCTTATTGAAGATGTTGACATGACTGGAAAAGTTTCAACGCCGGGTTTGCCTGTCGCTGACCAAAAAAAGATGCAGAAACTTATTCCGCTCAAATTTGGCAAAAGGTGGAGCAATATTATTAATGGAATATTGGTTGATGACCCAGCGCCCGACCCAGTATACAATTATGACCCAACCTTTGTTGAGCACTATTTAGATATTCGCGTAGACAAGGAAATTAATCCACAAGTTCTGTGCGACTCTGGAGTGGCACCAGATTCTCAGAAGTGTGGTGGACTCGACGGAGACTTCTTGGATTGCGAAGAGCGCACTGGTTCAAGCGGCTTGTACTCAAGCCAGACCCGTTCCGGCGACACCTCTCAGGGTCCATATGGAGATGATTGCTAATGGCTATTTCACAAGAAAGTTTGTTGGGAATGTTGATTCCAGATGTTTACATCGACGGAGTTACATTAGAGTCCTCTGGTACACCCGCCATCGAGGACAATCCACATATTCTCCACGGCAGAGAAGCCCAGTCTGTTCAAGACTTTAAAGACGCAATGGAGAATCGCACCCTTCGTGTTAGCGTTGACCTTTGCTTGAAAGAGCAACTGGACAACACCTTAATTGGCTCATGGTTTAGGGAGCAAGAGTTTCACAAATATTTAAAGTTGTGGGTGAATGTGACTACTCATGACGGTGTAATTAAGTTGTTCTCTCATAGCCAGAACATGATTAACTTCGCGTCAGAAGGCATTGTTACTGGCGACAGCCCTTCTTCTCAGGGCAGCACATGGAGTCAAGAGGAAATAGCGTTACGCGAACAATATGTTCCTAACTGGGATTCTCTTCAAGACACAAGCCAGTTGCAAGGTGCTATATTATCTGTTTCAGCCGATGTAATC
>MDSZ01070348.1_pt1 | contig 11404 bp, 12 predicted proteins | sample 811201 | NCBI WGS metagenome assembly MDSZ01 (sample SAMN05326647, study PRJNA326480) | marine metagenome | isolation source: seawater | place: Indian Ocean: North | collected 2010 | reverse complement strand
CCAAGGATCAAGCTGGCACCTAGGCCAAACATCAAAGAGCCCATGGTTGTAAATGCCATAGTGCCGCCCAAGATGCCTTTACCTGCAGCCACGGTCGAGAAGGCGCCAATGCCTGGGATGAACATCATGCCAATCAAGGCTGCTCCTAGCAGAATCCTTCCTGTGCCACCTCCAGAGCCTGCAATAACTGGAGCGATGATCAATCGGTCACAGCTCAGCAGCATCCCTTCATAGGTCATCCCCTCGGGGTCATCACTAATCACCTTAAAGCCCATATTGTTTTCATGAGCCGTGTACATGTACTCCGAAAAGCCCTTGATCTGGTGAGTGAGTGCGCTGAATATGTCCTTCGCATTGCGAGCATAAAACTCGTACTCACGTCCAAAACGACGCCCCATCTCTCCGATTAACTTTACCTTGACCAGCCTTTCTTCTGTCATTGCATCAAGCTCTCGTGGCGTAAAACTTTGTAAGTCATGCGGGACCAAGCAGCTCCCCAGACAGTCACTTCAGACTGTCTGTCCATTAGATGATGATAGAAGCAATTTCGTTCAGGCAGAAACACTGCTGCGTGATTTGGCGTTGGTGCAACGATGTTCATCAAGATGAAATCACCATGCTTCTCGGGCCTGTCCACCTCAATAAAGCCTTGGCCTTTGTAGTTGTTGACAAACATCATCCAAGTGCCGTTCTCCCATTCGCCTTCCTCTCCTCTAGGGAAATCGTCTAAAACGATTTCCAATTCGCGTCTATAAAAATCTCGCATCAGGCTGTAGCAATCGTGGATGCCATACACCCAATCACGCCCTAAGTAAGGAGCGTTGCCTCTTGGATCGGCGTAGCGGAAACCTCCAGTGTTTGTGCTGTACAGCAACCAGGGCAGATTGCTTTGCTTGCACACTCCTATGTCATGAGCAGAGAACTTCTCGTTGGAGTTAATGTGAGAGTGGTAGACGCATTCGATCGTGCCTAGTTCTTCGGCTTTTGCGTAATCTTCTGGTGCAATAACAAAACCAGTCTCAGGGTTGGTCGCAACGTTTTCGCATGGGACCACTGTTCCGTCCACGATGAAACCACAGGCTTCAATATCTCCACGCTTGAAACAGTCGGCAGCTACTTGTTTTTTAAGTTCAGTAGTGATCATCGAGACAAGTTAGCTCCTGGAAATGCTCCAAATGGCAAGTCTCCATCAAATCGCATCTTGCAACTGGAAAGTTTTTTGCCGCAAACGTCTTGACCGTAAATAGAACTCCCAGCAGGCAAAGCAGCAACAGCGGCGTCTAACGCAATCTTTGCTTGATTCATCGCTTGTTCAGCATCAATGACTTCTTGATTCAAGGTGTTGAGGAGTGCTTCCTCAGCAGCGCACGAACTTGCGTTAATCAATTGCACGTTCCTGACAGGGTCAATCTGATTGGAATCATCGGTATCTTGCTTTGTCCCCAGCCCATACTCACCATCAGTGGTCAAGCTGACTGGATTCCCTTCATACACAGCAAACATCTTGTCCAAATCGTTTTGGTTGGTTGGATCAGGATCTCTTCCTCTTGCGTCAGCTCCTGGGTCAACAGCAAATGTTGCGTCTGAAGCTCTTTTCCGATGAATACCGGCTTCAACCCCGGCACCTATCCGAATACCTTGGAGGATCATGAATTTTCTGATTGTGTACAACGGGCCTGTTCCATAGTTGTCGTATGGCGTCGTAATTCTTTTGCTGGTGTCCATGCGATACGCATTCCCACGAGGCTCAGCCTGATCGGTGACGTTGCTCCCCTGGAAGACCACCATGGTCACTTGCTTGTTGTCATCGTTCTGGTTGTTCATGCCCGGCAAGGCGAACGAAATTTTTGAAACATCTGTTTCGTTAAAACCTCCAAAAGTATCTCCACCACTTGTCTGACAAGCCAGATCTCTCTTGGTTTGTTGAGCAGCTCTAAGTGCTAATTGTTCTCGATACTTGTTTCGCTTTTGCTCATAGGTCTTGAAGGCAGAATTGTAATCACGTTCTGCCTGAGTGTTGGCGCTTCCCGTGGTTATCGGGTTGTTATGGCTATCTGCCACAGGGCCACCCGTGTATCCACACTCAGGCCCTCGATAGCGCCAAACGCAATGGTTTTGCGTGATCACCCTTTTGGGAATTTGAATGCCCTCAAGGTCCAAAGGACTAGCAAGTGCAAACTTGAGCGAAAGGCTGGTTTCCGAGACTTTGCGCTCAATGTAAAAGTAGTCGGTGGGAAAGTAACTTTGAAGGTTTTCAGTTGGCTGACCTTTTAGATACTTGAACAAAGTTCTCCGGCGTACCAACTTTGCCCCGATGAGATCATCTAAATCTTCAATGGTCTCAGAGAACGTTCCAAAAATGTTTGAGACCGTCAGTTCTGGCGTGGGTATCTGGCCCTTAGTCGTGCGCTCAAATCCCGTGGCCGCAATCGGCAAGGGCTCGTATGTGGTCGTGGTCGTGCTGTTTAAGTTGTCGTTTCGGCGCCATTCAATTTTGGAACCATCAGGCATTACCTGATTGGTAAAGAAATAGCGCTCAGTGCTAACACTGTCAATGTTAAGCGGACGCAGGTCAAGCTCGAACAGCTCAATGACAGCATCCTGATAACCTTGCTGCGTATCTCCTTCAAGCTGCTGCTTGCCGGCTAGTCTTGCGTTGTACTCCGCAGTGGAGATATCTCCAGCGTCTCTTTGATAGAGAAGGTTGGCCTTAAAAGTTCCCTCTTCTGCATACCTGTTATCAACAGACATTGGCCCTAGCTCCGCGAGTCGTAAATACGTCGCACTGTGAACGAAATTATATTGGAATCCGGCCCAATTGATTCAATTGACCACTCATTAGGCTCAAGTCGATACTTGTACGTTTCGTCGTCGTGAATGAATTGAGCGTAGAAAAAATCTCCGTTTAAATCGTCAAAGGCGTCGTCATACTGAGTGGCCTGAGCATCGGTGATAGGCCTAGTCCTAAGTTGATACGATCGCATCTCTGTTTGAATGCCATCAGGCGTCACTTGTTCATATCCATTTCCCATTGCGAAACGACGAGTGCGTCTGGACTTTTTAACTGTGTGACCAAACTCAAATAAGTCTTCAGACGTAGATTTTGGAAAAAGCGTAGGCTGTGCCATTTGTTTATCTTCCCGAAGCGATCATTCCGCCAGGACGCATCTCCCGCATAATAACGTCTTTAACAGCACCCTCAATTCCTTTGGCAAGTTGATTGCCTTGTGAACCCTTGGTTGACGATTCCGATCCTCCGCCATTGTTGATGTTGACAACAACACTGCTGTTGACGTTTCCGCCACCACCCTTGCCCATGTCCACGGGAATGGCCTTGCCGTTAGGTAGGGGCACCACTGCTTCGTTAAAGCGACCCTCGCCAACCATTGCCATGGTGGGGCCTTTGACAATGCCGCCATTCGCCATCTGTGGCACCAACGAAACACCTCCTCCACCACCACTTGCATTGACTACGCCGCCATCTGCCATTCCAGGGAACAGGCTCTTCATCACTTGAAGCATTGCCCACTTGGCCAGCATCTGCATGACCATGTCAGCAAACATCTTGCTGATGTTTGCAAACGCATTACTCAAGCCTTCTGAAATTGACGTGGTTCCCTGCAAGATGTCGCTAAAGGCAGTTCCAAACTCGCTGGCAATACCATCAGCAACCTCTGTTGCCATCCCTTCAAAATTATTGAGATCTTCTTCTGTTTTCTCAATCCAGTTAGCAATGTCGCCCTTCTCCTCCGGCGGTGCCGTTGGCAACTGGTTTATGACTCCTTGCTTTTCCTCGTCCGAAAGCTGAGGAAGCTCCAAGATGCGGCGCCTTGTCGCTTCTTGCTCCAGCAAGAATTTTTGAATCTTGTATTCTTCTTCGCTGATAGCCCCAGAAGCAAACTGTGCTTCAAGGAGAATGCCCTTGAGAGTGAATCGAGACGCCTCTTGCTCTTTCAAGGCTTGCTGCGCATCCTTGTCGTTCTGCTCCCGAATCTTTTTAATTTTCAGTAAATGCTTCGTGCGAGCGTCATCAAGTTCTGCCTGTTCATCGGTTGCGCTCAGCCCTTTCTCTTTGATACTTTGCAGCTCTGCTGCAAGCTCCAAGTGAGCAACAGCAAGCTCGTTTCCTTCCCGACGCTTTGCGTTTAGAGCTTCATTGATAGCCAATGCGTCAGCACTCATAGGCGCATCTTTGGAGCCGGAGCCATCGGCGTCGGCATCCAAGCTGATTTCGGCCAGTTCCTTTTTAAGGCGGGCCTTTTCCTCCGCTGATTCTTGGTCAAGCGCAATCACTCGATCTCTGGAAGAAGTGAGGCGACCCTGCGTCTGCTCAAGGGCCCTGGCGATAGCAGACACAGTGGTGCCTTGCGCTTCCCCTCCGCCATTCGCTCTATCTTTGAACTTTGTAGCAGTAACGCCAGCCCTTTCAAGGGCTGCCCTTTCTTCATCGCTTGCGGCCACCATGCTGGCCTGAGTGGGGCCACCCCGTGCTCTCATGCCGCGCAGTGTTACCAGATCAGCTTCCGCTTGATTTCTGGTCTGCACAGCCTCGGCTCGACCCATGGACGCAATGGACGCAGAAGCCTCTTGCGCCGCACGCTTCACGTCGTCCATCTTGGCGCGAAGACTAATCATCTTCTCGATAAGAAGTCCGATGCCAACTAAGATGGCGCCAATGACGGTGCTGCCCAGCGCCGACTTCAATGCAAGGCCAAGAGCACGAACTTTTATGGCCGTTTTGCCAGAAGCTCCACCCATCATCGTGATAGCAACTCTCAAAGCCTTAAACCTTGCTGCTCCAGTAGCCGCTTTTGCATTTGTCAGCACGATTGCCGTTTTTAGCAAAAGCATCTTGGCCTTAACTAGGCCAATGGTCGTCATGATGGCCCGATAAGCCGCGTTCAATGGCAGCAAAATCGCCAACATCTTGGCCAGATAGCCAACCACCGGGTTGCCGGCAATCTCGATCAACTTCTGTGCAACCAAGCCAAGAGCCGCAAACATAGGCTTGAGGACTGTCGTCACCTCAATCACGTTTTCCTTGATTCCTTCAAAAGAAGGACGCAGGTCTTCCAGCACGGCAGCAAACGCAGCTCCGTCTTTAGTCTTCGCTGCGGTTTGCGTGAAGAATGCAGTGAAACCATCTGTCAAAGTCTTGATTCCGCCAGTCAGCGGAACCACGACGCCATTGAGGAAGTCAACTGCCAGAGGCTCAAAAGCTTCGTACAGAAGCTTCATCGAATTTTGCATCCGGTTGGTCAAGCCTTGGAATGTACGTGCAGCTCCTTCGGCGCCAGGACCGAATTCCTCTTGGAGAACGGTTGAAACGTTCTTCAAAAGCTTGTTCATGTTTTCGCCTTTGAAGGCTCCATCTTCCAAAGCCTTGGAGAACTTCTGGATTGCATCAGGGCCTTCCAGGCCGGCAGCTTCTGCAAAGATGCCCATGGCTCCAGGGAGCACGTCGCCGAGCTGACCTTTCAGCTCTTCCGACATAATCTGACCCTTGCTCGCCATCTGGGCAAAGGCATAGTTGACCCTGTCAACCTTGTCAGCGCTCATGCCAAATGTTGCTGCGGCTTGGCTGACACCAAGGAACAGCTCTTCGATGTCTTCACCAGAGAAGCCCGCTGGAGACATGGATGCATAAAGCTTCGTGAAACCATCACGAGCAGACTGCAAAGGCACGTTGTATTTATCAACAATGCCAAGAATGAAATCATTGGCCTGAGCAGCAGCTTCAGCGTTTGGCGTGATTGCGCTCAATGTGTTGTTAAAGCTCTGCAAGGCAGCAACAGCACTGCCCACCTGGGCAGGAAAATCCATCAAGAAAGCCAGGCCCTTGTAAGCCGTGCCAAACAGCAACACTTGCTTGGTTGCATTGGCAAATTCACCACCAAGCTCACGAATAGCTCCAGAGCCAGGCAGCGCTGGCATGCTTGGCATCCCAGGACCACCGCTAAAGCCGCCGCCCCTGTTTCCTCCTCCAAAAATGCCTCCGCCGTAACCACCTCTCGCAGGCGGTATAGACGGCGAACGGAATCTTTGTCCTTGCAGGACGCTGGTGTCAACAGGACCAGTTTTCGCTGGCGGAAGCGCACGAGGAGCAAATTGAAAAGACCCAGATCCTGGTTGACCGACCATGGACCCGACTCGCGGGAACACGCTGGAAACTTTTGAAGGATCACTAGCACCTGCCAACTTGAAACGAGGCTTGCCAGAGGCGCTCGTCAGCATCCCAGAAGGTGGTGTTAAAGAAGCCTGCACTCCAGTGCTTCTCTGGACAGCCCCTTGAGCCAGCAATCCTCTGATTGCATCCAATGCGCCTTTACGGGCAGGCCCTGTTGGTTTTTGCTTGTTGTAAGCCTCTAGAAGTCGTTCAACTTCTTGACGATTTCTGCCCTGAGGTAAAGAAGCTGCCGCCTTAGCAAGTGCTTGTGCGTTGAACTTGGAAATTCGTTGAAGCTCAGCCTTGTAGACCGGATTGTCCAAAAAAGAAGGACGACGACCACCTGAACTGGCGCCAACGCCAGACGTGCCTACTGCTGCAGGACGCCCTTTTTCTCTAAATTCAACGTCAACTACATACTTTGCACCTTTTAAATTGCTATTCAGATAGTTGACTAATTTTTCCGCATTCTCTCTCGCCTTCTTGATTGCAGTGTCGTTGACCTGAACTCTGAAATCTCGACGCTTGCTAAGCTGATTGCCAAGAAGGCGCAGTTCATTCGCTAATGACTTGCGGTCAAACTTGACCTGCAGGGGCAACTTGTATCCCGCAGCGGCCGCGCTAAGTTGTGGGAGTTGACGCTTGAAATAATTTAGATCAAGCCCAACGTTAAGCCTTAGCTCAGCCGCCATTCTTCACTACGGGCACCGATATTGAATAGTTTAGCGTTAATCATCTTCTCGCAATGATGCCATCTTAATCTCTGACGCCAATGTGCTAATGAGGCGAGGATCAAGAGCACGGCTTTTCATCAAGTGCTTAAGTATGGCCAAGCTTTCAGGAGTAACACCAGATTGATCCTTCTGCTTCGATGGATCGAATGGCAGGAAATCCCCAGGGCTCACTTGAGCTTTCTTGCCTCCAACAGCCGAAACGACAACACAGCCAAGTTTTGCCGTAGCAAGACTATGGAGATTGTATTTTTGCGTTTCGTGCTTTTCTAGAAATTGGATAGCAGCATGAACATCTCTACATCGCTGCTTGCCAAAGCTGCGTTCTGCCCATCTGGGATCTTTTAAATCAGAGGAATTGATTCGGAAATACAACGTATTCCAATCGGTTGGGGTGCGAAGATTCCTCCTGGCCTGTTTTTCAAGGCGGCGGATAGGACATTTGTCCTCCGCCTCTAGCGTTTTTTTCCCTTCTTCTCGCCTGCTTCCTCTTGCTGCTCGTCAGCAATAAATTCGATCACCTTGGCAATCGTGGCTCGTCCCATTCCTTGAGTGTCTTCAAAAGACCAGTCATCCAAAACGCACCACTCGCCATCAATCAAGCCTTCGCCACGACTTCTGACAAAACAGGTGACCAATTTTGCATTTGAGGCTTCCGCAGAAGCTCCCCCGGTAAGCATCTCCAGGGCGTCTTCTGTGTAGTCGGCAAGCAACTCCATCTCCGACACTCCGGCACCCCCTTGCAGGGCCTCAAAAGCCTCTTCCAGGGTGATTCCCTTGTCAGATGAGATGCGCTTCGCAAGCTGCACGGCGCGAATGGTCGCTTGACTTTGGGATCGTGAAAGAGTTTCTTGTTCAATGGCCTCGGCCACCAGCCATCCTCCATGCTTTTTCAAGCGAAGAGTTGGAAGCACTTCAAAGTACTCAGTCTCTTCAGTTTGAAGGAGGAAGCTGTACTTGCTCATCTTTCAAGATCGCTAGATCAACGTTAAAAGCCTTGACTCGACTGCCTTGAGCGAACACGCCATCAGGCAATTCAACGAGAAAAGAATTGTTTTCGTCCGCAATTCTACACTTGCTTTCAACTTGGGCGACACAACAGAGAATGCCTGCGCTCAAAGTGCTACCGCTTTTATGAGCATTGATGACATGCACGCAGCCATCAGGGCTTTGCAAGTAGTCAAACGAATTCATCGTCCCATCTTCAACGTAATACTTCGCTCAAGCCGTTTGTGCGGCTCGCTTCCATAAAACAAATACGGCACCGCAATTTCATCAGTCCACGGGCGAGGCTCTCTACTGTATGGCCCTTCTCCTTCGTGAACAAACCAGGCATATTCATCTCCGCTCTGGTTCTTTGCATTCCAATGCCAAGAAGCTTCCACCTTTGATGGGTTTCTGTCCACCTTGAACGAGTCTCTACCGCTTTTGTACAAGTTGCCCAGATCGTAAATATCACGAGGGTTGCCCGCAGTGTCGCCGCTCTTTCGTTTTGTAGGAGGCCCTGCATACGACCACTTGTCAGTACGAAACTGCTCGTACATGTAGTCATCGTTCACGTCATTCGTCACCCACTCTTCAAACACATCACCAAGCTGACGCAACAGCTCCTCTTCTCCAACAAGCCTCGCGCCAGCAATAAGTAATGCCATTTAGTTTGCCCTCAAATACTGATGCTTGATTTCGATGTCGGGCACGATCAGCCGTGCATATTGATACTCACGATCACTGGAAGGAAATCCAGTGAGAGTCGTGTCTGGAAAGTGGCGAAGCACGCGATCAATCGCTTCATCCATATCCTCAGAATCAGGACTGTACTGAGACAGCACAATCTCCCACGACATTCTCATCTCTACCAATGCCATCAAAGGCCGAGAACGCCTTAACGGGTACTGCTTGACAGATGCCTCTAGTCCAGAAACTTTCCATGACTTTGGTACGCCATACTTGCCATCGACGTAAATAGCAGGAATGACTGTTCCGTTTGGAAGAGTGTAAGACCCCAAGAGATCTGCCAGCAATACTTCGACAGTGTCTCTAACTTGCTTGATATTCATATCAATAAAATAGCCCCCTTGCGGGGGCTTAGCAGAGTCGGAAGGTTATATGGATCAGGTCTGAGCGGCAGTAGGCATGATCGTGCCAGAGATAGTGGCGCGACCGATGCCAATGGTGCCGCGGCTCATCAGATCGAAGGTAACTTCAATCAAGTTGTCAGCCGGATAGCTTTCGCTGTAGTTCATGACAGTAGCTGCAAAAGTAACCACGTCATAAGTGGTGCCTCCGCAGTGCTTGTAGATCTCGGTGTGAAGCTCAAGATCTTTCTCGGCACGAGAACGAGCGATCAGGTCCATGCCCTCGTCGTAACCAGTGTTGTCGAGAGCAGTGTCCAAATCCTTTTGGAAATAGGACGTAACTGAAGCGTTGCAGCGGAAGGTGGTCTTCACGCTATCGGCGAAACCGCCGCCACCAAGGATGTAGTACTCCTGCTCAGCGTCCGAGAAGGCCACCGAAGCATTGGTAACACCACCCAAGTAGTACATGTCCGTAGGGACATTGGTGGTCGGCATCGAGAAAGTACCGTCAGTTGAGACGGTGATTGCGGCGCGTTTGCCGGCAGCCAGGGCACCCACCTTGATGATGGTGTCCTGACTCTTAATAATCTGAGTTGGATGTTGAATGGCCATTGAAACAATGCAAGGGATCTAGATCAACGATTCAGGACACTTCCTGCTCCCACAACTCTAAAGTAGCCGTGAATAGGAGTGCCGAGGAATTGCCGATAATGTTCAGTCATCGCTGTTGTTGGAAGTAACTCAAAACGACCTTCCTGTGATTCGATGGTCGCTGCAGCAGTATCACCTGCGGTTACTCCCGATAATGCGAGCGGACTGACAAGACGGCCCTTCATGTAGATGGCACTCTCGTCAGCCCCAATTCGCTGCTCGTATTGAGGATCCCTGCTTTGCTTCAAAGTGGCGTAATAAGTAACGTCGGATGTGGTCTCAACGTAATTACCAGTAGTCGAATCAACCGCATAGCCACCAGCCACTGGAAACACCAATGTGGCATTTGCAAGTGGAGGAGCTGGGTTGGTCATCAAACTACAAAGCCGATAATTGAAGCGTCAGAGGCCAAATCAGACATACGCTTGAACTCTTGACCATACAGTGTGGCGTCGAGTCCTTTGCCGTAAACTTTGCCATCAGTCGCTCCAATCATTACGCCCATTTGAGAGAGTTGAATTGAAACGATATGGGCGGCAAGTAGACGAACTGCGCGATCAGTCTGAGTTCCAAAAATGTCACTCGACACGTCGGCAGTAGCGCTTTCGATGGCCCCGTTCACAATTCCCGAAGGATGTGGTGTGAACTCAGGGAAGCGTTCCAGAAATCCCGAATAAGTGACAGTCATGCGTTTCCTTTACGGATGGCTTCAAGACGACGGCCGATAGCATTACGAACCCTGACCCGACCTTCAATCTTCTTCCAAGAACCAAGCTTGTCTTCGTCGTGAAGTAGCTCAATTGCCTGAATTGCCTGACTAAGCGGAAGCTGAGAAAGACTTTCGATGTTTTGAGGAATGGTTTCAACTTCCACCCTCTCCTTCATCTCTTCAATGGCACCAATGGAAAGAAGAGCTTTGACCGTAGGATTCGCCTTTGCTACCTCCCATTGTTCATCAGGAATTTCCTGATTTAGGCCAGGAGCAAGACTAATCAAACCCTTGTCGGTGATAATTCCGAAACCTGCCTCACGAGGCGGGTTCTCAAGTTCAGGGCGGTAAGCGATCAGCATGTTGATAATTATTCAGCAAGCAAAGCTTAACCGCCCATCTCTTGATTAGCTCAAGGAGCCTGCACGTACTTGACAGACTTCGGATAGTAAATCGCAGTACCACCCACGCGAGCGTGTGCGGGAACGATGAACTCAAGTCCGCGCTGTTGGGGCGGGAACAGTTCCAGAGGCTGGGGGATGTGCAGTTGAACTTTCTGGGGGTCACGCTTGTAAACCACCATGCGGTTCTTAGCCAGGCTGCTGTTAGCAGCAGCAAGCTGGTTGATGGGCTCCACGTTGCGGATGAAGGGGTTGGTCCGCAGGAAGTACTCAAGAACAGTCACATCGGAGCTGTCAGAGTTACGGGTGGTGGAGACGGTGTTGTAATCCTCGTAGGGCATGAGGATCGTGTCAGGTTGCTCCTTCATGTTGGAGCCACTGATGATTGCGGTGACACCCTGGTTCAGGATCTCAAGCATTTCAGCAGCGGTCACGCCGGAGGTGGAGAACCACTTGTTGCCGCTGATCACGTCAACAGTTGCATTGTTGAAGAAACCGCTGAGAGCAACGGAGCCTTCGCCGAACATGGCAACGCTTTCAACCTTCTCTTCGTATGCACGACGCACTGCAGAGGCGCGACGTTGCTCAAGAGAAATGTTGGCCATCTGTGCAGCACGCAGTTCCTGCACGGTGTAGCCGAAGGAACCACCGAAGGAGCGGATGTTGATGCT